>Ga0114995_10003036_pt1 | contig 11541 bp, 11 predicted proteins | sample ArcticOcean_MG_C_11_FD_87038 | JGI IMG/M metagenome (GOLD analysis project Ga0114995, IMG submission 87038) | Marine microbial communities from western Arctic Ocean - ArcticOcean_MG_CB2_154 | ecosystem: Environmental > Aquatic > Marine > Oceanic | place: Arctic Ocean: Canada Basin | collected... | reverse complement strand
CTCTTTCTCATCCTCTTTCTCATCCTCTTTCTCATCCTCTTTCTCATCCTCTTTCTCATCCTCTTTCTCATCCTTTTCTGATTCTTCTGTTTTAGAATCACCGGAAAACCAAGACAACAATCCTTTTTTCTCTTCGACTTTGCATGATTTATCGAATGCCTCTATAAATTCCACGCATTTATCATTGTCTCCTTCTTCCAAACACTCCTTCATTTTTTTGGTGAGTTCTTCACAATTGACGTCAGTTTTATCTTCCATTATATATTGTGGTACCATATTTTATTTTACCAATTTTTTACGAATTATAGCCTTTGTCTCCATTTCCCCTCTTCATTATGCATTGGAGGCGCAGATGGCAAAGTAGGATCATGTGTTGGAGCACATGGTAGCACACACAGTTCTTCTGTCATAACATGATTATGATTAACGGGTTCCGCGAATGCCATTGGTATAGATGTTGGTGCCGAGTGAGTCGGATTTTCGAGTTGAGCATGGTACCTTGTATAGACATTTGTTTTTCGATAATTTTCTTCCAAATATTTCATTCGCCCCATATACCGTTTATACCAGTATTTCTTTTTTTTCTCCAAATCTTCTTTTTCTTCGAATGAACAATTCGCACATTTTTGATCAAATTCATTATATTTATTTTTGAAATTGTGATATTCTAACACATCTTTTTCAAGAAGCATTATTGAAAACCGGTTGCTATTATTATTTTCCATTTATAATTATATGGAAAATTATAATTTACCAAGATTTTGAATGGTTTTTAATGCTGAATCTGGCGTGACTGAAATCGTGTCAATTTTTTCATCTATTAAAAATTTACAAAATTCAATGCTATCTGACGGTTGTTGTCCGCAAAATCCAACTTTGACTCCATGTTCCTTGTAAGTTTTAATTGCCATGCTAATCATACGTCTATAACTAGTGTTTTCATCATCTGATAAATAGCTGATTTTATCACTATCGCGATCCACGCCCAAAGTTAATTGCAACAAATCATTTCCGCCGATCGAAACGCCATCTAACATGGGACTAAACATGTCGGCTTCGATGACATTCGACGGAATTTCGCACATCAAAAATATACGCAGTTCATTTTCTCCACGAACCAATCCATGGGAAGCCATTATATCAATGACTAATTGACACTCTTTGGGAGTTCTACAAAACGGAATCATCACTACAATATTAGTCATTTTCATGACATCGCGAGCATATTGAATTGCCTCACATTCCAATTGAAACGCATGTTTGTATTCTTCTGAATAATATCTAGATGCACCTCTCCAACCGATCATTGGGTTCTCTTCATCCGGTTCATACAATTCACCGCCAATCAAATTGCGATATTCATTGGATTTAAAATCAGACAAACGAACAATCACATCCTGAGGATAAAATGCCGAAGCAATTTTTGCAATACCTTTGGCTAAACGTTTAATGTAATACCATTTACCACTGTCGTAATTTCCAATCACATTATACACTTTTTCGCGAACATCTTCGCGAATATTGGGATAATTATACAATGCTAAAGGATGGATCTTGATATAATTACTGACAATAAATTCCAAACGCGCTAAACCTACTCCACTGTTTGGAATAAGCGAACTTTCAAATGCTGATTCGGGATTTCCTACATTCAACATCAGTTTCACGGGTAATTTCATATCTTTTGTAAATGCCAATTTATCAACATGATATGGTAAGATTCCTTTATAAACAATACCGGTTTCTCCTTCTGCACATGATAGAGTTACTTCTTGCTCATTTTTGAAAACTTGCGTTGCTGTACTAGATCCAACCACTGCATTTAACCCTAACTCGCGCGCCACAATGGCGGCATGGCACGTTCTTCCTCCTTTATCCGTAATAATACCAGAAGAAATTTTCATGATAGGTTCCCAATCTGGAGTAGTCATTTCAGTGACTAATACATCACCCTTATTGAAATGTTTCGAATCGTGGATATCTTTTAACACCTTTACTTTTCCAGAACTAATTTTATCACCAACTGCAACCCCCGTCAATAAAACATCGCTTTTTTCATCTAAAATAAAGTTTTTTATTTCTAAATTGTCACTATCATTACTATGAATTGTTTCGGGACGAGTCTGAATAATATAAATATTATGATCGGTTCCGTCAATTGCCCATTCTACATCTAGACCAATATTCTTATCGAACATTTTAGAATATGCCTTTTCCAATTGTAACAAATAACGTCCTAAAGAAACCATCTGACTGTTCGACATGCTGTAATTCAGTTTTTCATATTCATTTGTTTCGACTTCTTTTACGCCACCTTTTTCCAAGTCATAAATAATCTTGGAATTTTTCTCACCTTTTTTCTTAATAATGATAGGATCGCCTTCGATATCTCTTAACACACGTTTGTCTAAAATAAATTCGTCAGGTTTCACCCCACCAGAAACAACTAATTCACCCAATCCAAATGCAGAATTGATGACAATTGCCTTATTATAACCAGTTTCGGGATCCAATGAAAATGCAACACCTGCCGAACCAATGTCCGAACGAATCATTTTTTGTACGGCAACCGATATCTTGACGTCATTAAAATGAATATTGTGTGTTTTTCTATAAGAAATTGCACGACTATTAAATAAAGAGGCAAAACATTCTTTTATTGCATTTAATAACTCATCGTGTCCAGATATATTTAGATAACTGTCATGTTGTCCAGCAAAAGAAGCATTGGGTAAATCTTCGGCTAAAGCGCTTGAACGCACGGCAACATCTAATGTTTCTACACCATATATTTTCGATAATTCATTATAATACTCGACAATTTTATCACTATGTTCCTGTGATAATTTTGCTTCGGATATCATTTTACGCAGTCTTTTTGATTTTGATTCTAATTCTTCAATATTTTCGACATCAATATCATTTAACATTGATATAATGGTCGGTTCTAAATTGTTAGAATGAATAAATTGATTGTATAATTCCGTAGTTATAGCAAATCCATCTCCGATTGAAAACCCGATGCGTTTAGCAATGGAATGTAATTCACCTAATGAACTACATTTGCCACCTACCAAATGTTTGTTGTTGTAGGAACAATCTTTAAACCAAATAAGATCCTCGTTCATTATTATATATACTAAAATATATAAAATAATGGATTCAAAAAGAAAATGCGAAAAATGTAAAGGTACTGGTTTTTTAAAATATGAAATAAAACACTGCGAGAAATGTAATATTTCTTCACGTGAAAGAGATATTACTAGTGGTCTTGAAAAAAAACCATGGGATTTATGTGATAAATGTAATGGCGATGGGGAAATTACAACGTAAAACATTAAACGCTAGTACTAGTATCTTTATAACTGCTAGGAACAACTGTAAATGGAAAACGATTTAGATTATTTGAACAATAGGTAGGAAATTGTTCTAATTGGCAATTCACCCTGTTTTTCACTTGCGTTGATGTTATTTTTTTACTGGCAAATGTTTCAGTTCCACGTGTTCTTTTTATATAACGGGCATATTCGGTCTTTTTACTAGATCCAGTGTAATTATTATTGAATTTCAATATTGCATTTTTTTGTTCTTTTTTGTATAATGTCTTGTCATTTGCAGAATCAAAAGTTTCACATACCAGTTCGCATCTTCCTGCACTACATTTAGATTTAAATTCATTTGTGGCAATATTATTTACACTGCCACAAGTTCCTCCTCTTTGTTTTGTGCAATCATAATAATCAAAATATTCGATAGGAATATGCCTTTTAGCGCGACCTACATATGTTGTATTAAAAATGGGGATGTTTTTTGGTCTATTTCCCTTATTATAGTTGTTTCCACTACAATCACTTCCAGTTTTACACCAATCAGAACAAGGTTTGCATTTATTACAAGAAGATCTTTTATCTACATCTGGATAAGGTACATTTTCAGCAGTCATATTTTTTTCACCACAACTTTCACACCATATTGTCATTTTATTATAACATAATGCGAGAAAATATTAATATAAAATTGAATTAGCTTAAAGTATATTTACATTATCTAAATATAACGGAAATATGAGTAGTACCGATTCTGAATTAGCAAAACAATACCAGCGTAAAACCGATAAGCAGCATATTTTGGATAATCCAGATACGTATATTGGTTCTGTTGAAAATGTAGACGCTGATATGTGGATATTTGATAACGAAACACAACGCATTGTTCAAAAGAACATTGAATATATTCCTGGTCTCTATAAACTGTTTGATGAAGGTATTGTCAATTCTAGAGATCATGTTATGCGAATGATTCAATCTCCTATTTTGGATAAGCGTTTTGTCTCCTATATCAATGCAGATATTGAACCAGACGGTACTATTATTTTATCAAATGATGGAAATGGCATTGATATTGCCAAGCATCCTGAATATGACATATGGATTCCTGAACTCATTTTCGGACATCTTCGTACTTCTACGAATTATGACAAAACAGAAAAGCGCATTGTTGGAGGAAAGAATGGTTTTGGATTTAAACTAGCATTAATTTGGTCTACCTATGGAAAAATTGAAACCATTGATCATACACGAGGACTCAAATATGAACAAACGTTTCGCAACAATCTGGATATTATCGAAGATCCCATTATTACCAAGGTGCCTAAAACAACCAAACCCTATACCAAGGTCTGGTTTAAACCAGATTATAGTCGTTTTGGCATTAACGGATTGTCTCCAGATATGATTGGACTACTAAAAAAAAGAGTCTTTGATATTGCGGCCGTGACAGATCATTCGATCAAGAAGGTGAAATTGGGATTTAACGAAGAACTTGTTCCCGTGAAAAATTTTCAACACTATGTCGATTTGTATGTTGGATCCAAAACCGAAGCAAAACGTATTTATGAAACTACTGACGAACGATGGGAATATGCGATCGCATTTGCACCCAATCACGAATTTTCACAAGTGTCATTTGTCAATGGTATTTGCACATTTAAAGGAGGAAAGCATGTGGATTATATCATGGGACAAATTACACGTAAATTATGCGACTATATTGAGAAGAAGAAGAAGGTAAAGGTATCACCAAGTGCAATTAGAGAGCAACTTATGTTATTCTTGCGATGTGATATTGTGAATCCTTCTTTCGACAGTCAAACAAAGGATTATATGAACACACCGAGTGCAAAATTTGGTTCCAATTGTGTGGTTAGTGACACTTTCATTGAAAAAGTAGCCAAAATGGGTGTCATGGAAATGGCGTGTTCTTTGACTGAAGCCAAGGAAAATAGAATGGCTAAGAAGACAGATGGATCAAAGACAAAGAACGTTCGCGGGGTAGCGAATTTCATTGATGCAAATTTGAGTGGTACTACCAAATCTTCCGAATGTATTCTCATTTTGTGCGAGGGACTTTCAGCATTGTCCGGTATTGTTTCTGGATTGTCGAGTGAAGATCGTAATACCATCGGTATTTATCCATTGAAAGGTAAGTTGTTAAATGTTCGTGGTGAGCAAATAAAGAAAATTGCCGACAATAAGGAAATTACGGATATCAAGAAAATTCTTGGTTTAGAAACTGGTTGTGAATACAATAGTATTACTGATGTAAATACACACTTGAGATATGGTAAGGTAATGGTAATGACAGATCAGGATTTGGATGGTTCGCATATCAAAGGTCTTTGTATTAATTTGTTCCACAGTGAATGGTCATCTCTTGTTCATATTCCAGGATTCCTTTCCTTCATGAATACTCCTATATTGCGTGCAAAAAAAGGTGCGCAAGTGAAATTGTTTTACAATGATGGTGAATACAATCAATGGAAAGAAAGTTTAGGAGATAATGGAACCCAAGGATGGACCGTCAAATATTTTAAGGGTCTGGGTACTTCTACGTCAAGTGAATTCAAGGAATATTTTGCCCATAAAAAGATTGTTGATTTTGTACATAATGGCAAAACCAGTGATGATACAATCGACAAAGTATTTAACAAAAAACGACCCGACGACAGAAAGACGTGGTTAGAAAATTATGACAAAGGTGCATATATCGATACAAATAGTAGTAAAGTAACTTACGAACAGTTTATGGATCGCGAAATGATACATTTCAGTACATATGATTGTGCTCGTTCTATTCCAAATATGGTTGATGGATTGAAAATTTCGCTTCGTAAAATCCTGTTTTCATCATTCAAGAGAAAATTGACCTCAGAAATTAAGGTGGCACAATTTTCAGGATATGTATCAGAACACAGTGCGTATCATCATGGTGAAGCTTCACTAAATGGTGCAATTGTCAATATGGCACAAAATTATGTGGGTTCGAATAACATCAACTTATTGCAACCCAACGGTCAATTTGGTACTCGCCTTCATGGTGGTGATGATAGTGCATCGGAGAGATATATATTTACCATGTTGAATTCACTTACACGGTCATTGTTTCCTGAAGCAGATGATGCAGTACTCAATTATTTGAATGATGATGGAACAATTGTGGAACCCGAGTATTACGTACCGATTATTCCCTTTGCACTAGTGAATGGTATTTCAGGTATTGGTACGGGTTTCTCGTGTAATATTCCGGCATATTCGCCAACACAAATCATCGATTATTTGCGATTCAAATTGAAGAAGCAAGATGTAAAAGGTGCCGGAGAATTTATTCCTTATTATGAAGGTTTTAAGGGAACTATTCAAAATATGGATAAAAACAAATACATGACAAAGGGTGTATATGAGAAGATTGACAACGACAAAATTCGTATTAGCGAATTGCCCATTGGTTCATGGACCATGCATTATATTTCATTCTTAGAAGGTTTGGCAGATGGAACTACTGATAAGAATGGAAAGAAGGTTCATCCAACAATTCGTGATTTTACCTCGATGTCGACAGAAGTGTCTATCGATATTGTTGTGACATTCCCTAGAGGCAAGTTGGAGGAGATTGAAAGCAAGGTAGATCCAATCACCAATATTAATGGAATCGAAAAGATGTTAAAATTGACTAGTAATGTTTCTAGTACAAATATGCATATGTTCGATAAAGATTGTAAATTGCGCAAATACACAAGTGTAGAAGAAATTATTGAGGATTTCTATGATGTTCGATTGGAAATGTATAGTAAGCGAAAGAAGCAGTTGATCAAAGATCTAGAACACAAACTAGTGAAATTATCCAATCGTGCAAAATATATTTTGGCAACATTGGATGGATCGGTCGATCTTCGTCGCAAAAATGCGAGTGCGGTTCATGAGTTGCTTACGTCAAAAGGATACGATTTGCTAGATGGTGATTTTAAGTATTTGATCAAGATGCCAATGGATTCAGTGACACAAGAAAATGTGGATAAGATTTTGAAGGAACAGTCAGATGCTGAAACTGAATTGGAAATATTGAAGAAAACAACATTGGAGACAATGTGGTTATCTGAACTCAAAATTCTTCAAAAGGATTATCAAAGTTACAAAATCATACGTGAAAAAATTCAAATGGGTTCAGTTTCCTCCGCAAAGAAAGTGGTTAAGAAAAGAATCGTGAAGAAGAAGTGATTATTTTCGCATTTAGTATTTTGAAATTATATATTATGTTTCTAGGGTGTATTCGATTTATATTAAATTTAAAAAATAAAAAAAAATAATTTGTGATATTTTACAAATTATTTTTTAATAATTCTCGAATCTTTTCATAATTTTCCCCTTCTTTATTGGCAATTTCATCTAATGGACTGTTACCCCAACGATCATCATTTAACTTGACTCCGTATTTTAATAACAATTCAACAATTTCTACATGTCCTTCTGATGCAGCCAAATGAAGAGGTGTTTGTTTGTCATAATCACAAAAATTAACGTCTATTTTTTCAATGTGTTGTTCAATGTCCTTTATTTTTCCATCACAACACAATTGCAAAAAACGTATATTTAAACTATCGAGTAAATTAATTTTATTTGAAATAATATTATGAAAAATATGTAAATTCTTCTACTAAATTATCTTTTTTGTATTTAATATAGTGTGACGGTAATGTAATTATGGGATTATTTTCTTATTTCTGTCCTAAAATATTTCCATCAAAGAATGATGAAACACAGAATGAAAAAATAAAACAAGAAGAAAGGGTTAAAAAAGAACGAATCAGTATGTTACCCTTTGTATGGAAATATAAAATTGCATGTGATACAAAAGATACTCTTCAAACAAATCTAAAACAAACGGAAGACATTACGAAAAAATGTGAGGTTTTGCACGATTCTGCAAAAACATATCAACAATTAACAAAACAATTATCAGAAAAATATAAACAATAAACAATATGAATATAACCTAATAAGAATCATTATTATGTTATCTGTTAAAAACATTAGTGTTGAATATATTAATAAATTATTTAAACTTGTTGCAGATCCTTCCCTCTTACTACACCGATTTCCAAATAAAATTTTGATAAATGCATTTTTTGAACCCAGTACCAGAACTGCCTTGTCATTTGAAACTGCAATGTATAAATTGGGTGGCAATGTCATTACGTTTGATAATGATCATTCTAGTATGAAAAAAGGAGAATCTTTCTCTGACACAATTCATACATTATCGACCTACGGTGATGCGATTGTTATTCGACATCCAGATTCAACTATGATTGCCGAAGCAAAAAAACATTCGAGTGTTCCGATTATTAATGGTGGAAATGGTAATCTAGAAGACCCGACACAAGCCTTGATAGATTTATACACAATTCATACACATTTGAATTCTATTCATCGACCACATCATATAACCTATCTTGAAAATTATGAACCCCAATTTGATTCCGAAGTATTAGATATTTTGTTTGTAGGAGATATTAAAAATTCTAGAACGATTCATTCCTTATTGGCATTGTTATATAAATTTAATAATATAAATATTCATTTTTTACCTTACGAAAATTGCGAACCGGCATATGGAATGGTGGCAAAAACGATGCATAAATGTAAAAGTAAAATGCCTTTAGTCATGGATAAAGAAAATTTAAATATTAGTAAATATGATATTATCTATAGCACTCGATTTCAAAAAGAGCGTACTTCGAGTGATACAAAACCAAATATAATCATTGACAAAGCGTTTATGAGTCGTGTCAAAAAAAGTGCTATTGTCATGCATCCTTTGCCTAGGAATGAAGAAATCAGTTGCGAGGTAGATAATGATCCGAGATGTGTTTATTTTAAACAAATGGAATATGGCATTCTTGTGAGAATGGCGATTTTATCCAATATTTTCTGTTATCAAGACATGAATACAAAAGGTTATATTAGTTACATGTGTCATGAAGAAGATAACATTGAAGAAAGTGATGAAGAATTATAAACAATATATATGCAATCAACCATATAAAAAAATTGATATCCCACATTGAATAATTCCACATTTCACTACTTTGTAAAGGAAATAGGATGACATTCCATGCTCCCATAAAACTGAAGTATTCATTATTTCTATACCAGATATTTCCCATGCCTGGACTATATTGAATATATAACAAATAGGCAATTATTAAAATGGAAACTCCTATAATTACATACATTTTTATATAAATAGATTACAAAATTTATTTATATGCAATGGTGTTTTGAAGAAAATATAATGTTATATATATAATGGAATGGTCGTTTGGAGAAAATAGAATGTTATCTACGATCGAAACCCTTATAAAACCAAAACGGACGATTCAATATTATTGTTGTTGTTTTCGAAAACAAAAATATACATAGAATTACTTTCTATTTTTAATATAGTCAAATCGTTTGTCTTGATTCGATTTTGATTCTACATTAAGGATTGATGGGATGGATCTAATTATTTGTTTTAAATAATTTGAAATAGGGGATAAATCAATATCTGTTGTCTCTTTCCTTTCATTTGTATTAATCGAATATTTTCCTTCCAATATTCGTATCATATGTACTACATGATGAGCACCGGCGCAATTTTTGTCCAAACTTTTTAATGCCTCTAAATTAGTTGCATCATACCCTAATCCACTTACATTATTGATTACTTTTTTTTTATGCTGTTCGTAATTCCGACTATGATAATGAACTAAACATATATTTGACATTGAAAAATGACTTGTATAATTGCAATGATTACCATGATCAATTTCTCCTTTCCAATAACGTGTATCAAAAAAGGATTTTGTCATTATTTTGTCTCGTTTGTTATCATATCGACCCCGCTGTGCTTCCATTATTGCGCGTTTATATCCTTGTTTTGAGGCATTTGTAATTTTGCTATGTATATAATCACACTTATATAAACCAGAAGTATGCATATTCATAATCATACCATTATTATTATTCGATCGAATCAAATTATATAGATAAGGTAGAATGGAATCCGTTGAAATACGATTATTGTGTTTATCGTAATAAACGATGAATTCGTCGATGTCCAAAGGAAACGCAATAATACTTTTATTGTTCGTAATCATCTGTTTCATTATATTTCCCTTTTCTAAATAGTTAGGATGTCTAGATAATTTTACACCTTTTTTAATATAATTTAGAATAACTTCATAAGTTCCATCAGTACTCATATTATCGACTATATATAAATTATCAAAACCAAATAGGTTACCGTGATATAATATCCAGTCTTCCACTATATCGACCTCGTCTTTCACCATCGTAAATAATTTAATCATAGTATAAATTATATTGTTAGTAAAAAAAACTCAAAAAATATAATTTGACACTTATATAACGTGTTATTTTTACTATTTATAACTCGTTCTTATTATATCACTACTATTTACAGCTCGTGCTTCCTTCATAGTTACATAGGATATATTGAATACACTTTGAATAGACCAATTGTCTTCAATGTATTCGGTGTGTTGTTGGTACTCATAAGATAAACACAAACATGGTTGTTTATCGAACGCGAAACAAAACATGAAATTTTTATTTCTTGGACATCTATCAACGTCTTTCATTATTTGTATTTTCTTAACGATAACGGGGTTGATTACATTGTATCTTTGGTCGTATTTATGGATTACATTTACATATTTATGATAATCAATCGCATTTTTTTGTTTATATTTATATTTGATCCGTCCGTCATAATCAAGTATGATATTTACTAATTCATATGGAAGTGTATGCATATCAATGTTCATATTATATAAATGTATTATAATAAAAAGTCTTTAAACCCTTGGATTTAAATTGGTATTGATGTCATTGTGAAAGCAGGTCATCGACGAGTCGGTAGAATTATCTGAGTTATAGGTCGTTCCAACTGCTGATAAAAAATATTATATATGTCTTTAGAATAACATTTTACATACGGAATATTTTTAATAAATATACAAGTATATAAATATAAATTTTAATATTATTGTATAATGACCATATTAAATAAGTACGAACAACTATTTAAATGTTATTATGCGAGATTATCTCCCCCAGAATGGTCGGTAATACCAAATGAATCATTAATGAAATTATGTAAAGTATTTTATAATAGTGATGATAACAAAAATGATATTAT
>Ga0114995_10003030_pt1 | contig 11549 bp, 34 predicted proteins | sample ArcticOcean_MG_C_11_FD_87038 | JGI IMG/M metagenome (GOLD analysis project Ga0114995, IMG submission 87038) | Marine microbial communities from western Arctic Ocean - ArcticOcean_MG_CB2_154 | ecosystem: Environmental > Aquatic > Marine > Oceanic | place: Arctic Ocean: Canada Basin | collected... | reverse complement strand
TTGTATAAGAATGCCCTAGTTGTTTAACTGTCCACCAAAGCCGTACACCAGCTTCACCCGGCCCATCGGTAGCGATGTAAGATTTTTTTGCAATCTTTAATCTGTCTTCGTAATCACTCATAATGTTCTCCAAATATAGGTGCTGCGTTAATAAATAGTTTTTTTCATTTTTAATTACATCTCCTTATTATTGAGTCGGGGTGAAATAAGGAGGACTGGCGAGCTACTATCTCGCGGTATTCAGTAGTATTGACCACTCGTAATGGCTGGCCACCTTTTTTGCTGATTTCCTTAGCCATGCAGTTAGCTGCACTTTTCTCAAAGAACGCTTTACCAACACGCTCGTAAGTAATAGCAGCCCCTGTAACGTCTCTTACTATGTAGTACATAATGTTCTCCTATTGGATCGGCCTATGCACCTGTGAGTATCCCTCATAACGTCATGCATAGCTGCGTTATGTCCTCTAATTGTACGAAACCGTCATTGAAATTGGCTCGTACCTAATATACTTTCGTAAAAAACGATACCTGTGCTAACTGCACAGAGTACCATAATTGTAAGAATGACTGCCATAAATATTCGATAGCCTAGATTGGCGATATCTTTTTTATTAATCATTTTTGCCAATCCTCCTTATTCATTCTAATACCATCTTTCCACGTATATCCCGCTACTATATTTTTTTGTAATTTATTGTGGCGAATAATACTTAGCTCTTTTGTTACTCCGTCTTTGCTGTAAGTAAACATTTTCTTTTTTGGAATAGCGTAAGAGTGGCATCTTTTAGCAGTAATACCTATAACTTGCATAACTTCTTTCCAACGATCACCGTGACCTCTACCTTCCATACCAAATAATTCTATAGAGATAATATGCGCTGCTTCGTGGCCCGGAGTTCTCTCAACGAAGTTAGTTCCTTCAGATGCCAAAAGTTGGGCAGAGAGACGAATTTCTTTACCTTTACCATTTCTAGTAAAAGCTTTTCCGGCTGTATGTGTCATACGATTAGAAAAGGTAACAGGAACTCGGTCAATAGAACGACCATAGTGAGCTTCTGCTGCTAGGAATGCAGTTTCTATTTGTTCTAAACATAATTGCTTCATTTTTTGCTTTTCTCCAATTTCTAAGAAGCTATTATACTAAACTATAGGTATATTGTCAAGAACTTTTTTTAAAAAGGAAAAATTGTATTACCTTAAATGTAGGTAATACAACCTTAAATGTAGGTATTAATCCCATAGATTTTCATAATACTTTCCAAACAAACGAAAGCCGTTAGTGATACGCTGTTGGTATGTTGTATCCCTTTTATCACCAGGTAAGCACTTAAAAGAGATATACTCTTCTGGAGTTACATTGTAGTGAGCACTACAATTATACTCCAAGTCATTGTGCTTACTCGCAAAAGCAAACAGCATCTCGGTTAGTACCCAGTCCCACGCTTGAAAGTGAAACTCGTCTATATCTCCAATCTCTTTATTTGCCACAGTGCCAATCAAATGCTCAGGACGATCTTGATCCTCAACAAAAGGTGCTCCATGACTAGTATCCCGAAGCTGTTCTAGCATCGGCACAACGATGTGTGCAAGTGTAGAGTCCATAGACCATGTGTCCCAAGGGTCAATACGGACACTAACTTTTTCCAAGTTAGTCCAACCTAACGCATATAACCAATTGTGGTAAAATCTATGCTTAGGGTAGTTTCCTATTTTAACCTTCATCTCTTGTTCCTCTATTTTTTATTTTCTAAGGGCTTATTATACTAAAAAACGGACAAAATGTCAAGAGTTATACTTTATTCGCTGACAATGCAAACTTGATAATGGCACTCAACCACCAATAACGCCAACCTGAAAACTTGTATCCTTTAGTTTCTAAATAACGCCTAGTAACCCAACTCCTATGCCCGTTGTCTATGTAGTATCCTTTGTATTTCAGTACTACATGACCACCACCGCTAGGTGCTAGGCAATGCTGCATTTTAGCACTACCGAATATCAGTGCCAGTGCCATTTTAAACTTGCTGCCTGTTTCTATATACAGAGCCGTTAGAGCATAGTCTTCACAGTCACCATGCATATTGTCTTTCGACAGTATTTTCCACTTGTTTTGTGGGTCTTTTTCATATACAAAGTTTTTTGCTAAGTATTCTTGATTCACAACTTTCCTCCTTTAAACATTCTGTGACTCTTTAATACTTTTAAGATATTTAGCTTGTTCTACGAGTAATTTATCCATCCAATTTGTCGTTTTTCTATCAGCGTTGTACTCCATAGCAATAGCTGCTTGAATAGCAAGTAGGTTTTCTTTATCAGACGCCATTTTCTTCCTCCTTTATTCGTTTAAGTAACTCGTTAGCAAACGGATTCATATCAAGACTATTTGTGCTGATAAGATTCGTTTGCCACAAAGATTTAATAGTAAGTATTAAAGTTTCTGTATCAAGCTCACTCACTATATGTAGATTATCTTGAACAGACTCTAAAATTTTAGCCTCTAGTTTTTCTATTACATTATCCGTCAAGCTCATAACTACCCCCAATGTCGTATTGCATTTGCTATAATAAAACAGTTTGTAATAATTGCTTGAGTAATTAAGAAGGTTCTAATCCAAGCTATTTTATCAGCTTCATGATCTGAACCTCCAACTTTTTCACCGAGTGCTTTTGCCCAGAGTTTCCATATCATACAATTTGCTCCATTTTTTAAGCTTTGACTCTTTTACTAGTGTTCTAGCGTCTATTTCTCTTTGTGTAACATGACCGCTTGTTATTAGTAAGTTAATCATTGTTGTAACGTCACCTACCTCTTCCGCTAGTGCGTTCCAGTAGTGTATATCTTTTCCTTCGGTTCTTATAACTTTGGAGCAAGCTTGAATAAGCTCACCACATTCTTCCATAGTTATTGTTAACAACTCTTCTTGTTTAGTCATTATCCAATTCCTTTGTTAGTAGAGCAATCTCTTTCTTGAGACGAATTATCTCGTCTTCCTTGTCCATATTTTCTTGTTCAAGTTCTCGCACCTCAACAAATAATTCGTTATTGTACTTACGCACAGAATTAAGGATTTCTTGCAAGTCTGATTCCTCTTTCATTAATATTTCCAGCATTATGATTCCATCCCTTTGTCAAATTGTTTAGTCATTACCCAATTCTTTTGTTAGTCGAGCAATCTCTTCTTTATGCTTGCAAATCTCTAGTTCTTTTGTGAGACGAATTACCTCTTTTTGGTTTTGTATTGACGCTTTATAAACAGCTCGAACACTCTTACATTCTTTCGCTAAAGCATCCTCCCAATACCTGGCACCACCTCGTCCATAACCGTACCGCACATCACTATGTATCCATCTGCCCGTGAACTCGCTGAGTATCCAAGCAACTACTTCTGTTGTCCCTTGGTCAAGTATTCCTTCAAATTCCCTTCTTTCTTCTGCCATATTCTCTATCCTGCATTAAATGATGATATAATAACTGTTCCTTCTACCAGAGGCCCACAAGCCTCGCCTACTTTAACAGCTATTACATTGTCCGGGGTCGATGCCCACGTATGGTAACCTAAATCTTCGTCTGAAAATGTCTCTGTGCCCGGATTAATAAGTACAGCATCTTCTTTACTACGAGCTACAACAACAGCGGAGTCGTAAGTATCCCACCCACCATTTTCACGTTGAGAAATAAGGTAAAGGAATAAAGACTTTTGGCTTTTACGCAGTTTTTCTTCTTCAGCATAGTTTCGTGGTTGCATTTTAGGTTCCCTAAGTAATTATTTTAATCGTGCGGTATACGTTGCTTGCAGCTCTCATACTATTTGAGTGTTTGATGTTCAAATAATAATCCGTGTGAGGCTCTAACAAGCAGATGGGTTCTTTTAAATCTTTGTTCATCCATTTAAACTCAACTCTCTCTGACTGTCCGTATACTAAAGCAGTATTGTTTACTGGAGGCCCACCGGGTTTAAAGCTAACCCAAACGTCAACCGGAACTGCTGGAGACGAGGGAGTCTCATAGAATACAAAACTCCCAGAAGAGTTAAAAGATTCACCTTGTGAGGTGAACGACTGAGATACAGTAACACCTTTAGGTATTTCTATAGTTTCTGTTTGTGAATCAATACCGCACATAGACTCATTACTTATAGAGTGTGTAAGCCACACTTTTTTGTCTGTCTGCCAGTCACTATTTATATCATGTACAACAGGCCACTCGTTCCAAACTGGAGTAGCCACAACTGGTTTTACGAAATTTTTAGTAGGAACATATTTAACTCCGTCTATAAAGACGTCTACTGTTTGATGTTCTGTGTTCATAACGTTTCCCCATATTTTAAACCGAGCCAATCGGTATCTTTGTCTAATAAGTCTACAGAATCTTTGATTACATAGAAAACTCTACTCATAGACATACGCATAGAATAGGCAGTTTTAGCGCATACATAAACGGAGCCACTAGTTCCATGAAACAACCAGTTTTCTCCCGCATCTTCCACCTGAGTAATACCACTATTCACTCGCCAATTCTTGTCATTTATATATCCATCAGATACTAAAGAACCTGCGAGGAGCTTGTACAACCCTGTTTCTTTAACCCTAAAAACTATCCAACTATTTGGATAGTAAGTTTTATCTTTCATACTATTAATCCCTCTACTTCATCGTCTATAGGCCCGAATATAGTTGGTACTTGTTCTGCGACCACTTCCATATAATATTCGCCCGGGTAATGCTTTAAACATCTGTACGCTTCTTTCCGTACAGCATTTGGCACTTTTGGTGTTTTATCAGGGTTCATTAAGTCAACTAGAAACTGTCTAGTATTAATAACTGCCCTGCTTCTTTCTATTGGCATTGTCATTATGTTTTTAACCTCTCATTGCGTTAGCTATAATTACTAGCCAACATAAAACTGTTACTACGTGAAGAAGAATAAAGACATATGTACTAGCAGGTGTAGCTTTTATATCAATTATTATTCGTTCAAAAAACTTACATACTTTTCTTACTTGACCATATGTTTTAAACTTCATCAGCAGCTCCATATACCTTAAATATCTCTTGAGGAGTCTGTTTTACACTCCTTACGCCTTAGATAAGCCGCTTGTTTGTCTTGTACAGACAAACAAGTTCCTAATACTAATACACTTAATATTGCTACCATAAAAAACATTCCAATTATATTAAACATCCTCACCATTCTCCCAAAATATATCTGATAATATAGCTTCGTATGCGTAAGCCTCTACTTCCCAAGGCTGATCGTCATAATTTAAGTCATCACAGCTTACAAAACTACCTTTGCCATTGTCCCAAACCATGTTCATCATGTTAATCTGTCCTTTATGGAACTGTCTAGCATGAGTAAGCTCGTGAGCTATAGTGGCTGCTACTTCAAAATCTTGAAAACGATACTCTTCTCCGCATTCATACAATGAGTGAGTTGCCACTTCTATGGTAGAGATAACTTTATCTCCTGTGCATATTCCTTGAGTACCTTCAGCAACGTCATCATTATTGATAAAGTCGCGCAGGTTAATCTCAATGTCATAGTTAGCATCTGTGTCAAACAAAGCTTTTACACAATCATCAATAAAAGCCTGATACTTTTTAGCGCAATCGCCTGTAGTCCAAATTCTCATCATAATAAGTTCCTCTAATTTATGAAACTATTATACGCCTTATTCAGCACGTTGTCAAGAACTAAAACATTCTCTTTGTAGCTCCTACTCCCTGACGCTTACGTTCTCTTGCTTTAGCGGCAGCAGCTTTACGCTGTCGTTTAGTTGCTTTCTTTTCGTAATACTGTTTTTCTTTGTAGTCAAACAGTACATTACTCTCTACTATTTTCTTACGAAACAATCTTAAAGCAGTTTCCACGTTACCTTTACGAACTGTAATCTTCATTGGTCATCCATATTTTTGTGCATTGCCCATAATACTAGTAGTCCAATTATTAAACTTAGTACTTCTGGTGATATTATCATCATGTGTTAAACCTATAGCCTCTCTTACGCAAATATGACACTTGATTACGAATAGATTGATGCGACCGGTCAGGAAGCATCTCACCCATATCATTTATGTCAGTGTTAAAGTAATGGAGAGCTAGAAGTTTGCGTTCGTTTACTGTCCATGGTTTCTTTTTATATATTTTCATAACGTATTATAGAATAAACGGGTTACTTTGTCAAGGTTTAAATTCACTTTGCCTAAAAATACATCTTGACAAAGTAGGTCTTTTTTAGTATAATTACCCCTAGAACAGAGGTAAAATACAAAGTGATATTAAGATAGTTCTTGACTCAGTGCTTATTATCCCGTATAATATGTTTTCAAATCAAAAAAAGAGTTTTTAAAAAACAACAACCTCCATAGGAAGGAGAATACTCAATGATAGAATTAGCTATATTTATATTTTGTTTAATAGGTTGTGGCCTACACGCGCACGCATTAGGTAAACAAGAAGGTATAGAGACTACAATAGAACATCTAGTAGATAATGGTTTACTAGAACTTGAAGACGAATAGGGGATAAAAATGCCAGTTAAATTTAAGCCATCAGCAACAGTAGTAGTAGATCGTGCAACTCGAAAAGTTCGTACAGTTAATTATTACATTAAAGACACTTCAACCAAAGAGCTACAGGCTGTAGTAGAAAGTAGTAATGCGAAGCCTAAGCAAAAGCAGAAGTGCAGAAACGAGTTAGTAGCGAGAGGCGTGGTGTAATGCACGTCAAGATTTGGAGTAGAGACAACTGCGCTTTCTGCGATAGCGCACAATTAGTGTGTGAACGTCTCAACAAATCAATAGATTTTAGTTATGAAGTTGTTAAGCTAGAAATAGATTATGAAGTAGAGGATTTTACTTCCCGCTTCCCTTACGCTACTACAGTGCCGCAGATAGTTGTAGACGGAGAACACGTAGGGGGTTGGGAACAATTTAGAAAAATAACAAATAACATAGAAGGTAATACAGGCTCACCTTAAAGTAGCCTGTGCACAGGGTTTAACGACCTAAGTAATATGGAGACTAAAGTGAGAGTAAGAAAACGAGATAAAGCAGCTTGCATTATATGTAATGTAATCACAGCTTTAGCAGCATTTGGATTACCGTATGTTATTATATACGCCCGAGTAGCAACAGGATAAATGTATGAAAAAATCAGCCAAAACTAGAAACCCGGTAGCTAGATACTTACGAAAGTATAATAAGAGTGTAGTTATGGCTGATCGTAAAAAAGCAACAAAAGCAGGGTATCTAAAGCATAAAAATAATAAGGAAACCACCTATGAATAGAGCACGAGTACAGGAACAATTATGTTAGGGGTCACAGACTTAATAGCTGGAATATTTAAGCCAGCGGCAGAGCTGATAGACGAGCTGCACACATCCGAGGACGAGCGTTTGAAGGCTAAAGGCCACTTGCTCGATGTTCAGGCAGCAGCTATGCAGCGGGTGTTCGATTATGAGAAGTCCACGCTTGAAGCCCAGGCCAATATCGTCAACAGTGAAGCAAGTTCTGAGCATTGGCTGACGGCAACCTGGAGACCTATTACCATGCTTACTATGCTCGTGCTCGTCGTTGGCGATGCAATGCTATGGCTACCAAACCCCCTTTCAGAAAATGCCTTTATGCTCCTGCAGATAGGGTTAGGAGGGTATGTGGTCGGGCGGTCAGCAGAAAAGATTGTAAGCGTAGTAAAAAAGTGAGTTATTTTTCAATACAGGAGTTAGCCTGTCAGCACTGCGGTAAGTACAAGTTTGACCCTGAATTTTTAGCTACTCTTAACCTGATCAGGGAGTCTCTCGGCTTCCCATTAGTCGTAGGCTCTGGCTATAGATGCCCTGAACACCCTATTGAAGCTGCCAAAACAACTGCTGGAGCGCACTCAAGCGGAATGGCGGTAGATATAACAATAAGAGGTGAGGATGCTTACAAACTAATACAAGTAGCATTAGAGCATGGCGTTCCTCGGATTGGAGTTAATCAAAAAGGCTCCAGCCGATTCATTCACCTCGATGGTGACACCTCCAAACCCTTCCCCGTATTTTGGTCTTACTAGGTTTAAGTAGTAAATAGAAGCAGAAGAAGTTAGTGTGCAAGCCAAATAAAAATAATTCTTGACAAATAGCTCAAACTTTAGTATAATATCCTTTCATATTAGGGATACTATAAATGAATTTATTTTATTTAGACAAAGACTTAGATAAATGTGCAGAGTATCATGTAGATAAGCACATTGTAAAAATGCCTTTAGAGGTAGCACAGCTTATGTGTACGACAGTGTGGGTAGACAAACATTTAGGTTTTATACCTCGCGCTCTTAATAAAGAAGAAAGAGACTACCTTAACACTCTTAAAAAAGAAATCAAACATCTTCCTATGGAAGAAAGACCCCTCACACCTTATCTACCAATGATGTATAATCACCCTTGTACTATATGGGTTAGATCATCTCTGGATAACTATGAGTGGACACATTGTTACGGTAATGCTCTTAATGATGAGTATAACTATCGTTATGCAAAACAACACAAGTCTATTGTAGAAGTAGTTAATAAACTACCCGAACTTACTAATTGTAAAAGATTAGGGTTTACTACATTCGGCCTAGCAATGCCAGAAGAGTTAAAAGATTATGATAATCCCATACAATCATACCGAAATTATTATCATTTAGATAAAGCTACTTTTGCTACTTGGAAATTTCGTGATAAACCACCTTGGTGGAATGAAGACTATGCAGACTATAATAAAAGGATAACAGCAAAATGAGTAATGGTAGAAAGTTTGACAGTACTAAGCCTAAAATGTATCTTCTGCCTCCTAAAGCTACGATAGAAGTTAGTAAGGTATTGACTTTTGGAGCAGAAAAATACGACGAAGAAAACTGGAGACAGTTAGAAAATGCCCAGAACAGATACAGCGGTGGTGCACTTCGGCACATATTTGCCCACCTTGATGGAGAGTTAAAAGATGAAGAAACAAACTGTTCACATTTAGCGCACGCTATTTGTTGTTTAATGTTTAAATTAGAATTGGAGTTAGAAAATGGGAAGAACAGTAAAAAAGAAAGCGGGGGAGAACCTGACATCCCAGAATATAGAGAAAGTAAAAGCACTACTCTACCCGAGCACTTTGGTAGAAGAAAAGTCGCTCCCTGGCCTACAAGAGAAACCAATAACTAAAAAAGAAGCCTGTGACATATTAAATATATCTTATAATACTTCCAGACTTGCTAAGATTATCGAGGAATATGATAAACAAAAAGAATATACCAGAAAACGTAAAGCATCTCTACGAGGAGTTCCGCCCACTGATGACGAAATCGCTCAAACATGCACAAGCTTCCTCGAAGGAGATACTATTACAGATATCTCTAGAAGTTTATTTCGCTCAGCTGGATTTGTGCGAGCGATTCTCGAAAAAGTTGGAGTACCTCAAAGAGCTAACAACAAGGAAGAAAGATTAACACCTAATTACTTCCCAGATGAGTGTGTAGCAGAAAATTTTGAATACGGAGAGATAGCATGGTCTGCCACATACCATAGTACAGTAATAGTTCAAGAGAAACTTACTTTAGAGTGGCTTGCCACTAGGAAAGGTATGGCAAATACAGACTATGAGGCAAGGTATGGATGCCCTTGCTATGCTATTTATGTTATAGAAAAAGCAGACAGTGAGGATAGTTTCTTTTCTAATACAGCGTCAGGAGGTTTTAGTGCTTATTCTCCTGCTTACGATTTAGGTAAACTCCAACACTTAAAACAGTACGGAGTAAATTTAGAGAAATTATAGGAGATTTGTATAAAATGGGTATGAGATGGGTAGCAGTCCGAGTACCTGCAATACAGGCTATTCGATATGAATGGCAATATGTTTCAGAAAAACAGAAAAAAATCTTGACAAAAGAAGTTAAAAAGCGTATAATATCACTTCAAATTGAGGAGAATTAAATTGAAAGGATTTATATTAAAAATTAAACAGCTTTTTTGTATACATGAGTGGGTTGTATTTAGAGATGGAAAATTTTTCTACAAAGATGGAGAAGAATGTTTTGAATGTTCTAAGTGTGGTAAACAGCATGACTACTAGTAAAAGTCAGTGCCCTCAAACTAGAATTATGGAACTTGAAGAAGAAAACGCAGTGCTATTAAAAGAGGTTTTGAACTCCCGTGAGATAATATCTTTAATGGCTTCTGGTCATGATAAAGATTCATTGGAACAGTATACTAAAAATAAAAAAACTCAGGAATTTTTGGTTAATAATAACATACGTTTAGTAGAAGAACTTGACCAACGACGGAAAAAAACAGCAGATAATATAAAAGAAATAAACGAGATGAAGGTAGATTTGCTGTTTCTTCGCTCTGTCATTGAGCGTATATTAAAATGATACTACTACTAGGATATGAATCAGTACAGGAACTACAGTCTTGTATAGGTAAACCTTTAAATTATAAAGAAACATCTATATTTACTAGTAACTATAAGCATAATGGAACTTTTGTTGCCTCCTACAAACCTTCTCTTACTCAAGGTGCAGGAAAACAATTTTTTGTTCGAATTACCATGAAAGACGGGTTAATTAAAACAGTGGGAGACGAGCTATGAGTGGTTGGTTGGTAGCACTTACAGGAATTATTTATTTTTATATATGCGCGGAACAAGCGTATAAAGCAAACATACCAATGGCACTGTGTTATGCAGGTTATGCGTTTGCTAATATAGGTTTGTACTTGGCTGTAAGTAAATGATATATTTATTAGAAGAAAAAATTGGAGATAGTAGCTGGAAAGTACTTGGCTACTGCGATACTGTTGTAGACAAAGCAGCAGCTGTTGCATGGTCAAAGGTGTGCCCTCGAAGTATAGCTGTTGACGGGTTTCCTGTATACCGAAGATTAGTTTCAGTCGCGTTAAAAGAGTGGAAAGTATGACGTTATTAGAGTGTTATCAGTGTGGTAAACCAGTACATGAACTATCTATTAGATCACGCTGTGTCGAGTGTGAACATCAACGTGGAGACTTTAACGAAGCAGAAATTGAAAAGTTACGTGATGCTGTTTATAATGTTGTAGAAAGGCATGATAAATATATCACAGCTTTCGATTCACACACTCGTGTATCCGAATTAGCAGAAGCTGTGTACTCATTAAAAAAAGTTTTAAAAGGATGAGTAAGAGTACAAGCACTACAAAAATAAATCTTGACAACATGGTAATTTCTCCCGTATAATATCACTTCAAATAAAGGAGAACAATTTTGGGAGACCGATTTTATACCGAACAATTGCAAACACTGGGTGAGTGCCCAGGTAGACCTAAACTTAATAATAGAAGGAAACGCCTCATGGCATGGGATGACGAGAAAAAAGCACAAGCAGTATCAATGTATCAAGAAATGGAGCCTACTCCAGAAACTAGCATGGAAATTGTTAAAACTATAGCTGATGAACTTAACGAATCACCTAATGGTGTTCGTATGATCTTAACAAAAGCCGAAGTTTATGTTAAGAAAACCCCTGCTGCAAAAGCCTCTACGAGCACATCTAC
>Ga0114995_10003015_pt1 | contig 11585 bp, 9 predicted proteins | sample ArcticOcean_MG_C_11_FD_87038 | JGI IMG/M metagenome (GOLD analysis project Ga0114995, IMG submission 87038) | Marine microbial communities from western Arctic Ocean - ArcticOcean_MG_CB2_154 | ecosystem: Environmental > Aquatic > Marine > Oceanic | place: Arctic Ocean: Canada Basin | collected... | reverse complement strand
CTTATCAAGAATTTCTAAGATGGTACCAACCGCGTGCCACCGCGCCACAGACGTGATCTTCACTAAACACGACCTACCCATCAGCGGGTGGCGCATCAAGTTTTGCCTTTGCTTTAAAGACGAGTGCGTTTCGTTTCCGTCGTCGTTTTTGTTTTTGTTGTCATTGGTGTTGACACCGCCAACGCCGCCGTCGCCGTCCCACGCCGGCGGCTTCAGAAGCACCTGTTCGTACGATTTCGTGTGCCCCACCAAGTGCACGCCGTCCTTCGCCACATCAGTGACCCACACCCTACGCGTGGCGTTTAGTAAGTGCTGGTGCGGGGAGTAGCTCTCGATGTACGCCGTGAGTTCCCGCGACCGTCTCTTGACTTCCTTTGTGTCGACGCGTTTCATCCTCGCCGCCGGGGTTCCCGGTCGCGGGTAGAACTGCGAGATGTGCACTTCTCTGAAGTTGTACTTCCTGCAAAGCGCCATGGTTTCGTTCCAGTCTTCAACTGTTTCACCTGGGAAACCGCAAATAATGTCCGTCGCGATCGTGATATCGGGAACTCTGGCTAACAAATAGTCGCACACTTTTTCAAACTCCTCAACCGTGTATTCGCGCTTCATGCCGTCCAGCACTTTGTTGCTCGCAGCTTGCACTGGGACGTGCAAAAAAGCGTACACCGAAGGGTGCTTCATCGCCTGGACCACAGACTCGAGGTGCGCCAAGATGTACGGGGGGTTGGTCATGCCGAGGCGTAGCATACACGACCCGTCGGTGGGGAGCTGTTTTTGGGAAAGAAAAGAAAAAGGTCAGTCGGAGAGGAGAGTCTTGACTTGTGTTGGGCGATTTATGCACAGTGAACAGGCAGTCTTGTACTCTGTTCCTCGTATTGCAGTGGTAAGCCGTAGTGTAACTGCACTCCTCACGGGGCAGGTAAACGCGGTGTTGTCGGATTTGGGAAAGCGAGACAAGGCCGTACCTGTTTCACTAAATCGTGGAACAGAGACGTGACGTCCGTGCCGAGGTCGATGCCGTACGCCCCGGTGTCCTCCGAGGAGAGCCAAATCTCGGTGACCCCCTCCGCGACCGAGGTTTGAACCCGCGCTGTGAGCGCGCTGAGCTCGTAGCTACCCAGGTCACCCCTGGCGTGCTTGGTTTTGCAGTAGGTACACGCGCCCAAACACCCCGTGCTTAACGGCAAAATCTCGACGTGTTTGTTTCGTCGAATTTTTGGCAAATCAAGCGACGGCAGCGCCTTCTTTGAAAGCAAACGCACCGTATCACCGCCCAAGGTCCTTTCAACAACCTCCACGATCCGATCGATCTGCGTGATCCCCACGATTGACAGGTCCGTCAGCTCGTGCGCGTGCTGGTCACCCTGGGGTACGCACCCGGCCACCACCAGTTTCTTGCCGGCCAGTTTTCCTTTTTCAATAACCGTGTTCATCGCGCTTTGCGACGGATTCTTCACCGTGCACGTGTTCACCACCCACACGTCCGCCGTATCCGGGTCGTCGCTCAGGGTGTACCCGTACGCCGCCAGCTGACCGGCCATGAACTCGGAGTCGCTGACGTTGTGCGAACACCCGAAGGTCTTTAGGTGAACGGTCGCGGTGCCGGGGGTTGATCGATTGGGATTGGACGGACGCGTGTTTTCTTTTGCGAGAGTTTTTTTTTCATCGCCGATCCCATCGCCCGCGCCGTTCGCGTCCCCGTCTCCCCTCACCACCCGGTCCGCCGTGGCATCACCGAACGTATCAGAGGGACGCACGTCCGTGTCGTCGTCGTGGTTTGTGGAATTTGGTGACTCAATTGTCACTGGCGGCTTCGGATTGCGCGCCGTGACTCGCACCACGGGCGGCAGATCCCGGGTCATCCTGGTGCCATCCGCGGCGGACGCGCCGCCGATGTCCTCCAGGTCCTCCAAATCGGCCATGGCGCCTCTGTGTCTGTTGGGAACGATGCAAACACCCAAACGCAGTCAGTCACGTTCCGTCAACGTCACGCAAGCCTCGCCCGCCTCTCTGAAGGCTGGGGACGAAACCGCGAGGTTGATTGTTTTTCGCCGCCGACGCCGACTTGCGAGGGCGAGCACTCAGGCGAGGAAATTCGGTTTTCGCATCTTTTTGTTGAGAGCTCGCCGCGAGACGGTTACCAAGCCTAAATGTCGTTCAATGACGTTCCTCTAAACGACGTTCCGACGCTCGTTCCAACGACGGAAACTTCCGAAAGCCCTAAAAGAAGTTTATGTGAAGTTTCGTGATCTGTTTCGGTGGTTCGAGATTGAGCCCCAACCGTTGGCTTTGGGAGTCAATCTTGATCAATTATTTGTCATGCGTCGTCCGTGTAAAGCAAAGACTGCTTAGCACTTGACCCGTACGCCGTGGTGTCCCCTTTTTCGGAACGCCTGTTTCGACTCCCACCGCCCCGCGTACACGCGCTGACGCGGACGCGTTCTCGGACTGCAAAACCTGCGTACCGAAGCGTTCCACACGCACTCGCTCTCGTCGCGCCTCCGCGCACGACCAAAAACGACTCCCAAACGTGCCACGCCTCGCGCGAGGGCCTTCGCACGATCACACCCGAAATAGCCCCAGACCCTCAAAGGGCGCTCCACTCAACGGTGCGTGTTACTCCGGACCCAACCGAGTTTTCAATCGGAATCCGTCCCGACGGGCGCTTTGTTTTTCGCGATTTTCCCGGGCGCAGCTTCGAGGGAAGGCGACGCCTCTGGTGACGGAACCTCGCGCGTTTCGCCCTCGTGAAACCAAGCCACGCCGTGCCGACACCTCACTCCTGTCGTCGTGACTTTCACGACGTCAAGGTCAGTTCGTGGCCGCCGCTTGGCGCGCGTTTCCGAGACACACCGACACTTTTTCAATCAACACATCCGACGAGCCGAGAGTTTCACGACCTAGAAGTTTACGAAAGGGGAAAAAGAACACCAAAAACCTTCGAGCGTAGGTCATCCGCTTTCACTGACGCCTCGTCACTCCCGGGTTCCCTCCCCGCAGCCGAAGATGATGGACGCGTACTCCCCGCACTTTTCCTTGGACGGTTTAGGGCTGGATCTGAGCGCGGTTGGAAGGTACGTCTGGTTTGTGTTGCGCTGTTTAACTAAGCGTCCCCGCTCGACACGCACACAAAACCGAAAAGCATCATTCGACGCACGAGGCCTCGCGCTTTCGTTTTCCCCTAGATTTCACGACGCCGCCCCCTTCCACGCCTCGGCGCGTTCCTTCCCCCGACCTTTACCTGACCCCAAAGCCCCCCCACCCCCGTCCCAACCCAAGGTCACCCCTCATCGGAAGCATGGATTCCCTGATCCACACCGACCACTGGAGGTACGTGCTTCCCGTCGCCCATCTCACGTCGCCCTCGAAACCAGTCGTTGGAAGCCCCGAGACCGGGTTTGTGGTAACCGGGTTTTCGTGTAGGTTTTCGGTGCTTTTTTTTGGGATCTTTTAGTCTGACTCGCGGCGTCGGACACGGACTTCGCGCCGAGTCAAGCGCCAGTCTCGAATTTTGTGCGACACCACACCGACCCCCCAACAGTCGTAGGGCGTCACCTTCCCAACCACATGCGTCCACAGTTCGATCCTCGGCGGACCCCAAAAAACTGACCACACTAATTAAATGCCCACACCCATTACCCACGCGAAAAAAAAACAGCGTCGAGGAGGAGAAACTCTTCGAGAATTCCCTGGCGCGCCTCGGGGACATGGACGACCCGTTCGCGGCGTTCACCGCGGCGCTGATTCCCGGGAAGAACGTGTTGGGTTTGAAACGGCGGTTCAACTTGTTACAAGAGGACGTGAAGAACATCGAAAGCGGCCGCGTGCCGCTGCCGCACTACGAGAACGTCAAGACTGCTTTGGCGGGGGCAAACATGCAGTGGTCGACCGGGCAACCCGGTCTGAACGGCCACGGGCCGGTCGAGCTCGCTTCCTTGAGTAACGACTCGTCGCTGCACGCGGCGCCCGTGTCTCTTGCCAACGGCACGGTGGCCAACGCGGGTGTTAAAATCGCGGCCGTTTCTAAAAACGGTAGCGCAAAAACCGCCGCGCCTGTCGGCGCGAACGGCAAAACCTCGGAGCAGGAACGCCGGAAAGGCATTCCGTGGACGGAGGAGGAGCACCGGCTATTTTTGCTAGGGCTGGCGAAGTTCGGGAAAGGCGACTGGCGGTCGATTTCGCGGAATTTCGTGGTGTCGCGGACCCCCACGCAAGTCGCGAGCCACGCGCAGAAGTACTTCATCCGCTTGAACAGCATGAACAAAAAAGACAAACGGCGAAGCTCGATTCATGACATCACGAGCGTCGGCATCGCGAACGGCGCGCCGCACAAAAACACCGCCGCGAACCAGACTGTTTGCCCACTGGATGCCGCCGTCTCCGTGGCGCACCAGCATCAGCAACCACCCAACGGGTACTACGTCACGAACGGGTACATGCGGACGCCGGGGATGATGCCTATTTACGGGGGACACATGTAACTCTTTTTTTCGGATCTGGGATGGGGTGGGTTACCGATGGTCTAACAGGGTTGGGTTAGTCTGGCCGGGGTGGAGGGGATTTTTTGACCGGGGGGGGGTCGGGCGACGTCACCGTTGAGGGAACGACGCGTACGCGGTGTGGTTGGGGTTGGGGGGGGGGGAACGGGAACGGGGCGCGCGGGGAACGGAGGGGAAAGACCGAAAGAGTTCGTCGCGCAAACAATTGGGGAGGGGTTTGTCGTTTTGACGAGCCCGAAACAGCAAGAGGTTTGTCGTTTTATGCGGCGACGAGCCCGAAACAGCAGCAAGCGCGCGGCGAAATCGGAGCCCATTACTGTATTAATTGGTGGGAGCTGACACGCGGCGGGGGCGGCGGTTGATTGACTCTACGAGTGCAAAGCAAAAAAAAACATCACGCATCAACGCAATGCGGTCCATCAGTACCGTGTACAACAAACAAACATTCACGCGAGGAAGAACGCGCAAGGCGCGAGAGTCGGCCCGAGGTGTAATGCAAAAAATGTATCGATCATGGACTAGTCTCGTCTCGTCATCATTCTCTCTCGTCTTGTTTTTTTTCGTCTCGCCTGATCATGCATGTTTCATCATCTATCGCGTTTTCTAATCCACACTTCCTCTACGCCGCGGTGACCTTCTGTGCGAGCATGTTGGTGACGATTTTTTTGTTCGCCTGGACCTGCGCCACGACCGTGGCGATTTGAGCAGTGCAGTCGGCCTCTAGTCGCGCCGCTCTCGTGGTGCTGTCGCCCGTTTGCGAAAGCACCAGGCCTTGGTATTTTTCCTCCCTCTGCGCTCGGTACGCCGCGATCTCCGCATCCGCTTCCGCTTTCGCCTGTCGCAACCGAGCCGTTTTCTCCGCCCGAGCCGCGGCCACAATGCCCTGCGCCTCCTGTTCCGCCGCGAGCAGCTTCTGGATGCCGTCGTGCGAGTCCATGTTGGGTGGAGAGAGGGGTGCCGTGAGAGTGGCGCGCTTGGAGCTAAATGGAGCGGAAACAAACGTGTCCTGTCCGAGATCTCGGTCGCAGAGGGAGTGCGATGAGTTCTTCGTGTACAAAGGGAAGCGTCGCCGACTCGGAAAGCGCCGTGAGCGTGGAGGTCGGTCGCGGGAGAAGTCTCGCGAAACGACCCACGAAGGCCGCGCGCGTCCCTCACCGCAGCGGCGAAGAGTGGAGGAAGAGGGGAAGGCGCGTGCAAAAATACAGGCTCGAAAAGAACCGAAAAAGAACCCCTCTTGCCACTTCACCCGAGCAGCAAGCATTGGATGAGACAGACTCGAGACCTCCTGCGTGTCCAATCGCCACGCCTCTCCACTCGTCGACGTCGCGCCACACAACGACACGCTGTCCGCCTTTTCGGTTACCCTGAAACCCGTGATGCAGGTACGTGTCGTGTTGCGATGCGCCGTGCAAGGAGCCGGTCAACGCGCACGTCGCGCTGGCAAACACCGCGCGTTGCCGACCCCGATGTGCATCCCTACCTCGACACAGATGCGCGAACAAATCGACTGACCACCGCACCAATCTTCCCTCCCCCTCTCCGTCCCAAAAGGTGACGCGCCAGTTCGCGTCCCTCGGCTCCACCTTCACCAAGAAATCGGCCGTCGCGCCTGTCAAGGTTGATACCACCACGAAGAGTACGTCGTTGCCCTCGGCCTGGCCGTACCCGCGCGTTTCCGGAGCCCTGTCCCCGCGGAGGTGTGGGGCGTAGGGTTTTGGTGTTTCGCCCGGAAACGCGCATCACGCACAGACAAGATAGTCGGAACTATTTGGAAATTGAAGTTTCCCGGATAAAAGCAAAATAAATGTGCGGAATCGAATCTGACCGTCTCCTCCTCCCTCTCCTAAACAGGCATTCACGGCATGTCCGGCCGCAAGTGCATGTTGACTGGCAAGAAAGCCAACAACGGCTGGACGGTTTCGTTTTCGCACATCCGGAACAAGAAGCTGCAGGGTGTTAACCTTCAGTACAAGCGCGTGTACTGGCCGGAAAAGCAGCGGTACATCCGGTTACGAATCAGCACCAGCGCTTTGAAGAGCATCAACAAGCTCGGGCTGGAGGAGATGGCGCAACGGGTTGGGCTTGACCTTGAGAGTTTGCCGTACACCGATGCGGACCCCGCGAGGAAGGAGTGGCTCGTGGAGAACGGCGCGGTGCCCACGAAGAAGAACAAGCGCGCGCCGGCGCCGGGCCCGAAGAAGCTGTTCATCCCGAAATGGAAAGAAGCCAGGATGGCGAAGAAGGGAAACGCGGCGACGGAAACCAAGGCGTTCGCGGAACGGTGGGGAATGGAAGTGGCGTAATTGTGGGTGTATAGGTTTAAGCAGCGCGCAAGTGAAGTGAAGTAGTAGACAAAAATAGGACACTACGTTGACCACCGACACGAATTCTTTTCAACAAACAACGAGCCAGCGGTAGACTAAACCCGAGTCGCGTCTCGTGTCGCCCGCGCGTCGGCGTCGTTTCGCCCTTCGCCGTTCGCGACGAAACCCATCGATGGAGATAAGGACCTCCCCCTCACCCCATCAGCCTCAAACAAAAGTCCCCGCCCTGTTCCGCTTCGAACCCCAAATCCTGCGGCCGCGCGCCGACCGCCACGGCAGTTTCCGCCACGGCGCGGTACTCCAGCGGGTTCTGCGTGAGGATCTTGTTCTGGGGTTGGAAAAGAAAAAGGTCAGTCTTTGGTAATATTCGTAACGTATATTCCGGGATTGGGTAGTGCCGTAGTGGTGTGATTTTCCGACTGTACTCCATAAAGAGCAGGTAACAGTGCGTTTGTGGTGTATTTGTAAGAGTTGCAGTAGTACTGGTAAGCGTTACCAGTAGTGCACTCAATAAACAGTCACGCAGGGGCGGTAAACGTAGATGCCTGGCTTTGGGAAAGCCCCAAGACGTACCATGGCGCCGTCCAGTTGTTTCGCCCGAGCCAGCGCCGCGCCCCACACCGGGTCGTGCGACGGCGCGTGCCTTCTCGGGTCCCGCCGAGTGGCGCGCTCCGGAAACAAACCGTCGTCGATATCGAACCGGATGCCGTAGGTGTCGTGCGACGCCGTGATCGGCACGGAGTCGCTCTTCTGCGGAGCAGAGTCATCACCGCGCGGAACATAGTCACCGTGTGACTTGTCATCACCGCCGCTCTGCGACTTATCACCGCCGCTCCCGACCACGTCGAACTCCTCGAAGTACTGCACCGCTTGTTGCCAGGTTTGGCCTTTGGTGCCGTCGTGCGGGGACGTTGATAGCGTCTGCGTTACTCCAAACTCGTCAACCCCAACCTCCATTACGAACCAAAAAGCAACCGCGTTGCACGTACCGTCTGTGTGTACCGGAAATTTTAACGCCTTCGACTCGGGCCGGAGCGTCCGCGCGGTGACGTCGTAAAAGTCGAAGTCGAAAACCGGAACGACTTCGCTTAGCGGGCGCCAGGTTTCTTTACACGCCTCCAAGTTGATGCCCTCATACTCGTCCCTCCACCGCCAGCGGTTGCAGTGGGAAAAGTCGAAACACATGGTGGAGGAGTCTTTTGTGTCCTTGTTGTCCGTGTCCTTGTTAGTGTCCTCGTTGGCGTCCTTGTTTGCGTCATGGTTAGTCTCCTGGTTAGTCTCCTTGTTAGTCTCTGAATCAACACCACCCCCAGTACCGCATTCGACCGCCACCACCCCGTGCCTCATTTCAATCAGCTGCGCGAACACCGTGGCTTTGGCAGGTACCAGGATTGAATTTTCCTTAAGAAGCCGTTCTCGCGCGTACGCCAAAACGTGAAGCGCGCCTTCGCCGATGAGCCCGCTGGAGATTTTCGGGACAAAAAAAGTGTCAGTAACTTGTATGCGCAAACAGTCAGAGAGTTGGGAACTAACCAGTGCACTTGTTACGGCCGTAGTGCACTCGACAAGGAGCAACAAACGTTGTCCAGATTCGGGAAAGCCCCTACGGCCGTACCTGTCAAAAATCTCATACACCATCATCTGCGCCTTGTGTTGCATTTCAGTCACCACGCCGTCCGGCCGCATGGCGCCGTTAAAAGGCAGCCCCGGCGTATCCGCGGTGAACATGTGCCGCACGTCCCGGTGAAGACAATGGATTCGCCCCGCGAAGCCGTTTACGCAAACGATTTCTTCACCGGCGTCCGTCATGTGCGCGCTGCGTGAGATAAATGAACGAAAGTGTCAGTCTTGTATGGGAACACAGGGAGGCGGTATTTGAGAAAGGCCCAACACGTACCTTCGTTCGATCGCGGTGACCGAATCCGCGCCCGCACGCGCCGCCATCATCGCAAGCAAACCGGAACCAGAACCTGCGTCAATCACGGAAAGGTGACGAATGTTACCAGGGTTTCCATTGGAGTTACCTACGCCTTTGTACTTGCGCACCGCGTTTTTAATACACGCGTCGTACGCCGCGTTCCGCCCGTGGTCGTTGAGCATGTCGTAGTGCCACATCGGAATCGCGGCTCTGCGCGGGATCGACGCGGGTGGGGTTGATTGGAAGTAGATCTGGTTATCATCCCTCATGCACCGTAGGGAAACGACGTCCCCGCACCGCACGAAGGTTTCGTCCAAGTACTGCGCGGCGAGACCCCAGGAGGTGCCGGTGAAGATCTGAGATTGTTACACTAAAAGTGTCAGTGTTTCGGACCGCGTGTATGAGTGATTACCCTGGACAATCGGCAAACGTAGGTGCCTGGATTTGGGAAATACAAAAGACTACGTACCTGTTTACCAGCGTCGGGTTGCGCACCCGACTTGCCCTTCACTCCCGGCGGCGGCGCGCTTCGCAACACGTCCCCGCCGCCCATATCGCACTCGAACCAAAACACCACCGCGTTCCAAACCCCGTCCGCTGTGATCGGGATTTTTAGCGTGGCGTCGCTGTCCCACGGCGAGGCGGAGTTTTTCGAACCCGAGTTTTCCGTCCCTTCTTCAGTCTCCTTTTTTTGGAAATCACCCTTCGCTTCCCTTTCCCTCGCTTCCACGACTTTCCCTCGGACTCGCGCCTGCAAATCCAAATCAAAAACCTCAAACCTAGAAGACACCACGACGTGCGGCTCGCGGTCCGGGGAAAACCTCGCGGTTTGCGGGTGCCACCGGTAGGCGTTGAGTTGCCGCAAATCGAACCCCGCGACGTTTTCGATGCGGATCTGCAGCAACTGTTTTTGGGAACGAAAAGAAAAAAGGGTCAGTCGCGAGTCTTGTAGTGTACTGTATGGGCAAACAGTCTAGTTGTGATGCATGTAGTAACTTCCTTTTAATGACTAGTGTAGCCAAAGAGGGTCCGTAAACAGTGCCTGGATTTGGGAAAGCCTCAACACGTACCTGCGCGAAGGTTTTCAGTCTTTTTGGAACAACTGCGACGTCTTTGGTTAACAAACCTCGAGACGCGCAGGTATCGAGCGCGCGCAACACGCCCATCCCTAAACCGCCTGCGCGGTCCAGCAAATCCGTCACCACGCAGTTGGCTTTTTTGTTTTCCATGTCTTCCGCGAGGTCAATCGTGGTCACCGGTCGGTCGAGGGTTTTTATCACGCCCTTTGATTGTAAAAGAAAAGTGGTTAACGTCTTGTATGGGCAAATAGTCGTCCGGGATTTGGGAAAGGCCCAATTACTTACTTTCGGCACTCGTCCGGCGGTTTCGTTGAACTTCACCACGCCTTTCGTGGCTCGGAACGAAAACCGCCCTCGCTCCACGGAAAACACGGCGGCGGACCCGGCCGCGGCGGCGATCAGGGGCAGCACGCCGGGCCCGCCGCCTGAAATGCACAAAGTCACGACTGGTTGTGTACCTACGGGTGGGGTGGCTGGCCTTTGGTGTTCGGAAAGTGATCCTTCCAGAAGATACTTTTTCTCTTCTGACTCACCAAATGACTCACTTTGTTTTTCGACACCCTCTTCTGTCTTCCCAGTCTGTTTACTCGCGACCTCGCTTTGTTTCTCCAATACCATCCGCTTCACCCCGCGCGCGTACACCGCGAGTCGCCCCGTATCGTCCAAACCCGCGAGCGCGTTTTTAGGCGCCGCGAGCTCCGCCAAAGTCCTGGCGTGCGCCAACGCGCCGCCGCGTCGGTTGTCGAAGTCAAACGCGGACCTGTGAGTGGGAAAGAAAAGGGTCAGTCGGCGAGTGTGGGTGTATTTTACGGGGGATTGGGGTACGAGTAATCGGGCCGGACACAGGGCACTTAGAGTAATCGGGCCGAACAGTACGCTTGTGACGTATGTAACAGTTGCCAGTACGCCAGTAAATGTTACTAGTAGTGTGCAGTACTACATACATCACAAGTAGTGCCCTCAAACAGTCACCGAGGGTCCGTAAACAGTGTTTGGATTCGGGAAAGCCAGAAACACGTACGGGTCGACTTTCTTCGCCCGCGCGTTTGGCGGGAACCTGATTGTAAAAGAAGAAATGTCAGTCTTGTATGGGCAATCAGTCGGCGGAATGTGGTGATTGGGAAATACTTACGTGGGGCGCCACTCGTTTTCGTCCACGTCCCACTCCGGGCCGGACATGGTTTGGCGCCATCTGTTTGGCGGGAACGACACGGGTCAGTGAGGGCCGTGACTCGTGTGAGTAATTACGGGCTCCCCAATCGGCAAACAGGCAGGAGTAATCGGGCCGAGCAGTCTTGTTTTCAGGTGCACTCATTGTAGTGTGAACCGCACGTATTGTAGTGGTACTCCCTTGCGTAACCGCACTCCATTACCCTACTCCATTGTGGTGGTAAGACTTGCGTAACCGCACTCCATACGTGGCAGTAAACGGTCGGTGTCGGGATTCGGGAAAGCCCCTGCACGTACCGCGCTAACGTGGCTTCACGGTCATCCGCCCTTCTCGCCTCTCGTAACCGCGACGCCAGGTCTTTCCGTCGTCCGGTTTCGTGCGCCCCCAAACGCGACCGCGCGTCCTCGGATTCGCACTTGGCGATGGCCAACAGCTCGAGGACGCCTTCTAAGGTTTTGGTGTCAATGGTTGAGTCGGTTTGAGTGGAAGGTTCATTGAAAGTACTCCCGGTAGGTTCATCGGTGCTACTACCTGCAGTCGACCCAGTGGTATCGGCGGTACCTGCAGTCGAAACAGTGTTAGTATCCTTTGACG
>Ga0114995_10003011_pt1 | contig 11589 bp, 12 predicted proteins | sample ArcticOcean_MG_C_11_FD_87038 | JGI IMG/M metagenome (GOLD analysis project Ga0114995, IMG submission 87038) | Marine microbial communities from western Arctic Ocean - ArcticOcean_MG_CB2_154 | ecosystem: Environmental > Aquatic > Marine > Oceanic | place: Arctic Ocean: Canada Basin | collected... | reverse complement strand
GTGATTTTGAATCAGTCAACGAAGTCATTGGACTGATCTTGAATCAATCCATCCTTACCGGGACGGTACTAACTGCTGATATGATTTCAACCGAGGTTAGCGTGTTCGTTCCGATGCGAAGCTATGAGGCAGGAGAGCAGATTCCTTTAACGGAACTCAATTTAGAACAAGCGATTAATGCTGAAACATCAACACTAACCCGATGGCCGAACGGAATCGTTACGGCAAAAATGCTGATCGAAGCCGGAAAGCCACTCCGAAAAAGTGACGTAGAACAATCAGAATACGTTGTAATAAGCACCAAAAATATCGTACGCGGCCAGGTAGTTACAGCCAATTTATTGGCCCGCAAACTTCAGTCGGTCCAGTCCATAGGCGCGAAAAGACTCACCGCAATCAATCAAGGCATTGGTCTTGAGGCAACGAGAACGATTAGAGCCGGGACTATTTTGTCGCAGTCCGATCTAACGGCTGCCAATCTGGTCCGTAAGGGAGAAAGCGTAACCCTGACCTTCAAAAAAGGCCCCCTGACCATCACGCTGGATACGTTAGCCACGGCGAATGCTAAACTGGATGAACAAGTTATTTTGGTCAACACGGAATCAGGAGAAAAAATACGCGGCATCGTCACTGGAAGGCACCAAGCCAAGGGTGTAAGCCATTGATTTTGAAAAGGTATAAATAAACTTTTAAAAAGTGTTAAAGTTTTGAAAAACAAATCCGATCCTTTACTGGTAAGTAAAATTCGGAAGTGAGGAAAGGAAATGGTAGATTCAATTTCAGGTGTTGGCGGGAAGATACCTACGCCAATCAAATCTGATCCGGCGAAGAGCGATAGCTCTCACCTTGAACCTGGATTAAATAAAGCAGCCAATACTGAGACGGAGTCCAATACAGACCGAATCGAGTTAAGCGCCGAAGCCAAGACTGAGCTGGACAAAGCCGGCTTTGATTCAGAGAAAGTAGAGCGCATTAAACAAGCGCTTTCAGACGGTAATTATCCGATAGACGCTCGTAAAATAGCTGAAGGGTTCGCTGACATCGAAAAGCTTTTATAAGGAAATCAATGCACCCTCCCGATCTAAAGGTCATTTTAAAGCATGCCTCGAGACTAAACTCGCTCCTCACCGATGAGTTTGAGGCATTAAAGACCCAAAAATTGGATGCGTTTGAGTCCTTACAACAAGAGAAAATCGACCTACTCCAGGCTCTCTCCGAAAGTGGTATGGTTCGCGAATCTGTTCCAGCAAGCGATCCAGATACCCTTCAAACCATTATTAATGATCCGCTTTGGGGAGAGATCATAGGTCTCTTAGAAAAATGCAAAAAAGCGCATCAAAGAAACGAACTTCTAATTTCCAAACAACTCGATGCAATTAAGGGGGCTTTAGCAACCCTGCAGAATCAGGATCCAAGTGGCGCGCTTGAACTCTATACTAAACTTGGTGTTGTCAAATCAACACGACGTTCGATACTCTCTGGGGATGCATAAAGAATCAACCTCTAAATTCATTGCCCCTCTCCCAAAAATATCTGCGGCTGGCTTTTCAATGTTGCTGGTCGTTGCGATTGCAAACTTGACACAAACCTCGTTATCACAATGGAACACCCGGCCCGGCATTACATGCGATCACGGGAATTCAGTGCATCGCTATGCTGAAGTGAATGCAGATCGCGTAAATATACGCGATCTGCCAACCGTATTTTCGAACGTATTAACACAAAAAAATCGTCCTGACAAAGTTACCATAGTCTGCGAGTTTGGAGTTTGGTCACGGATTGATCTCTCAGACATAAGCACCGAAACATGGATATCCCGGGGATTAATAAGTCTAGCACCCGATCAACCAATCACGATTCGCATGAAGGGAGTCTTTCTCGGGCTGTTTTTTTTCGGTGCCGCAGGCTTGATGCTTTGCCTTTTCCGGCCCGACTGGATTACTCGTGCGATTGATTTCTTTCTGCAAACACAGACGCTGCCAGCCCATGCCCGGCCTCTAATCTCGGTAATACCGGAATATCACCCTGCCCGCGACGCGAATCCTCACTGATCGCGTGGGTTCAAGCCTTTCATCCAATACGCCCAAGACAGCATGACGGCTACCGCATGATAGAGCTCTTCAGGAATCTCTTCTGAAAGACCAATCTGAGACAAAGCAGCAACCAACTGCGCATCTTCGGCAACAAAAATTCCCTGCTTTTTTGCCTCCGCAATAATCTCTAATGCAAGCTCTTCAGAACCCTTTGCAAGAATTGTTGGCGCGGCCTGTTGGCCATATTCGAGGGCTATGGCTTCTTTGATAGGGCGCTTCATGCCTTGAGATCCATTCGTGGTAGATCACCATTCAATCGGTCATCATGACCCGGGCGAGGCATACCAAAAATCTGCATGGATCGTACAGTCAGTCCATGCTCTGAGAGAGCTTCCTCCAAATCCATTTTAGATTGTCTCGCCAACGTGGCCGTACCTGATTTTTCTGCCCAAAATGTGAGATCTACCTGCCTCGAGTCAAAAGAAGACTTAAGCCAAACCTGACCAAGATCATCGAGTGACGTGTGCAAATTAATGACCCACACACGCTTTGTAGTTTCTCCATCAATCACCTCGCGACGCTCAAACATAATCTCAACTGGGGGCTGATCCCGAAATAACAAAAGCGCCACCATGCCGGACTCGCGAGTGTTCTGCTGCGGAAGAGCATCCAACTGAAAACTCTCCAGCTCACCCAACGCATCGCCCACCCGCATCGCGAGCTGAGACTGTTGCGGCAGCAATCTCAATAGCTGCCTAAGCCACGGTTTCAACATGCCACCCTGGAATGCCACACCCTCAAGCAAGTCTTTCTCCGTCGACAGGCTGCCGAATTGCAGTGCCAGAGCAATACTCTTACCTGATAATTGTGTAGAAATCAGTCGCTCCGCAGCCAATGCCTGCGCTTCCAGAGGAAGACCTGCAGACTTCAATAAAACATCAAGACCCTGGGAAGGCCCAAACAAACTCTGCACTTGATGCCGGGAACCAGATCGAGACAGGACCGATGCTAACGCAGCCGAGAGCCCAGCGACTGCAAAAGCTTGTCCAGGCTGCCCTTGCGCCTGGACGGATAGTTGCGAACTCAAGACTAATCCTTGAGGAGTTTGCACTACTCGCATTGCCAACTGACCATCTGGTAATTTCAATCCCAACGGAACAGGCAACTGTTGATTGCCCAACTGAACCATCATCTTATCACCGGATGACGACACCAAAGCTTGAACAACTTGCCCTGCTTTAAGGCCAAGTTCGGCAGCCACCGGCTGTTTGATTGGTATTTGCATCGGCAATGCATCTGGCGCAATCGGCCTCGGTATTGCCGGCGACACATCAGGAATCAGCATCGGTTTTCCCCCTCCCAAAGTCTGTATCGACCGAACAACAGATTTTGCAAGCTCTGCTGGTATGGTTGCATGAGACTCTACTCGCTTAAAAACAGACTGACCACCCGTCGGAAATGGAGCACCACCACTCAGCATGCTGGATACACGGTCCGGACTGATCTGAGCAATCGACTGAAGGCCAGGCGGCAGATTCGTCTTTTCTATCATCAATGACTGGAGGCTTGGGGAAGATTTTTCTGGTGGCTCAATTCGTAAAAAAATCTGTGTCTGTACCGGTTGCTGAACTTGTCCCCTCAGACTGATAACCCCCTCTCTGGTCGAGGTTACGGGAGTCAATAAAATTCTCGGATTGCTCTCAAGAAGCTTCAGTAATTCCCCACCAGAATGGATCAGAAACGACTGAACTCCATTCGGAGTCCGCATTTCCAGAACTGGCATTCCAGATGCCAGAGTAATCAAGAAGGCCCGATCAGAGGATTTCAGTAAATTCGGGACAATATTATCAGAAACAATTAGCCGAAGAACGTGAGACTCCGATGCGGCTATGGGCGCTGACTGGACTCCCTGAGGCGCCAACGCGTCCATATCAAGGAAACCGGATCCATCCGGCTTTTTGTCCAGATATGTCCTTCTGCAATTTACCCGTCGTGTCTTTAAATACCACCTGTCGCAGATGTTCGATATCTGGAACCTTAAGTATGGCTCCTGCGTAAAGCCAATTCGGATTATTTCGCCGAAATGCATGCGGGTTGGCTTTTACAAAGGCTTGGCGTAATACGTTTTTTTGTAATTTAGAGTTCGGCGCGATCCGGCGGATAACCATATCAAGGGTTTCACCACGCCTGACCCGATGAGTTCCTGAAGTTGGAATTTTTTTTGATGGCAAAGTCTGATTTGCCTTTCCTTTCTTTAATTTATGCTGCTCCCCAGGAACAGGAACAGGAACAGGAACATTCACAAACTCGACCTCTTTAATATCCTTCAATAGCCTAGTCACAGCTTGGTCAACAGACATGTCTTCAGCTACGACTTGTATCGAAAACAATATACTTAATGGAACACTGACCCAGCGCATCTTAAATCCTCGCTAAAATGGTAACGCTACTTTACCAGCAGCCTCAGCCAATGGTGCACCAGCCGTGTATTTTATTATGGCCGAATCAGGCCTAACCGAAACGACCTGGACCAAAGATAGCTCGGCCAAGGCCCCAGGCTCAAGCACCCGACTAGGAATCTTATTTTTATCAATTAGTAACATTCGGTCTCCAGACTTTAATCCCGAGTCAGAACCGCCATCAATCGAAATCTTTGCACCTCCAAATTCAGCCACTTGAAAGTGAACTGGCTCACATTCAGCGTACTGAGACAGCATTTGAATCCATTCTTCTGTTTTTGAGTTTATGGCCAAAAGCAAAGATTTAGGTAACGCGATATCGCTATAGCTTACGGCCCTCACAGGAACTTGAAAATCTGAAATATCCTTCCAAACAACTGCCTGATCGCTAACCTGCCTCAATTCAACTTCCATTCGAATCCATGATTCGGAAAATGCGGAGGGTCGACCGTTCAAGAACTGACTAACCGGGTCAGAACCAGGAATTTCCTGAGGCTTTTGGCCATGTGGCGGCATACCATTGGTAACGCGAATACTCATCACATACTGAACTACTGAATTAGTTATGCCTGTATAGAGGCGCGTGTAATTATCAAGCGATGGCCTGGATGACTTCAAACGCCAGTCGGGACTACTTTCTAAGTACTCACTCATTTGACCGGTAACATAATTTACACCATCACTCACCAATCGATGATGATCCACATCAAACCGCCCACTAATACTGGCCGGCAATAACTGAACTGTACGCGACAGATGATCATCTTTTCCAAAACATGCCGGCAGAGTCCCTTGCTTCTCATCAAGGGCAATCTCGACACGCGGTTTTGCCATCACGTCCAAATAGGTTTTAACCTGAATCCCTCGGACACGCATACCAGACTGGACCAAAGTGCTTTCATGCAACTTTCCCTCAGAGTCCAGCCATGCAGTATTAACCACCTGACTTTCAGCTTTTTGTGCCTCTGCAACTAAAATTTCTTTAATCGACACCAACGTCTCATGATCAATTAAAGAAATCGCCTTCTGCTTGATCCCACTATGACCCTCAGCCTGAACCATTGTGGTCAAATTCAAACTGAGTGCAACAGCGGCAACAAGGTGAACTAACAAACGCATCAGCCTTTACCGCTGCGCAACAGTTGAGAGATACAAGGCCCTGAGATCGTCAACAACGTCCTGATCCAGTGACATTGTGGTCTCGTAAGTATCTTCACCCACGGGTGCAATACTCACAACCTTCGCACCATAGATCACGCCTTCAACCTGAGTACGGAATGTATCACTGATTACCGCCATGTCAGCCACCGTTGTCGTCGAATCCAAATATTGCCCGTATACCTGTTCGGTAAGGCCACGATATGCGTCGAGCTTAGACGCTCGAATGGCAAGTAAGCGCTGTTGTGCATCGACCTCAGAAGGCTGCACGCTGATCACCGCGTAACCAGTCGCTCTAATAGCACGGCGACGCTCTACAACCGGGACAGCGCGAGTCTCAACTACCGTTTCCACACGTGGTTCCACCGGATATGCGGCAGTATTTTGCCCCGGAGGTGTCATGTTTACACTACAGCCGGCAAGCATTGCCGCTGCCGTGAAAGCTGCCAGTCTTCTCATTACCTGATTCATTGTTCCCCACCTAATGCAGTCAATTTTGTTGTCATGCGAAATCTAAGCAGGATTAATGCCAAGCCTTGCATCGCAATATCAAATATATCGGCAGAAAGCCCCAAAGGTTTACTGGCGATTACTCTTAACCCTGATGAAGTTGCTTTTATTCAGCTAAATCAGAAACTGGCATCGGTCTTGCAATAATCCATCACAGGATCCAAACGGCCACAGCCACAAGATCGTTAGTTATTGAAATATGGAGTTTTTATAGTGCAAATCGCTCTGTCAGATATCCGACAGCATATCCCCGATGTGGATTTCAAATCGCTTGGGATTCCTGCGCTCGTCATTTTGATTATCGCAATGTTGATTTTGCCGCTCCCCACATTCTTGCTCGATATTTTATTCACGTTCAATATTATGATCGGGTTGATCGTGATTATGATCGCCATTCATACAGACAAGCCACTTGATTTTTCGTCCTTCCCGGCCGTTTTGCTATTCGCGACGATGCTCAGACTTTCTCTCAATGTTGCATCCACTCGCATTGTCTTAGTGAATGGCCATGAAGGGACTGATGCAGCGGGTAAAGTAATCGAGGCCTTTGGAAACTTTGTTATTAGCGGAAACTATTTGGTCGGATTCATTATTTTCGGCATCTTATTGATCATTAACTTTATAGTAGTTACCAAGGGTGCCGGACGCGTATCGGAGGTCATCGCTCGATTCACTTTGGACGCGATGCCCGGCAAACAGATGGCGATTGATGCCGACCTCAATAGTGGGGTAATTGATCAGGAAGAAGCTAAAGCTAGACGCGCTCAAATTTCACAGGAATCTGATTTCTTCGGATCGATGGATGGTGCCAGCAAATTCGTTCGCGGGGATGCGGTGGCCGGTCTTCTAATTTTAATTATTAACATCATCGGCGGCCTAATTATTGGGATGGGGCAGTACGATATGTCATTCAGTGAGGCCGGCGAGATCTACGTCCTCCTGACGATTGGGGATGGACTTGTTGCTCAAATCCCATCACTTGTTTTGTCGCTCGCGACTGCGATTGTTGTAACCAGAGTTACGACCAGCGAGTCCATGACTGAGCAAACAACCTCGCAACTCGCTAATCCACCGGCTCTATTCGTAGCCGCAGGAATTTTGCTACTGCTCGGGATCATCCCCGGAATGCCGTCAATGGTGTTTATCACGTTGGCCCTTATTTGTGGCGGCATTGGATTTCTCGTAAGCCGCACTCGAGCGGCTAATACAATGAGCGAGGAGTCAGCTGCTGCTCAGGTTGAGAAAGAACGTAAGCCGTCTGATGAACAAGAAATCAAATGGGAAGATGTAAGTCAGACTGACTTAGTCAGTCTTGAAATTGGTTATGGCCTGATCCCAATGGTCAACTCAGAGACTGGCAGTCAACTGCTAACCCGCGTGAAAGGTGTGCGCAAAAAATTGTCTACCGAACTCGGATTTTTAGTTCAACCAGTCCGAATTCGAGACAACCTTGATCTCGATCCTAACGCCTATCATCTATTAGTGAATGGCGTAATTCGCGGTCGCGGTGATAGCTATGCTGGAAAAGAACTAGCTATTAATCCCGGGCACATCACCACGCCGATGGATGGAATTGCTACTAAAGAACCTGCCTTTGGGTTGGATGCGTATTGGATTGACCCATCACAACGCGACTATGCTAGAACGCTTGGATACACCGTTGTCGACGCACCCACAGCCATCGCAACTCATTTGAATAATTTATTGTATACAGCAGCGCCCGAGCTGCTTGGACATGACGAAGTTCAACAATTATTAGATAAAACTGCTGAACGTTCACCAAAACTCATCGAGAATCTACTTCCCAATAAACTGAGCCTCGCTGCGATTACCCGGATTCTTCAGAATCTACTGCGGGATGGCGTACCGATTCGTGACATGAGAACTATTCTTGCGGTACTCAACGAAGAAAGTGGGAAAATACAAGATCCCGACGAGCTGACAGCTTTAGTTCGACCAAAATTAGGTCGAATGATCGTACAAAGCTTGGTTGAAATGTCCCAAGAAATGTCAGTCATGACATTAGATCCGCAACTGGAACAAATGCTTCACAACGCGGTCCAGCAATCACATCAAACAAAAACGCTGACAATTGACCCAGAATTGGCTGAAGCGCTCTTCCGATCAATGCGTGAAGAAGCACACAAAATAGAAGATCAAGGCAAGCCAGCAATTTTAGTGGTCTCACCTGCAGTCAGGCCTTGGCTTGCCAATTTAGCCCGCCCCCGAATTCCTGATTTGACCGTATTGTCGTATACGGAAATTCCAGAAGACCAGGCAGTGAAGGTGGTCGCCACAGTCTCAGCCCAAATCGAACAAACAGTATAAGGATATCCCATGGAACTCAAACGCGTAATCGGTAAAGACAACAAACAAGCCATGGAAGAAGTCATACGCCTGTATGGGCCTGAAGCTTTAGTGGTGTCAAGCAACAAGCTTCAAGATAAGTTTGAAATGATCGTTGCTGTTGATTTACGGGCTGATTCTTTACTTCTGGACGTGCCGGATCATGCCTTGGCAGATGAGAATCCCCAGCCTGTTCGTGCGAAGTTAAGAAAAATACCAGAATTCAATGAGGTTCTTCATGGTTCGAACGCACCCCAAACAAGAGATAGAGATTCAGTCCGCGCCGATGAGATCGTTGATCTATTCAAATCTGAGATTCAAATTCTCAAGCGAGAAATGCAAGAGACTCGGAAAGCATCTGCTTGGCACATGCAAATGGCTCAACCCAAGGATCTCTCTCTTTGGCAGCAAGGCCTGATCGAACATGCGATACCAAGCCGACTCAAAACCTTATTGATTGATTCATTGGCAGGGTCGCAGAATCCCGATCAAGCAGAAGAGCGACTAAACTCGGTGCTTAAAGAAGGACTGACGCAAGCCTTTGAGGATCCTTGCGAACTAGAGGGTCTTCATGCGTTTCTTGGCCCAAGCGGCTCAGGGAAAACTACGTTGATTGGCAAACTTGCTCGAATGGCTTCAGACCGATGGGGTGGCGATCGAGTGGCTGTAATCAGCTTCTCCGATCAAAAGCTCGGCGCCTGGAATCAAATTCAGCTGATGGCCTCTCAGTGGGGAATCGAATGCTTCCGCGCAACTTCGACTGAAATGCTTCAGACCATCCTATCTGAGGCCAGCAGCTTTAATTGTATTTTAATCGATACCGGTGGCGTATCCATTGCATCGACCCATAAAGAAATTCAAGAATATGCTCCCGAAGCATTATCACACTTAGTTGTTGGCTCAGAGATTTCACGGTCATCAGTGAACCGTTTACTTCAAGGCGGGATGGTTTGGGACAGCATCAATGTATCTAAACTTGATGAATCAAATGATTGCTGGGTCCTGTTAGATGCTCTGTTACAAAATCCTGATCTGCAAATATGGCTGCACTCAAATGGCGGCTCTTTCGCAGACCCAGCGATCAGTCTGGAAATCGGAGAATTTGTTTCAAATATTTTACAAACAATTGAACTGCCGATAGCTGAACAAGCATCTGACGAATCCATACCAATCGAAGGTCGACAAACGCTTGGTAGCGTGACTACACTTGATTACCTAACCGGTCTCCGTGCCAACCAATCGGACCGACCTGACGGCAATCCTTCAGATATCAGACAATCGGTATAAAACGGATAAAAAAATATGAGCGATCTCAAAATTATTGGTATAGCAAGTGGCAAAGGAGGCGTCGGGAAAACGACAATTTCGGCAAACTTAGCGGTGGCGTTAGCAGATGCTGGTAACCGCGTGATGCTATTTGATGGAGATCTCGGATTAGCAAATGCGCAACTTGCCTTAGGCATTAAGATTGACTACAACTTTAGCCACGTCATTTCTGGTGAAAAAACTCTGAGCGAAATTGTTGTTCGAGGCCCTTCCGATATTTACGTAGTGCCTGGCGCCTCCGGAATTGGAAAAATGGCAGACCTCGGTGAAGCCGAGCTTCAAGGAATGATTCAGAGCTTTTCGGAATTCAAAGAACCTCTCGACTATCTTATCGTTGACGCAGCAGCAGGTATATCACTAGCGGTTATTACATTTCTCAAAGCCTGCCATCAAACACTTATTGTTGTTCGTGATGAACCATCATCGATTGCAGATGCTTATGGAATTATTAAGGTTCTTGTTACTGAGCATAACTATTCCCAGATCGGCCTTATTCCAAATGGAGTTCCTGACCAAAAATCTGGGCAGCTTTTGTATCAGCGGCTAAATGCTGTCTGCTTGAAATTTCTTAATCTTGATCTTGCATACACCTACAGTATTGAATCGGATGAGATGATTGCGGAGGCCGCCCGCAAATACCTTCCTGTAATAAAACATGCACCTGGATCCTCTGCAGCCAGAGATTTTCGAAAGCTGGCAAAGGAGGTATTGACACTTCCTCCGCAGGAGGGAGCAGCAGGCGGGCTCCAATTTTTCATTGAGCGAATGTTGAGTACGCAGCCGGAGGCTCAAAATGGCTGATCTAAATCTCTACAATCAAATACAAAAAAATAATCAAGATCCAATATTGGCACATGTCGGACTAGTTAAAAGAACGGCGCTGCACTTAAAGGGGCGCATTCCTCAAGTGATGGACGTGGATGAGCTCATTCAAGTCGGAATGATCGGACTGATCGAGGCTTCGAGAAGTTTTGATGCAACACGCGGTGTTGATTTTGAAATTTTTGCAAGAACTCGAATCCGTGGAGCCATTCTTGATGAAGTCAGACGTATCTCTGTCTTACCTCGGTCGGCTATTTCACATATCAGAGAAACAAATCAGGCAACCCAAAAATTAGCCACTGAACTAGGTCGTGCGCCAACACAAGCTGAACTAGCCACGTTTATTGGGAAGAAAAGTCAGGACTATCAGAAGGAAAGGTCTCACGCCCATCAAATGCTAATGGTAGACTCTGTGGCTGCTGAAGAAGAAATGCTCAATGCACCAGCTCAGAATGGGTACGAGCCAGAGCAGGAAGTTGCTAATGCAATGAACATGGAAACACTCGCTGGGGCCATCAGCCAACTACCCGAGCGAGACCAAGTAGTGATAGCGCTTTACTACACAGAAGACATGAATCTGAAGGAAATCGGTGCCGTTCTGGATATCAGCGAGTCCAGAGTCAGCCAACTGCTTTCAGCAAATGTCAAAAAATTAAGACGTATAATGTCTCTACACGAAAAGTAAACGAAGGTAACTCCAATATGGCTCTCTTTGGACCAAGTGAAAAAGATCTCAAACAGACCGCCAAGAAAGAATTTGAAAGAGCGGCCGCTCTCACTGGCGACAGTCGAAAAGAAAATGCATACCGTATGCGAATTGCGCTAAGAGCACGTGGACACATTGATAAATTATTTGTTGAGGCCGCATCAAAAGTAGCGGAATACAACGACGTGGTAATGCTCAACATCTCTCAAGGAAAAAAATCACCCGAGCC
>Ga0114995_10003007_pt1 | contig 11599 bp, 12 predicted proteins | sample ArcticOcean_MG_C_11_FD_87038 | JGI IMG/M metagenome (GOLD analysis project Ga0114995, IMG submission 87038) | Marine microbial communities from western Arctic Ocean - ArcticOcean_MG_CB2_154 | ecosystem: Environmental > Aquatic > Marine > Oceanic | place: Arctic Ocean: Canada Basin | collected... | reverse complement strand
CTTTTGGCTTAACGACTGTTTTTTTACGAACAACTGCAACCTTCTCAGGAACAGCAACCTTCTCAGGAACAGCAACCTTCTCAGGAACAGCAACCTTCTCAGGAACAGCGACCTTCTCAGGAACAGCGACCTTCTCAGGAACAGCAATCTTCTCAGGAACAGCGACCTTCTCCTCGTTGTCTTGCGCATTCTCGGGAGTAATTGTCACACTTTCAGGAAGAGGCTCTAAAATAGGAGTTAACGCAGGAACTGATAAAGCGCTTTCTTCTGTCGTCGGTAATAACGGCGATATTGTTGGAGCCAACTCGGTAACGGCCGGACTAACTTCTAATTCAATATTTTCAGATACAGGTGCCTTTTCCTGAGACCCTTCTTGATAAGACAGAAATGTGCCAGCAGACACTAATATTCCAATAATCGCAGCCCCGACGAGCAGACCATTAAACTTACGATCTCCGGATTTCTCCTCAGCCGACGAATGATCCCCAAATCCTTTAATCGACTGCTCCGGATCCCCATCTGCGGCACCCGAATTCCTCCAGAAGTCAAACGGCTCGAGAACGACAATCTCCTCAACACCAAGCTTTTTTGCATACAGTTTTAGATAACCCCGAACGAAACTAAGGCTGGCTAAATTCTCGTAACTATCATCCTCAATACTGCGAATAACCTGCTTGGTAAGATTCGAAATCGCAGACATTTCTTCTATGGTCAGGCCTTTCTCTTCACGAGCAGACCTCAAAATAGAACCAGGCAATTCGACCCCTTGATTCATTACTTCAACCGTTTCAGATGACATGTAGCAACCTCTTGATAAATTCAAGCATACATTAGTTAACCTAACTACCGACTATTGAACATCTATCACAGATGAAAAAGTATATCTATGTGTCAGGCAGCCTGTTTCACAATGGGCTCTTAAATAAGAATAGGCGAACTCGCTATCATCCGCTCGAGATCGTCACAATAAATCTAAAAATAAAAAAGTTCATTTTGTTACTTGCCAATCTTTTTTCAGCTCAAGAAACAGAATAAATTTATAAAGAATAGTGTCGATAACCCAATTCAGATCAAGACCACAAAGGTTAGTAGCTTTATCGGTGTACAACCCCATCCACTGACTGCGAAACATCACGTAATGCAATATATCGACCCGCACGCTTCGTTTTATCCGCCACCTGGCCTGCTAGTTGCCCGCAAGCAGCATCAATATCATCACCGCGAGTCTTTCGTACAGTCACGATATGGCCGTCATTAAGCAGTATGCGTTGAAATGCATAAATGCGGTTTCGACTACTAACCTCGTACTGAGTTCCCGGAAAAGGGTTAAAGGGAATTAAATTAAGTTTACATCGGATCGAGCTTATCAGTTTGGACAACTCCCTCGCCTGATCATCAGAATCATTGATCCCCTTGAGCATGGTGTATTCAAAAGTAACGCTTCGACTATCACTTAATCCATCCAAATAATTACGGATGCTGTTAAATAAAACCAGTAACGGATATTTTCGGTTAATCGGAACAAGCTGATTACGTAGCAGGTCATTCGACGCATGTAATGAAACAGCCAGAGCCACATCAGTTACATCACCAAGCCGATCCAATGCTGGAACCACACCCGACGTCGAGAGAGTAACTCGCCGCTTTGAGAGTCCGTAAGCCTGGTCTTCCATCATCAGGGCCATTGAGCTGACAACAGGGTCAAAATTCAATAACGGCTCACCCATCCCCATCATCACAACATTAGTTATGGCACGTCGCTGGGTATTCTTAATGGGAAGCCCAAAATATTTGGCTGCTAAAAATACCTGGCCTATAATCTCAGCTGAAGTGAGATTCTTATTAAATCCTTGTTTACCTGTTGCGCAAAAACTGCAATCTAAAGAACAGCCGACTTGCGAGGAAACACATAGTGTTCCTCGGTCGCCGTCAGGAATATAAACAGTTTCAATACTGGAACCGCCATCGACTTCCATCAGCCACTTTCTTGTGCCGTCAATTGAATCCCCACGGAAAGTAATTTTAGGTGGACGGACCTCGGCAATCTGATTCAATTTTTCGCGCAATGATTTTGACAAATTATTCATTTCTTCAAAGTTTGTAACGCCCTGCTGATGAATCCACTTCACTATTTGAGCGCCACGAAACTTCTTTTCACCGATCGAGACAAAAAAATCTTCAAGTTGAGGTAGACTCAACCCCAGTAAATTAACCTTTTCAATCGACTCAAAAGACATCAGCGCGAGCAAATCTCAGAGGCATCGAAAAAATACTCTATTTCACGTTTCGCGCTCTCAACACTATCTGATCCGTGCACAGAATTAGCATCAATGCTCTCCGCAAAATCCGCGCGAATCGTTCCAGAATCTGCTTCTTTAGGGTTTGTAGCCCCCATTAAATCGCGATTTTTTGCAACAGCGCCTTCACCTTCAAGAACCTGAACTACAACCGGCCCCGAAGTCATGAATCCAACAAGGTCCTTGTAAAACGGACGCGCCTTGTGTTCTGCGTAAAATCCACCAGCAAGCTCTTCCGAAAGCTGGAGCATTTTCATAGCTACAATTCGCAGATTGGCCGCTTCAAAGCGTGCTTCAATCTGGCCGATAACATTCTTAGCGACCGCGTCCGGTTTGATGATAGATAACGTTTTTTCAATAGCCAATTGGCTCTCCTTTAAATTTGTGATATTCAATTCGATAGTCCAAAATAGGCGCGTGATTATAGGGGAACTGCTGCACCAACAGCAAAACTCTCACCACACCCACACTCGCTAACTACATTGGGATTAGTGAATCGAAGTGCTCGATTGACACCCTCAATTTTCAAATCAACCTCAGTGCCTGCCAGTAAAGGTGCCGAAATTTGATCAACAACGACTGGAAGACCATCAAAAAACAGCTCAACATCTTGATCGGTCGCGGAGGAAGCATAATCCACAACATAGGCATAGCCGGAACAACCCGAGGTTTTCACCCCTAAACGCACTGCGTTGGCATCTAAATTTCTTTCAAGGGCCATTTTTAAGTGGGCCACTGCTTCCGGGGTCACTATCAGATTCATTACTGGCTCCGCAATCCACTCACTGCCCGCTGCAGTGAGTGGATCAATTGTACTACTTCCTCACGGGTCGTGAACCGACCCATACTTATTCGGATAGAGGATAAGCCTTCTTTACGAGAATGTCCCATAGAGCGAAGAACATGGGATGGCTCCAGAGTCGCAGAATTACATGCACTACCAGTCGATAATGCAATATCCGGCATTGCAGCCATCAACATTTCTGCCTCCACACCTTCAATAGTCAGATTCAAAATATGAGGAACCCCCCGCCCATTGAAGCGAATGCCTCCAATTAATTCACAGGCCTCTTCTAGCATCAAACGAAATTCATCCAAACGTGAGAACATAGTCGTAAGATCCAATGATGCCAATCGATAGGCCTCCGCCATACCAACTAGTTGGTGCGTCGGCAAAGTACCAGAACGCATTCCCCTCTCGTGCTGCCCACCATGCTGTTGTTCTGCAATTTTGATGCTCTGATCTCGCTTGACATATAAGGCACCGACACCTTTTGGACCGTGAACTTTATGAGCTGAAAGGGCGCCCAAATCAATCCCAAGAGACTTCACATCAACCACCACCTTACCCACGGATTGAGCCAGATCAGAATGCATTAAAGCACCACTCGCGTGGGCCATATCTGCTATATTACGCACCGGCTGAATGACACCCGTCTCGTTGTTCACAAGCATTACGCTGACCAAAAGAGTCTGCGGCGTCAGCGCTCGGCGCAATGCTTCCATATCAATAGAGCCATCAAATCTTGGCTTGAGTACTACCACATCAGCATCTAAATTGCTGCAAGTGTCCAAAACCGCTTTATGCTCTGAGGCAAGCGTAATAATACGATGGCGCCCCGTTTTTTCTGAGAGAGCCTCGAAAGAACCTCGAATGGCTAAATTATCTGATTCAGTCGCGCCACTGGTCCATACAATTTCGCGAGGATCTGCACCGATTGAATCCGCCACAACTTCCCTCGACCACTCAACCTCCTCCGACGCCATCCATCCATATCCATGAGTGGTAGATGCTGGATTCCCAAAAAATCCGTCGATTGCAAGGCAGCTCATCATCTTAGTGGCAACTGCAGGATCTACTGGCGTCGTTGAGGCATTGTCGAAGTACAATGCCTTCATTACTTGGCACCATCCGAAGAGGAATCCAATCCGAGACCCCCCATTAAGGCCTTTTCATCCAACTCAGGCAACTCCTCTTCTCGATACTTTGGATTTACATCCTGAAGATACCCACCCATTACCTGCATTTTCTGATCAACTTTATGCAACTGATCAAGAATCGCATAAATCGACCGCGCGATGGGGTCAGGCATGTCATCACCCAAAGCATATAAATCGAAACCTGCTTTTTCATGCATATCTCTACGCCGTCTTTCTACTTCAAATTCTGGGTCTGTCTTACCCTTTAGAATATTTCTAGCTGGAATGCCCATCGCCGTTGCATTCGGCGGCACTGGACGGGTAACCACGGCATTCGAGCCAATCCGAGCACCCTCTCCAACCTCGATAGGACCAAGCACTTTGGCCCCGGCACCAACGACTACTCGATCCTTAAGCGTAGGATGCCTTTTTCCAGGATTCCAGGTTGTCCCACCAAGGGTAACCCCATGATAAAGTGTGCAATCATCTCCTATTTCCGCTGTCTCACCAATCACAACACCCATTCCATGATCAATAAAAAAACGCCGACCGATTTTTGCTCCAGGATGAATTTCAATACCAGTCAAGAACCTTGCAGTCTGCGCGATGAGGCGCGCCAGCCAATTTCCACCAAGATTCCACAAAAAATGAGAAAATCGATGAATCCAGATGGCATGCAATCCCGGACTCGTAGTGACCACTTCAAGCCAATGACGAGCCGCAGGATCTCGGTCAAATACAGCACGAACATCTTCGCGCATTTTTCTAAGCATTTTCATCCTCCTGCGGTGGCAACCCGTAGTTATCTTTTGTCCGCTGTTCATAGGTGGGCGGATCCATTTTTTCAACACTACTCAAAATTCCACGCAAGATATTAATCTCCACTCGATCAACCCGCGCCCGATTTAATAGGCGACGTAATCGCAATATTCCAAGCATTGGATTTCTAGGATCAAGAAACCCCGTATGAAGTGTCGCTCGCTCAAAATGGGCAATCAAACCATCTACCTCGGCACCCGTTGCCGGTTGTTCGTCCCACTCTTCGCAGCCCAGCTTCTCTAAATCATATTTGGGTGGCCATGCTTCTTTGGACTCAATTCCTTTCCGCCCTTGACTTGCAAGAAATGCAAGTCGCAGTTCATAAGCCATTACCTGAACCGCGGAGCCCAAATTCAAACTTGAATAAGTCGGATTAGCCGGGATTTCAATGTGGTAGTGACAACGTGCCAGTTGCTCGTTTAACAAACCGCATTCCTCGCGCCCGTAACAAACCGCTACACGTCCCTTCTGAGACTCCTCCACGATAAGGGGCGCAATTTCTCTTGGAGTTACATGCGGATAAGACAGTGACCGCAATCGCGCTGAAGTCCCAACGACTAAACGACAGTCCGCAATCGCCGCATCAAAGTCATCATAGTGTCCCGCAGCATTCAACACGTCCAAAGCCCCCGAAGCTCGAGCCGAAGCAATAGGGGACGGGAATTCATCTGCTGTTACCAATCTCAGCGTCGACAACCCCATTGTTTTGAGTGACCTAGCCACCGCCCCAATATTTCCAGGATGCGATGGCGATGCCAGCACACTGATCAAATTGGTCGGCAGACTATCGGGGAGTTCGTTCAAACTGGTATCCTTTTTCGTTTAAGGTCGAGATTATATCGATGCATCCATCTAATACACTTTTAGTTCCACTGGTACACCGTCAAGGGGAGCGACTGTTACGCGCGCAGATCGAAGCCCAATCTAAGGAACTACGCCCTGATGACAGACAAAAATTCTTAGCGAAACAGCTCGATGCAGCAGTTGAAAATATCACTGAGAAGCTCGAGCCCTCATACCGAGACATTCCGATTCTAACCGAATGGGACTCGAATGCCCTTAAAAGCAGCTTAAAAAGCTGGATCATCTTTTTGTCGGGCGAGGCGAACTACACACTAGGAGTTCCTGATTTTTCACTTGGTTTGATGCTAGTTGAATTGGGGCGTCCCGTCACTTTTACCGCATACTCGCCCTCCAACCAATCCGAAATCCACGGCAACCTCAATGAGGGCGTTTTCGTCTCCGGCTATCGTGTAAGAAAAACATTGACCAAAGTCGAATCAAAACTGTGCGTCATTCTGGGTCCTGAGCGTTATCAGGGGTCAGATATTGAACAGTATGATTTTGTACGCCAAACTGGCAATGAACTAGAAGACATGCTTTTAGTGCTGAATGGCCGCGCCCAAAGAAGCTTTGGAGAACCGGGAGATTTTACTTTAAAGGTTCTCATTAAGCATTTTCTCTTACCGTAATATCATTCGAATTCCATGCGCTCAAAGACACGGCCGGCGTTGCGGGCCGCTAATTCTTTGTAGGTGTGCCAGTGCTTGAAACGGGACTGATCGATTTGATATGCGTCTTCCAGCGACCCTTCATTATCCAATAATGCCTGAACCTCGCCACGGAGGTATACCAAGTAATCTTTAGTCCCGGCGGTAACCGTTGCAATATTTGTTGGAGCACCATGGCCCGGCACGATAATCATGGTGCGCGCTTCATTTGCAAATACATCGAAGCTCTCAATCCAAGATTTACTATCTGTGGAATCAAAAATTGGAGGCATTCGAGTGTGAAATGCCATATCGCCCGCTAAGGCAACATTTTCGGACGGAATTAATACTGTTATATCGCCCGGTGAATGCGCTGAGCCATAGCCTCGGGCAAAAACCTCCACATTACCAAGATTGACCAAATAGTCTTTATCAAACGTCTTATCGAAATTGACGATACCTGTATCCTGAGCGAACTCTCTAGCATATTCCCTCATTCTCGACAGACTGCCATATCCCTTCTCATCAATTTCCTTTTGGGCATCGACATGACCAATCAAAATCGCCCCTTGTGACTTCCAATAGTGATTTCCAAGAAATGCATGTCCCTGTCCATTTTCACTGATCACATATTTTACCGGCAAGCTTGTAAGTGTTTTGATATATGAATGAATGTCGCTGGCCAATGCATTATTGGAACCACCATTTACAACTAAGACAGCAGTATCACCAATCACAAAAGATAAATTATTATTGTGCCCCGCATTCTCGTACGTCGGTGGTTGGGTCGCACCAATTGCACTAAATACTCGGCCACTGACTTGAATTGGATAGTCATAAAGAGCAGTTTCTGGAGCTTTATCCCTTGGGCCATAACCCCCATCCTCTGAAGTTACCTCCTCGATCGCAAGGGTCGTTCCTACTGAAAATCCTAGAAAAAAAGCAATCCAGATACGCATTAGGCAGCACCTTATAAATATTTATCACACACCGAGAAAATTCACTTAACGCCGATCTTGCCCTGCACCAAAAAGATTTCTGCGCTCTTCCTCAGTTGGTGGACGGTTTGGGCGCATGCCCTCACCTACCGCATAAGCCTTGATGGTTGCCGGACGCTCTCTGATTTTCTCAAACCAACTTAAGATATTCGGAAAATTGTTCAATTCCATTTTTTGCCATTCGTACCGAGCAATCCATGGATAACAGGCTATATCAGCAATCGTGTATTCACTCGCAATAAACTCGCGACCCTCAAGGGCCTCGTTCAGAACAGTGTAAAGACGATTTGTTTCTTTCGAGTAGCGTTCTTGCGCATATGGGATTGGCTCAGGGGAATATTTGTTAAAATGATGAAGCTGCCCCGCCATTGGTCCAAGCCCACCCATTTGCCACATCAGCCACTTTAGGACCTCATATCGCGCCCGCAAATCGGCGGGGCAAAAACGCCCTGTCTTTTCACTGAGATACATCAGAATCGCCCCTGATTCAAATAATTCGATTGGCGGCCCACCATCAGCTGGGGCATGATCAATAATCGCTGGAATTCGATTATTTGGCGACAATTTTAGAAACGCTGGTTGAAACTGGTCACCTGCGCCGATATTTATCGGGTGAGGGCGGTAGTCAAGACCGCATTCCTCCAGCATCATTGTTATTTTACTACCATTTGGGGTTGGCCAGTAATAGAGGTCAATCATTGTATTATCCTTACTTTTATTTACTGTGGCTTTGGCCTTTGACAAAAGCAAGCCCAATAACGATCAGACAAAAAATGAGCTCATTAAAATCAACACTTAAGATATTGGCTGAACGCGCATTAGCACTGCTGCCAAAAGCAGAAGAGCCTATACATTGGGATCAAACCATCTGCGCGCGATGGATGCATGACGGCCAGCACCATGGTCAATTGCGCGCGCTCACACCACGCCTAGATCAAACCTTTGATGGACTCCTTGGCGTAGATCGTCAAATCAAAGAATTTCGAGCGAACATCGAACTCTTTCTGCGCGGGCTTCCCGCAAATGCAACCTTACTCTGGGGAGCAAGAGGCACAGGAAAATCCTCTATGATCCAAGCAGCGTTAGCGGCTTATCACGATGCGGGCCTTCGAATTATCGAAGTCGAAAAGGCCTACCTAAGTGATCTCCCATCCATTGTTGAGTGCATTCGCGAAACCCCATATCGGTTTCTCATTTATTGCGATGATTTGACATTTGAAGACGGTGAGCGCGCTTACTCGGGACTCAAAACCGTGCTTGATGGAACACTGGAGGAATTTGGCGGGAATATCTTAGTCGTTTGCACGAGTAACCGGCGCCACTTGGTTTCAGAACCTTCGAGTGAAAACCTGGAAACTACAACTGTGAATGGCGAGATCCACCAAGGTGATGCGATAGAAGAAAGAATTTCACTATCTGACAGATTTGGTTTGTGGCTGTCTTTTTACCCATATCCACAAACTATTTATATTGAGATCGTTAAGCATTGGTACCAGGTGCTCGGAAAAACGCTGAAACTACCCGACTTCACCGAAGAAATGGCTGTCGAGGCTAATCGATTTGCAATCGGACGTGGGGGCAGAGGAGGTCGCGTCGCACGCCAGTTTGTTATCGACTGGATGGCGCGTTACCTTGCAAAGATTGATTCCGATAGTCGTCGCTGACTTCACTTACAACTGATGACTTACAGATTATTGGCAGGCCTCAAATGGCTACAGCTTACGCATGCATCGATGAAGTACTTTATCAAGAGCATTCGCAAAGGCCTGACTATGCTTTTTCCCATAGGGCTCAATTGGCGCACCTTGAAACCCTATGGCACGCATTTCTTCTGCCCGATTGCGACGAACTAAATACCCATGCATGTTGTCAGCCGTATACAGAGTACCTCTCGGGTTGATTGCCAGACCGCCTCGACTAACAACCTCCGAAGCCAGGGGAATATCCTGAGTTACGACGACATCTCCGGCCTCAAGGTCTGCAAGAATCGCGTAATCAGCAACATCAAATCCTTTCTCCACTTGCCTGACTCGAATTACCTTCGATGCTGGCAATTGTATCCAATGATTTGCGAGAAAGGTTGTTTGTATCTGCAACCGCTCCGCAGCCTTACAAACAATAGTTTTGACCGGCAGCGGACACGCATCAGCATCAATCCAAAGGTGCATAAAAACTTCGTCACATTATAAATGAGTGATCTAGAACCGTTCGATCCCCTAGGTATTATTTTCCTTGCGAGTAAGTTGTAATCGTCCTTACTTGCAAGTACTCGTTGAGACCCTCTATTCCCGACTTACATCCAATACCACTTTGCTTAACACCACCATACGGCAATTTCCTGTTGATGCTGTCAGTTCCATGGGTATTCACAAAAATTGTTGCCGTCTCCAATCGGTCGGCAACTTCCAGGGCTCGCTCTTCATTCACACTCCAAACCGATCCGCCAAGGCCATAAATTGTATCATTGGCACGTGCGATGACTTCGTCTATCCCCGCAAATGTCATAATAGGGATAGCGGCACAGAACTGCTCCTCTTTCACTAGCGGTGCGTCGTCTGACAGGCCTGTAACAATCGCTGGAAGCATAAAATGACCACCCTCGCCCGAAGAGCCTTTATCTAACCAGCGACCTGATTGTATGACGTCTGCACCACGGGATCTGGCGTCTTCAAGCAGATCTTGCGCGCGCGCAAGAGCAGCAGCAGTGTGAAGAGGTCCCATCGTGACCTCTTCATGCAAGCCATTCCCCACAACGATATCATCCACAACAGACTTGAACGCTTTAACAAACTGCGCTTCTATTTTTTGATGAACATAAATCCGTTTGACCGCCATACAAACTTGACCAGTCATACGAAATACAGAGCCAGCAAGACGACGCAGATTACTCGGCGACAGGTCCGCATCTTCCAGAAAAATAGCGGCATCATTCCCGCCCAATTCGAAAGTAACGCTTTTAACCGTGACTGCAGCTTGGACCATGATTTTTCGGGCTGCTGCAATCGACCCGGTAAACCCGATCTTACCCACATCCGGATGCCCAGTCAGTGAATCGCCTATCTCACCAGGCAATCCTGTGACTATGTTAAGTAAGCCCTTGGGCAGCAATCCGCTGATCATTTCAGCCGACCTAATTAACGTCAGCGGACAACTCTCTGGTGGCTTAAGTATTACTGAATTTCCGGCGAGCAAGGCCGTAACAACTTGAGCCAAACCGAGACTCAACGGGCTATTCCACGGAACAATCGAGACGACAACTCCATAAGGCAAATTCCTAACCCTGGTTTTTCCGTGCGGGGCCTCTACAATTTTCTCGGAATCCAACTGTTCAGCCAGCGCAATAGTCATGCGCTGCCTAGTTGGAGCGCCCCGAATTTCGCCACGTGCTTCTGCCAACGTCTTACCATTTTCTCTTACAAAAAGATTAGCCCGCTCGTCGATATTGGCATCAAGAAGATCCAAAGCCAGACCCAATAAAGAGGCGCGCTCAGAATATGTTTTTCGCGCCCAATCCGGTTGAGCCGCCTTAGCTGCCGCGACGGCTAAATTGACATCTTCCCTTGTACCACGGGCAATCGTACCGACAATCTCGGTTGTACAGGCTGGGTTTGTAATTTCAATTCGCTGCGGGCGACTTACCTTCGCTCCGTCGATCAACATTTCTAAATGAACTGGCGAAAAATCTTCGTGTACACCCATACTAATTTCCTTACTTGCGATTAGCAGCTAATCGTACGCCCGCTACCTTTACCATTTCGTGCGGACCTCTTCGGATCATGTCTGCCGAGATGGCCGCCCAAACTATTATGTAACACTCGGAGCAACTTGCCGAGAGAGTTAAGGCAATAAAAAGAGTCGCACAACCACGGGAAAGATATGCTGCCGAATAACATTCTGACCAAACATGCGGCTCGCTTAAGCATCACAGAAAGTATTGATATCGTTTTTTGGTCGAACAAGGCTTAAAACCAAAATCCTTAGGTATCAAAGTACTTCGCGTACTGAGAGCTTGTCAAGAGCAATTTACCCAGTTTCTGATGAAGTAAAAAATTAACTTTTAGGCCTCAAATGATTG
>Ga0114995_10002986_pt1 | contig 11629 bp, 10 predicted proteins | sample ArcticOcean_MG_C_11_FD_87038 | JGI IMG/M metagenome (GOLD analysis project Ga0114995, IMG submission 87038) | Marine microbial communities from western Arctic Ocean - ArcticOcean_MG_CB2_154 | ecosystem: Environmental > Aquatic > Marine > Oceanic | place: Arctic Ocean: Canada Basin | collected... | reverse complement strand
GTAGCAAAACATGGAAATAAAGCAGTTTCATCCAAATGTGGATCTGGTGATGTTTTGGAAGCTTTAAATATCAAGATTGATTTAGAACCAAAAAATATAGAAGAACAAATCAACAAAAATAACTTTGGGTTCATGTTTGCACCAAATTATCATAGTGCAATGAGGTTTGTTGGACCCACAAGGAAAAAGATAGGCAAAAGAACAATATTTAATATGATAGGCCCTTTAAGTAGCCCTGCCCTTGTCGAACGACAAGTTGTTGGTGTTTATGATAAAAGACTACTTAAAATTTTTGCTGAGGCTTTAAAAAACTTAAATATAAAATTTGCTTGGATTGTGAATAGTGAAGATGGTTTAGATGAGATATCACCATATGCAAAAACAAATGTTGTTCAATTAAAAAATGGTAAGATTTCAGAAATTACTATTAATCCTAAGGAATTAAACATAGGTGCAAATAAATTTGAAGATTTGTTAGGAGATGATGCTAAATTTAATGCAAATAAGATGATTGATATATTTAAAGGTGAAGATAATGATTTTTCTAAAGCTGTTTGTTTAAATACTGCTGCTGGACTAATTGTTGCAGACAAATATTCTTCATTTAATAATGCCTATGAGGATGCTAGAAAACATATCTTGTCAGGAAAATCATATGAAAACTTAAAAAGATTACAAAATGTCTGAAAATACTTTAGATAAGATAATTAAAAAAAAAATTGAAAAAGTTGATTTATTAAAAAAATCAACTTCATTAAAACAATTAATTGAAAAAATTGATGAAAATAAATCATTTATTAATTTTAAAACAAAGATTCAAAATAATATCAATGATAAAAAAATTTCAATAATCGCTGAAATAAAAAAAGCTAGTCCTTCTGCTGGTATCATTGTGAAGGAATACAACCCTATAGAGATTGCAGATATTTATTACAAAAATAAAACAACATGTTTGTCAATCTTGACTGAGGAAGATTTCTTTCTGGGAAATTTAATACATGTGAGTAAAGTTAAGGAAAAGATAAATCTTCCTATTCTCTGTAAAGATTTTTTTATAGATAAATTTCAAGTACCTCTTGCGAAGAGTTATGGAGCTGATGCTATATTAATTATACTAGCTGGTGTTTCCGATGATCTTGCTTTTGAGCTATACGAAGAAGCTTTAAAATTTAATATGTCAATAATAGTTGAAGTACACACAGTAGAAGAAGCAAAAAGGTCTCTTAATTTTAAAGAAGCTTTAATTGGTATCAATAATAGAAATCTTAAAACCTTAAAGACAGATACAAATACAACTTATAATATTCATGATGTTTTAATTAATCACTCTGGACCGTTAATTTCAGAGAGTGGAATTAAAACAAAAGATGAACTTTTAGAAATATGCAACAAAACAAATATTAAAACTTTTTTAATCGGTGAATCACTTTTGAAAAACTTGGATAATAATTCAATTTTTTCAGTTCTTTAATCAAATAAACCCCTATTTTAAACAGTTTTTAGCTATTGTTAAAATAGAAGAACACTTATAGAACAGATTTTGTACTTTATTTGTTCTTATGCTAACTAAAAAACAAAAAAACCTGCTTTTATATATTAACAAGAAGTTAAGATCTTCTGGTGTTTCCCCATCTTATGAGGAAATGAAAGATTCATTAAACTTAAAATCTAAATCAGGAATTCATAGGTTAATAAGTGCTTTAGAAGAAAGAGGGTTTATTAGAAGGCTTCCTCATAAGGCAAGAGCTTTAGAGGTGATAAAGCTTCCAGAAACAGCTTCTGCTAACGATATTTATAATAGTTTTTCACCAAGTGTTATTAAAGGTGGCTTAGACAGAGAAAATAATAATGCAAATGAAATGGAAATACCTGTTTTAGGCAGTATTGCTGCAGGTACTCCTGTTGAAGCAATACAGAATGAAGTTTCTAGAATACCCCTTCCCAGTAACCTTGAAAAAAATGGCCAATATTTTGGACTTAAAGTTCAGGGTGACTCAATGATTGAAGCTGGTATCAATGAAGGTGATACAGTTATTATTAGAAGATCTGACACTGCTGACAATGGTAAAATTGTTGTGGCTTTAATAGATGAACACGAAGCCATGTTAAAAAGAATTAGAAGAAAAGGCAAAACGGTTGCTCTTGAAAGTGCTAATAGAAACTATGAAACTAAAATATTTGGCCCTGATAGAGTAAAAGTTCAAGGTGTTCTAGTATCTTTATATAGAAACTTCTAAGAAAATAGTCTAAAAATCATACATGTCCAATATTGCAACAAGATTTGCTCCCTCACCTACTGGGGCCCTTCATATTGGGGGTGTAAGAACTGCTCTATTTTGCTGGTTATTTTCAAAAAATAAAAAAGGCACTTTTCATTTGAGAATTGAAGATACAGACAAAGAAAGATCTAAAGATGAGCATAAAGATCAAATTATAAAATCTTTAAAATGGATTGGTATAGAGCATGATGGAGAACTATACATTCAATCTACCAAAATTAATGATCATATCAGTGTTGCAAATGATCTACTTAAAAATAGTCATGCTTATAAGTGTTACTGTTCTACTGAAGAAATAGAAGATCAAAAGAAAAGAGCTAAACAAAAAAAACTTCCTTATACCTACAATAGAAAATGTAGAGAATTAAGTGAAAGTGATGTTCCAAAAGATATTAAGCCAGTTGTAAGATTTAAAAGCAAAATTGAAGGTTCTTCAATATTAAAAGATCTAGTGCAAGGAAATGTGGAGATAGACAATATTATTATAGAGGATTTTATTATTTTAAGAAATGATGGAACTCCAACATATAATTTATCAGCAACTGTTGATGATCATCAAATGAGTATGACTCATATTATAAGAGGCGATGATCATAAAATAAATACCTTTAAACAAATGCAAATATATCTATCAATGAAATGGGAACTACCCTATTTTGCACATATTCCATTAATTCATACTTTGGAAGGTAAAAAATTATCTAAAAGAGATAATGCCTCAACGTTAGATGATTATTCTAAAATTGGAATAATGCCAGATGCTCTAAGAAACTATCTATTAAGACTAGGCTGGTCTTATAAAGACAAAGAGATATTTACATTAGAAGAGAGTATTGAGCATTTTAATTTAGAGGGAATTGGTAAATCCCCATCTAAATTAGATATGAGCCGTATATTATCGATGAATGAGCACTATATAAAAAATATGGATGAAGGTGATTTATTTGATCAATTTATTGAATACTGCAAATTATTTAAAAATGAAATAAAAACTGATAAAAAAGATAAGATTAAAAAATCTCTAACATTTTTAAAAAATAAAGCCAAAACCTTAGAGGATATATTTAATAATGGTCAATATATAATAGTTGATGAGGTAAGTTTTAATCAGGAGGATATAAAGCTAATTGATGATGGAGCCAAAAAGATAATATCAGAATTTGCAAATAGTATCTCAAAAATAGAAGAATTTAGCAAAGAAAACTTAGAGCCAATTATCAACCATCTCATAAAATCAAACGAAACTAACTTCAAAGGAGTTGGGCAACCGCTTCGGGTAGTTTTAACAGGATTAAAATTTGGTCCTGGAATTTATGATATAATTGGTTCCCTAGATAAAGACGAAATCTTAAAAAGATTAAAAAATAAAATAATTTAAAAGTTTTTAGAGATATTGAGATAAAATAAATGAAACTTTTTCTGTAGAGGGGGTTTCTGATTTGATGTTTTTTAGTGTTTTTTTAATATCTTCAAGTTGTAATTTTATTAAATTTGGGTGATTTAAAAGATAATTTACAGAATTGAATATTTCTTTTGCATTGCATTCACCTTGTAGTAATTCTGGAATTACTTCTTTATTATTTATAATATTTATAATGTTAACAAATTTTACTTTTACTAAAAATTTCATAATCCAATAATTAATAACATTAATTTTGTAAATAATAATAGATGGTATATTAGCATTACAAATTTCAAGAGACACAGTCCCTGACTTTGCTACAGCAAACACAGAGTTAGATAAAATTTGTGATTTAATATTTTGATTTGAAATTACTTGAGAGTTACTTAAAGAGTTATTTTTAATAAAATTACCAATTAATTTTTTATTCTCATCTGTAGCATGAAATATAAAATCATAATTGTTAAATTTTTGATTCATCAATTTGATAAAATTGCATAATATAGGCAAGAGAACATTTGTTTCAGAGTTTCTACTACCTGCAAATATAGATATTATTTTTTTTTCTTTGTTTATTAATGAAGATATGTCAATTTTTGATCTTGTGTTTTGTTCCAACAAAGGGTGCCCAACAAAAGTATTTAGAACATTTTCTTTATCAAAATATTTTTTTTCAAAATTAAATAAAAGAAACATGTGGTCTATAAATTTTTTAATTTTTTTAACCCTACCCACGCGCCATATCCAAACTTGTGGAGCTACATAATGAATTGTTTTAATATCATTATTAATTTTCTTAACTCTTTCGGCAACTCTAAGTGTAAAGTCTGGACTATCAACTGTGAATAATATGTCAGGATTAAACTGAATAATCTCTTCAACTGTTTTGTTAATTCTATTTCTTATTTTGAATATGTTAAATAAAACACTAGTAAAGCCCAAATAAGTAATCTCTTTAAGATCAAAGATTGACTGTATACCTAAAGATTTCAAGTGTGTGCCACCAACACAAGAAAATTCAATATTAGGGTTAATCTTTTTTAACTTCAGTATAACTGTTGTAGCTAACTTATCTCCAGATGGCTCACCAGTTACTATAAATATTTTTTTCATTTAACTATTATAAAAATCTTATTTTTGTTTGCAAATTTAATACTTTTATTTTTGTCTATAAAAATGTTTTGTTTTGATTTTAAAACAATTCCTTTAATGCCAGATTTCTTGCAGTCTTTTAATGTATCAAAACCAATAGTAGGTAAATCTATTCTAAGATCTTGATTTTTCTTTGGAAACTTTATCAATATTCCTTGAGAGTTTTTTTCTTTTCTTATTGATTCTAACATTTTTTTTGTTCCTTGAATTTTTTCTTTAGCAACAATACTAGAGTCTCTAACAATTAAGCCTTGAACATGGTTGTGCGGATTTATCATCTTTAATGATTTGATTCCCATGTTAATTGATACTAAATTTTTTTTATTAGGTTTTAATTTTGTATAACAACCTTTTGATAAAGTTAGCTCCGGATTATAAGTGTTGGAACTAATAACTTTTATATTTTCTTTTATTAGGATTTTAATTATAACTTTTAAGATAGCTGCATCACCAAGTTTAGCTGCTTTAATAATTTTTGGTAAATAATAAAAACCTTTAAAATCAACCTTTAATGAAGAAAGCTTTGGTTTATAAATTTTTCCTGCAAATAAAACTTTTTTACATTTATTTTCTGAAAGAAACTTAAAAATTTTACCAAACTGCCCCAGGCTAAAAGGTTGGGAATAAGGATTTTTTTTAAAAAACTTTTTTTTAGATAAATCTATAATGATATACTTTTTGTTTATATATTTGAGTTTTAGTAATATTTTTTTTGGAAATTCAGTGTCACCAAAAATTAAACCAATCATGATTAGTCGCTATAAGGTGTGCAAATTGGTCTTTTTTTATCTTTATTAATAAATTCTAATACTTCTTTTACTAAAGTATTATCTTTAAATTTTCCATTCAATTTACTTAAGTTTTCACTTAAGTTTTTTGATTTAAATATTTCTTTATAAGCTTCAGTAAGGCCTATTATTTCTTTATTTTGCACCTTATCCCTTCTTAGTCCAATAACATTTATACCATTTAAAAAATTTCGGTTACCGATTGATAGACCATATGGAATAACGTCTCTCGATACAGCAGTCATTCCACCTATCATTGCCATTTTACCAATTCTTGTAAATTGTTGGATGCCACATTTTGCACCTATAATAACAAAATCTTGAATCTCAGCATGACCAGCAACAGCAGAATTATTTGCCATAACAATATCATTGCCGATAATACAGTCATGAGCAATATGGGCGCCAATCATAATTAAATTATTGTTACCTACTTTTGTTATTCCACCACCTTGAATTGTTCCAGTATTTATAGTCGCGTGCTCTCTTATTATGTTGTTAGTGCCAATTATAAGACTTGTTTTTTCACCTTTATATTTTAAATCTTGAGGATCACTTCCAATGGATGCCAGCGGATATATTCTATTATTTTTACCTATAGTAGTATGTCCGACAATATTAACATGTGATTGAATTATAACATCGGCATCAATTTCAACATGTGGACCTATAATTGAGTAAGGACCAATCTTTACATTTGAAGAAATTTTTGCCTTAGAGTCAACAATTGCAGTTTTGTGTATCATTTATTTATTGTCCTTAATAAAATTTTTTAAATCTTTTGCAGGATATCCCATTACTCTAGAATTATCTGGTATATTTTTTATCACACCACTACCCCCGGCAATTTGTACATTGCTACCTATCTTTAAATGACCAGAGATACCAGCTTGACCACCAATCATAACATTGTTTCCTAATGTAGAACTTCCAGCAAAGCCAACTTGTCCTGCAATAATACAGTTGTCTCCAATTTTATTGTTATGAGCTATATGAATTTGATTATCTAAATATGTATTTTTTCCTATAACTGTATTTGACATAGATCCTCTATCTATTGTAGAGGCACAACCTATTTCTACATTATTGTTAATAACAACCATTCCAATATGAGGATATCTAAAATTCATTTCTTTTTGGGGAAAAAAACCAAAACCTTTCTTACCGATAACACAACCATCTAAAATATTTACTTGATTTTTTATAATAGTATTTCTAATTATAACATTTGATCCTATTGAACAGTTGTTACCAATAACAACATTACTTTCTATAATTGAATTATGACCAATCAAACAATTTTTCCCTATTTTAACATTTGTTCCAATTAATACATTTTTACCAAACTTAACTTTTTTTTTGTATAGAGTTTTATTTATATCTTTAACATCAAAATCAAAATCATCTGTAATTGAATTGGGGTAAAATATTTTAGTAATCATCGCTGTACACATCAAAACATTATCAACAATAATTTTATTACAATTATTTGGTAAAATTTCAGAAAGATTATCTGTAGTAATACAAAATAAAGCTTTGGTTTTGGAGGCTAAGTTTTCATATTTTTTAGAATGAAAAAAGGAAATTTCACTATCTTTAGCGTTAACTAAGTCTTTTATATCAGTAACTTTAAGTTTTTTAAAATTTTTCTTATTTATAATTTTAGATAGTTTTAAAAGTTTTTCTATTTCAAAAGGACCATGATTCTTAAAAAAAATATTAGACATTGATAAAGAGTATTTATCAAATTTTAGATTAATTACTTATCAAGAATTATTACTGATTATTTTCTATCTACTACACTTGCCGACCACATAGCATCTGCCATTTTTTTTCCATCAACGTATGCTTCACCTTTATACTTCCATACTCTTCCATGTGATCTTGTAGCCTCTATATTCAATTCCAACCTACAGTCAGGTATCACTGGGTTTCTAAATCTAGCTTTTTCAATACCCATTAAAAAAACTAATTTATTTTCATATTCTTTTTTATCTATACCTGATGCTGTAAGAGCTGCTGCTGCTTGACCAAAAGCCTCTACAATTAGGACGCCAGGCATTACAGGATTTCCAGGAAAATGTCCTTGAACAAAAAAACTTGTCTTTTTAACATTTACAATAGCAGTAGCTGAAAAGAGTTTTTTAATATTAATTAATTCATCAATTAACAACATTGGTTCTCTGTGAGGTAAAAGTTCAATTATTTGTTGTTTATTTAATGCAACCGTCATGACAAATTATTTTATATTAACTTTTTTAATCTTTTTATCAAATATCTTAACAACTTCTTTTGTGATATCTAGTTCACTTTTCCCCATTAGAATATTTTTCTTTTGTAAGACAAAAGAGATGTTGTTTTTTTCTAAATATTCACTCAAAATAGTCGATAATTGACTTAATAACTGAGCTTCTGCATTAATTTTTTTTTGGTTAAAATCAGTAATAAGCTTATTTCGATTTTTTTTAAATTTAAGCACTTTGGATTGTAATTTACTTATATTAGCTTGAAATTCTTTTTCACTTATTACATTTTTTTGTGCAACAATTTTTTTTTCTTCAGATTTAAGCTTCTCCGCTTCCTCCGTAATTATTTTTTGGTTAGATTTGGTTATAGCATTTAATTGAGAGATCATAGATTTGCCCGCTAAAGAGTTTTGCATCAAATAATTGATGTCTAAAAATCTTGTGGTATCATTATTTTCAGCAATGACATGTGATGAAATAAAAATAAAAAATAAAGCAATTTTAAAAATATCTCTAATCATCTTTAAAATGATGTTCCTAAATTAAATCGAAAAGATTCTGTCTTATCACTACTTGCTTTGCCAAGCGCTTGAGATAGAGAAAAACTTAAAGGCCCTACTGGTGATAAAAAATCAACACCGACTCCTACAGAGCTTCTTATCGTTGAATTTTCTTTAACAGAAGAGCTATCACCAACACCCCAAATATTTGCTGCATCTAAAAATAAAGAAAAATCTGTATTTTCGAATGAAGGTAGAATTTGTGGTAAAGTTGTTGATAAATTAAGTGCAGACACATAATTTCCTCCAATATAATCATTGTTATCAATTGGACCAATCATGCCACTTTCAAAACCTCTTAGTTTACTTGCTGGAATAAAGGCTCTCTTTGAAACTCTAACATCTTTACCAGATACTGTATTAACAGCCTTAGCAAAAAAAGTTATTTCACCTATCATATTAGAAAATAACGTTTGATATTTAGATATCGTAAAAGCATTAACTATTTCATATGAATCTGAAATTACCGGTAAATTTTGAGTAAAAAGAACTCTATGACCGTCAGAAGTTTGATATCTTTGATTTCTCAAATCATAATCAAGAGAGTAGTTAAAATAAGCATCAAAATAATTACCATTTTGCTTTTGTAATGTACTTGAAGCTGTTGAATTAGTTTTTAATTTTTCTAAATTTGTTGAAATCTCAGGTCTAAAAAATAAATTCTCGAATTGCTCAAACTTTGTACTAACAGAAACACCTAAATCACTAGATTTGTAACCATTACTTTTTAATTTATCATCTGTTGAACTTATAAGGGAAGCATAAAGTGTATTATCCGTATATGCAAAATTTGGTTTACTATAAATAAATTGACCCTTAACCGCATCAGCAGAGAACGCTACATTTGAATCTAGTGTAATACCTTTTCCTAAAAAATTACTTTCTTTAATTCCACCACCAATAGTTCCACCACTTGTACCTAATCCAGCACCCAAAGAAACTTCTCCAGTGGGTTTTTCTTCAACTGTAATATTTATTGTTTTAAGGTTTTTATTAGATCCTTCTTCTATTTTACTTTCAACTTTTTTAAAAATATTGATAGATTTGATATTATTTATTGATTTATTAAATAAAATTTCATTATATGGATCACCTTCATCTACAATAAGAGCATTTCTTATAACTTCTTCAAGTGTAAATTGGTTACCATAGACATTTATTGTTTCAACGTATGTTTTTTCTATTTCGGATAACTCAATAGTGATGTTCAGTTTATTTTTATTTATAATTTCTTCAGATAATGTTGCATTTATAAATTCATATTGTTTGGAAAGAGCAATTTTATCAATTTCATCTAAAATGTTATTAATTTTATTTAACGAATATTTTTTATCTTTAAGTTTAGATAAAACTTTATTGATCGATTTAAAATGCATAGCGTTATAATCATCAGGCATTACTAAATTTATTTTGTTAAAAGTAAATTTAGGACCTGAGTTTATATTAAAAATTAATTTAAATGAATTGCCTTCTTTAAACTCAACAAATGATTCGTTGATCTGAACATTATAAAAACCATTATTTCGATAGTAATTAGTTAATAATCTTTTATCTAAATTAAATCTCTGTTTATCAATATAAGCTTTTTTAGATAAAAATTTCCAGAACTTGTACTCTTCTGAAGCAATAACATTTCTGAGTTTTCTACTTTTAACTTTTTTATCACCTATAAAAACGATTTCATTAATTTGAGCTTTTTCTCCTAGTTCAACATTATATGTAATTATTATTGAATTTTGTTCAAAATCTTGAACAATAGAGGACGTAACTTTGGAAAAATAATAGCCAGTTTGTTTTAATATATTTGAAAGTAAATTTACATCTTTAGAAAAACTAGACTCAACATACGAATTCCTACTTTTTAAAGTTAAATTTGAAATAAGATATTCATTTAATTTTTTATTATCAACACCATCAATTTTAATATCTTCAATAATTGGATTCTCTTTAACATTGACGAGAAGTACATTATTTTTAAGTGTTAAGTTAATATCCTCAAAAAAATTTGTATTATATAAATTTTTTAAAATATCATTTAAGTCTGTTGAATCATAATTTTGATCTAAATTAATATTTCCAAAAACAGCAATTGATTCTTTTGAAATTCGTTTGTTCCCAGTGACTTTGATATCACTAATTATCTCTGCATAAGAAACACTCTGCAAAAAAAATAGAAAAAGGAGAATGTTTTTAAAAGTTTTGAACATATGTGTTCTTATATACTCAAAGCGCTAATTTTCAAACTCACATATTTACTCAATTGTTCAATTTGAGTTACATTTCTAGGTGATATTTTCTTATATTTGACAAATTCTTTATTCTTCAAAATCTTTAGTAAAATTTGTGAAATATCTAAAAACTTAATTTTCTTATTTAAAAACATTTCTACTAATTGGTCATTAGCGCTAACAATAATAGTTTCAAATAATGAGTTTTTTTTGGGTAATAATTTTATAACTTTAACAGATGGAAATTTTTTTAAATCAACTTTATGTAAGTTTAGATCATTTAATATATTAAAGTTTATATTTTTAGAAGAAATTTTTTTTTCATTAGAAGAATACAACGAATTAAAAATTGGTATTTTCATATCTGTATCATGTATTAAAATTTTTGTTAAGCCATTAGCAAATTTAACTAAAGCATGAATGTATGATTTTGGATGAACTATAATTTCTAACTTATCATAATTAACGTTAAATATTTTTTTTGCCTCAATAATTTCAAAAACTTTATTCATCATTGTAGCTGAATCAATTGTAATCTTTTTACCCATTTTCCAGTTTGGGTGCTTTAATGCTGATTTAATTGTTATAGATTTAAATTTTCTTAATGGATATTTATTAAATGGACCACCCGATGCTGTGATATAAATTTTATCTATATTCTTATTATTCTCATTTTTAATAAGAGACATAATAGAAAAATGTTCAGAATCAATTGGTATAAAATTACATTTATATTTTTCTAAATTTTTTAAAATTAACCCCCAACCACAAATAATTGATTCTTTATTTGCTACAGCAATATTCTTTGTATACTTGATTAATTCTAATGTTGGTTGAAGTCCTGATAATCCAGAAATTGCACTCATAGTATAATCAACTTTTTTTCCCATAAGAATTTGCTTGATAGAGTTAAAATTATTATGCACATGAATATCTTTATTTTTTAAGTATTTTTTTACTTTTAAATAAATATT
>Ga0114995_10002985_pt1 | contig 11630 bp, 12 predicted proteins | sample ArcticOcean_MG_C_11_FD_87038 | JGI IMG/M metagenome (GOLD analysis project Ga0114995, IMG submission 87038) | Marine microbial communities from western Arctic Ocean - ArcticOcean_MG_CB2_154 | ecosystem: Environmental > Aquatic > Marine > Oceanic | place: Arctic Ocean: Canada Basin | collected... | reverse complement strand
TTTTTCTTTCCGCCAACGAACAAGTACTGTAAGAGTGTTTACACGTTATACGACCTAAGTTTTTATGCTAATCCATTGTGGACATCAGAAGCTAATTGGGCTGTATGTTCAAAGGGTGTTTTTAAAGCTTCTTACAACGCAGATCATATTGTAACTATTTCAGAATTTTCAAAAAATTCTTTTTTAGAGCTATTTCCTAATTTTGATCAAAAAAATATATCTGTTGTGTACCCAACTTCAAGATTTGAGAGTTACAAGGCGAACCCTTTGTTCAAGGGAATTGAAGCGTTAATTAATAAAGATTTTTTTATTTGCGTAGGAACACTCGAACCTAGAAAAAATCATATTGCTATTCTTGAAGCCTATTGCGACTTCGTTAAAAATTTTAAAGGCATTCCACCTATGTTAGTTCTTGTCGGTGGAAGTGGGTGGCTTTTTGGAAAAACAACTGATTTCATAAAAGAAAAGAATTTAGGTGAGCACGTAATTTTTACTGGCTATGTAACTGATGATGAGCTTTTTTGGCTTTATCAAAATTGTATATTAAATATCTACTTTTCTTTTTATGAAGGTTTTGGTATGCCTGTTCTAGAAGCTTTGTCGGCTAATGCACTTACAGTTACATCAGCTATCGAACCTTTTGGTGAATTATTTGGGAACGCAGTAATCAGAGCAGAAAGTAATGAAAGAAATTTCTTGGCAGACCTACTTAATCTTGTGGTTAGAAGCCCTAACCAATTTAGCCATCTTAAAAAAGACAATTTTGAAATTAAACGTAAGTTTGATTTAGATACCAATGTTGAAAAACTTATAAATCTGTATAAAGAAATGAGTAAATAATTATGGATCTTCTTATAACTTCTTATTTTATTGTCATCATTCTTACACTAATGTCGCTAGGAATTGGTTTTACCGTTTCCGAGACACTTCCTGTCGAATATAAATCAATTTCTAAACTATTCCTCTCACCAGTTATTGGTTTTGCGGTATTAATAATTTACTCTATACCCGTTGGTTACTTCGTCACTGATAAAGCACCCTTTTTTATCGTTGCAGCTTTTTTATCAATATTGATGCTTTATATAAATATTAAGAAAGACTTTACGAGTCTTAGAATTATTTTTATAGTTTGTGGATTTATGTTGGTAGGCTCTACATTCGCAACTTTATTTACAGCACTTTATTACGGGCAATACAATCCATTCAATGATACATGGACATATATTAGTCAGGCTCAATGGCTGCAGAATCATCCATTCACTGAAAAGGCGTTTGCATCAGGTTTTTACCCCGCTTTCAGCCAAGTAACTCTTTATCAGCAACTTGGGGCAAGGGTTGGACCATCATTTCTTTTAGCTATTACTCAGTCCGGTTTATTCCTAAACTGGTCTTACCACGCCTACCCAGCTTTACTATCTTTAGCGTTGGGTTTTGGCGCCTTGGCTTCTGGGGGATTAATTAGTTTGATAACTCATGCTAATAAAAACTTGGTTATTTTCATCTCACTCATAATTTTTATAATGCCAAGTGGTTTTGTTTATGGGGCATATAGCGGCTTTTATCCTATGACGTTTGGCATATTGTTCATCATAGGCCTAACTAACTTTCTATCCATGGGAGTAGATAACATATTAAGGAAGAATAATAATAACATTCCTATTATTATAGTCTCATCCTTATTATTTTCAGCTTTCCTTTACTCCTATAATGATTATTTACCATTTTTATTATTGGCATTAGCTCTTTCAATAATCACACTAATTTTCTGGAACAAAGGTATAGCTAAAAATTTATTTGTGATGGCATTTTTTGTACTTGCAGGAACCTTGCTGTTAGTAAATGTTGAAGTGAAAAGAATTTTAGTCAATCTTGCCATTATTCTGTCAGTAGGATCTGGAACAACGGCAATTGGGTGGCCTATATTTTGGAATCCATTTGAATTTGTTGGTTTTATGTCTGGCTTAAAAAGTGGCTTTAGTGGACCGACTGAGATTATTTTTCTTAAATACCTTCAAGGAATATTCATTATTCTATCTATAATTACAGTCATATTTTATGGGTTAAGAGACTTTAACAAAAGTAAGTACAGGACGTTCTTAATTATACCTATTGGGCTTATTTTTGCATCTGCGTTAGTGTTTATAAAAATGAGGTATTTCACCGAAGGATTAATACTAAATGAGCAGGGTGCTACCTTTTTACAATTAAAAACAGCTAAATACGCATCACCATTCTTAATTATAATTTTATTCTCTTCTCTTTTATTCCTTAGCTCAAAAAATAAACTTATCAAGAAATATCTCCCTTATGTCTTAGTGCTATATTTGCTTGTTTCGATCGGACATAACTTTATTGCTACGAAAAATGTTCATGGTGACTTTGTACATAAAATTGGAAGTCGCAACAGTTTTGAGGAGCTTTTAAATTTGAAGAATTATTTAGATAATAATTTAGATAAGGAAAAAATTGTCTACCTAGACCTACCAGGACCCTTTCATAAATTAAGGCAAATGTTGGCCTACGTACTTATGGATAGAAAGGTTTCAGGTAATTATATGGATGATGGCTATATAACTGGAAGAATTCCAGTGCTCGAAAGAAATATGCCTATACAAGATTCAGATTTAATTATTCGACATACTTCTAATAACTTTTCTTCCACTCAAGGTGATTTAGTTAGGAAATTTGGAAACCTACTTTTATTAAAGAATAACCCGTCAGCACTTAATTTTGTTTCACGAATTGGTGGGCATGGTAATGAGCAGGATGAAGGTGGAAGTTGGAATTGGACCTCAAGAAAAGTCGAATACCAGTTTATTTCAGAGGCTAATACAGAAGTAAATTTAAATTTTTCCTATACAACAATGATTGAGAGTTCATTGATTACCTTATCCGTTTTCAGTAATAATGAATTGCTCAGAGAGTTAGTTCTTGACGAGGTTCTTTCACTTGGCAAATTAAATTCAGTAACAATTAAAAACCTTAATATAGAAAAAAACTCTTCACTCAGGTTGGTTTTCGAATCAGATAAAGATGGAAAGAAGATTGGTACAGACCCACGAGACCTAAACTTCTTAATTAAAAAAATTGACTTTGAATATGAATGAAATAATAAGCGGCTTTAATGATTTTATCAAAGCCTTAAGAAGGCCTGATTTATGGTTTTATATGGCTTTTTTTGATGTGCGAATGAAGTATCGTCGATCATATATTGGCCCCTGGTGGGAAACCATTTCATCCGGGCTTATTATTGCTACACTTGGATTCCTGTGGTCAAAAATATTTGTGATAGATATTACTGTCTACTTACCATATTTTGCAGTAGGCTTTATAATTTGGTCTTTTATTACCTCCCAGGTTAATGAGGCCTGCGAAATTTTTTATCTACATCAAAACATAATTTTGAATATAAAGACTCCCTATCATTCTCTTCTTTTAAGATTAGCATTTAAAAATGGACTAATATTACTGCATTCTTTATTGATACTAATCCCAATAATTATTTACACCGTTGGGCTTAAGTTAATTTTTCTTTATTCCCTTTTAGGCTTAGCAATCTTGCTGATTAATCTAGTTTTTTTATCAGTTGTTGTAGCAATATTTTGCTTAAGATTTAATGATACAAAATTTGCTGTGGGAAATTTGATGCAAGTTTTATTTTTTATAACTCCAATTGTTTGGATGCCAAGCTTGCTTCGAGGAAGATCATGGGTATTAGATTATAATCCTATTTACCATTGGATAAATATGATTAGGGATCCGATTATTTCATATAATGTTCCGTACCATTCATTTTTTATTAGCTTAGCCACAATTTTAGTTTTAGCTATTGTGTCATTCTATTTTTTGGGTAGAGTTGAGAGACGCATTCCTTTTTGGTACTAATATGACTAAAGTAATATTAACAAATGTAACTCATAATTATCCTTTATATGTAGCCTCTAATATGTCGATTAGGAAAGCTTTGATAGAGCTTTTTATTTCTAATAATGGTGTTAAAAAAAAATCAACAGTAAATCAAATAACTGCCTTAGACGATGTATCTCTAAATCTCCTTCCCGGAGATAGGCTTGGAGTCCTTGGCGATAATGGGGCTGGAAAATCTACCTTATTGCGAGTTATAGCTGGTATCTATAAGCCAACCTCAGGAAACGTAATTGTAGAGGGAAAGATTTCATCCCTACTCGATATTTTTTTTGGCATTAATATGGACGCCACTGGCAGAGAGAATATTTTAATTAGAGGTATTTTACTAGGCCTATCCCGCGATGAGATTAAAAAAATATCTGAAAAAATAATTGAATTTATTGATATAGATGAATTCATAGATTACCCAATTAAAACTTATTCAACTGGTATGAAAATGAGAATTGCGTTCGCTATATCCGTATATATTAACGCAGATATTCTTATTCTCGATGAATGGTTAAGTGTCGGTGACAAGGGCTTTGTACAAAAAGCTGAAAAAGCTTTGACGGACAAGATCTCTAGTGCACAAATAGTAGTTTATGCATCCCATTCTGAAGAACAAATTAAGAGAACATGTAATAAAATTATTTACCTAAAAAAAGGAAGAATAAGTTCATTTTATGAAAATAGTTGATACTTTAATTAGAAAATATTCCGAAGGAAATACTTTGTTTATTTCTGGAGCCAATGCGGAAGAGTTAGTACTAGAATCTGGAATGTTCCATGGGCTCTCTATCTTTGATAAAAAAATCCGAAAATCAAATCTGCATGGGAAATTTGATTCTATATTTATGTTGGACCCAGAATTATCAAAAAGAAAAAATAACGAGACTATCATCGATGAATTAATACGATTTTTAAAAAAGGATGGAGTTATAATTCTTCACCTTCAAAATTCTATTCATTCATCAGTTTGGGGTGTGAAGGCTTTTATCTTGAGCAAGTCTTTCTATAATCCTATGTTATTGTCCCAAGAGGTGATTTCTCAAGATGAATCGATTGTTGAAATTAGTTTTAAGCGACAGATTAATACTAATAAAAACTGGAGTATTGGAATACCGTCAAATGGATTAAGAAACCCTTCTATTTTAGAATTAATTGAAAGCATATTCGAAGCAAAAAATTATATTAGGCTTAAAAAAGGGGTTAATATAGAGGTTGATATTATGCTGATTGGCGAAAAAAATAAGCTATTTAAGGACTATCCGATTCGCTACTTTCAACAATCCCTCCCAGAAAGTTTAAATGCTTTAGGTGAAAAAAAATTTATTATTACATCAAACGCCGCCTATGAAAATATTTTAATTATTCATGATCGGTATGTCTTAGATCAATCCTTCTTTATGGGATTTGAAGAATGGGGGTATGATTTTGAATTCTGCACTGTTCAGCAATACGATCCAAAAGACAATGTATTTGATCCTATTCTTACCTTAGAAGAAACTGGACGATCTAATAGGCAAATGTATAGAGTTAAAGATCAGTCATACCCCTATAAACATTTATATATTAATGGGGGGCTAATAATAATAAAGAAAATGATCACTGATTACGTAAACTTTAATCCATTTCTACTTCAAAGCGAATGTGAAGATATTGATTTTGCCTTTAGGGCTGGAATTTATGGCATCACGGCACAATTTAATTCTATTTCTATTGCCAGAACTTTTACTCCTTTGGAAACTTCAAATATTGCTACCGTACCGTTCATTGAAAATCTCGATTCTCCGGTAAGTTTAGGCACAAAGTAACTCTAATATGATAATTATAAGTCACAGAGGAAATATTGAAGGACCCAACCCTGATTGTGAAAACCATCCAGCTTATATTGTAAAGGCCCTTGAACAAGGATTTGATGTTGAAATTGATTTATGGAAAACAGATCAGCTCTATTTGGGACATAGCAAACCCACTTATGAGGTTGATGAAGCCCTATTAGCAAAGAACTCAAAATCATTATGGATACATTGTAAAAATCTTGAAGCCTTGTTGTATTGTAAAAATATGAAATGGCATTGCTATTGGCATACTGACGACTTTTACACATTAACATCGATGGGCTATGTTTGGGCGCACCCCAATGCAAACGATTATCGAGGTACAATTATGGTAATGCCAGAAAAAAACGATGAAATAACAAACCCCGAATATTATAAAGCTGCTCTAGGCGTGTGCACGGATTACCCCCAGCTTATTATGAGTATAAAAAAATGAAGCCATTACTACTCTTACCACTAGCTGGACTGGGAATCAGATTTACTGATGAAGGCTTTTCTACTCCCAAACAATTATTAGAAGTTGATGGTGATATTACTTGTTTGGAGAAAACCTTACGGTCAATTAAGAATATTCATAGTTTTAATCTGATTGCATATGTTAGAGATTCTTTAGTTGCTGATCATTTAGCAGAAATTCTCCAAAAAATTACCATTAATTATCATATAATTAATGGTGGTAAAACAAAATCTCCAATAGAAACGGTCCAAAAAATACTAAACTCTGGACATAGCTTCGTAACTGATAATGCTGATGTTTACGTACATACTCTTGACGTTGATACCCCTGAAGAATTTTTTATCGATTTAAAATATCCAATCACCACATATACATTTAAAGCCAACTCAACTAATTATAGTTATGTAGAGATTTTAGATGGGTATGTTACTCAAATAGTAGGTCAAAATGGGGTAAGTAAACATGCAAATGTTGGAATATATGGATATGGTCCAGTAAATAAATTACGTGAGTTCTGTAAAAAATCCCTTGCCTTAAGCGAGCTTGTGAGTGCAGAAATTACTTTAGTGGATATTTATAAATTATATCTAGCAGAAAAAATTAAGATTAAAGCCATAGAGATTAATGCTGTCCATATATTTGGCACCCCCTTAGAGTACCATTTTTGTAGAGATTTTGTTTATCCTAATGCGAATGTTAAGAACTGTTTTTTATTTTCAGATCACTCAGGAATCGCTACAAAAAATAAATTAAATAAAGCGTTGGTGGAGTTAGGTTTTAATACAACAGACTTAGGTTCATTTATCAATGAGAACGATTCTGATTACCCGGATTCTGCTTTTTTGGCTTATGAGGCTAAAGTCAAAAATGGTGGTTATATTTTTGGTTCATGTTCAACGGGACAGGGAGCATGCATAGCACTAAATAAGATGCCTGGAATATTTTCCGCATTAATATATGACCGTAATTCATTTAAAATGGCAATAATGCATAATTGTGCTAATGCTTTTTCCTTTCCAAATAGCATTTGGGAAAACCAGTCTTTAGATATTGTTATGAACGAACTTAAAACTACACACTTTATAGGTGGCAGGCATCAGAATCGTCTTATAAAATTATTAGGTTATAGTGGTGGATGAAACTGAATCTAGACAAATTTGTAAATGGCTGGTTAGTTGGTAATTTTAAGCCATCATTAATTAAAACCGATGAAGTAGAGGTCGGAATAAAAAAAATTCCTGCTGGAACTATTGGTGACGGTCATTTTCATAAAGCGGGTACTGAGTACACTGTAATTATTGACGGTCATGCAATTGATAATAATGTTGAGTACCTAAATGGATCAATAATTACATTAATGCCAAACCAAAGAAATTTTACTGAATTTGTAACTGATACTACAATACTAGTAATTAAATCAAAAAGCGTTTTAAATGATAAATTTTTCTAAAGTTAATAAGCCTAGGTGCATTTTTTTTGATGTTGACGGAGTCCTTACTGACGGCTCTAAATTATATTCCTCAGACAAGGGCTCACCTGTTATTGGCAAACGTTTTAATGATATTGATTTTACTGCATTTAAAATTTTAAAATGTCTAGATATAGACTTTTATTGGATTTCAGGTGATGAGACAGTTAATAAGACTTTAGCTGAAAATAGATCAATAAAATTTATCTATACTAGAGCTAATAATATTCCAACTAAAAAATCAGCATTTATTGAGAAAATCTGTAACAGTCGAGGCTATCATGCTGATGACGTCTGGTTTGTGGGGGATGATTTTTTTGATTCAAGTGCTTTTGATTTTGCAGGATTTTCTTTATGCCCGGAAAACGCCTCTGAAGGAATAAAAAATAAAGTTAGTTACATTATACCTAGAAAAAGTGGGGAGTATATTGCGTGTTGGATCGTTGATTTTATTATTGATAAATTTAAACTTAAATACCCATCCGAAAGTTCAATTGCTGAAAAAGAATTATCAGAAAATCAGAAATATTAATGATTAAGAATGTTCATCACTTTGGCTCACCGTTTATCGATATTGTTATTAAAGGAGAGGCCTTTTTTGAGGATAATTCGACTACCACAGGTTTTTTTGAAGACAGATTAGGGGGTATATCAAATACTATTGAGCTCGCATGCAAATTAGATGTAACTAGCCATCTTCTAGTATCTAACGATAGCTTAGACCTCATAAAGTCTTTAACCCCAGACTCTAAAAAAATTGAATTTCATGCCATTCCTAATCATGAGCATCACAGAGCAGTTATCATTGATAGCTCTACTAGAAAGGACAGAAAATCTATTGTCTCAATTATTAAGCATAAAATTTTTTCTTTTGACGTGAAACCTATTTTATTTGGAAGTGTAATTATTTCCTATATTGAAAATTTTCCCATCAAAATAGATTCTTTATGCTCACACAATGTTACTGTTTTTGCAGACTTTAATAATTCAATTGATTTATCTTTTCAAACTCAAAAATTTAAAAGATTAATTAAAAATAATCTTATGAGAGTAAATTATTTTTTATTTTCTGATGAAGAACTTCATGACGTTGAAGCTTTCATAAAAGAGCTTAACGTTGGAAAAGAAGACTTTAATTTTCTTAGTAAAGTTAAATTTATTTCTCACAATCAATATGGGGTAACGTTTTATAAAATAGATTGTACTGTTGGTTCGATCGAACTTCGTTCGATGAGTACAGTTAGCAATAACTACCATTTAGATACAGTGCGCAGCTTTATAGGTAATGGTGATTTATTTCTCCTTCTTTTTTCATATTATTATGATGATAATATTCCAGCTAATGAAACAGTCAGCAAAGTTATGGAAGAAATTTCTAATTTGATCAAAACTACTTCTTAATGCTTATTTCTCATCAAGCTAATAAGATTTTTATTTCAATTCCCAAGACAGGTTCTACGTCAATTATGTCGGTTCTTAATGAAAAGTCACTTCATTATCATCCGACAATTTACCATGCCTCATTTTTAGAAATTGTATCTTTTAATAATCAAATCTTGATGAATAAAGATTTACAATTTTCCGGTAATAAAATCCCTTTTTTTGGAAACTTTTATAGAAAAAGTTTGTTTGATTATCAGGTTTATGCTGTTGTTAGAGATCCTATTAAGCGTTTAGTGTCGGTTTACTATGATGCAATTGCTGATAAAAATCATCTAACTTTACTAGATATATCTATGCTTGGTTCGTTGAGCGAGTTTTTTAAATTTTATTTGTCGAAAAATGTCTTTGACCATCCGGTTCATTTATGGCCACAAACTCATTTTATCGCTGATGTTCCAACCCAAAACCTTCACCTTTATCACTTTAACGACCTACAAAATTTGTTGGATAATCTTCAGGGAAATTTTTTTTGGCAGCATTCTAAATTACCACACTTGAGGAAAACAGATAGCTCAAATACCTTAATTGATTACGAATCTTCTTTAGTTATAGACGTTATGAATTCTCTTTTAGAGGATTATAATTTATATAAATCACTGCCTGTTAATAACCTGTAGAACCTTCTGTATAAAACTTTTATCTTTCTAACCAATTTATATCGGTCTATAGTTGTTTTTTTTACCATTTTTTGCGTGATTATATTTGGCCTGTCTCCCTCTGTAATATTATTATTGTTTGCTCTTAGCCAATTATTGGTTTTCCCCCACATTATTTCTTTCCAATTGTATTCATTATTCTTTAACCAGGAATCCTTCCTTGACCAGGTAAACCTAAAATCTACAATTTGTAATTTCGTAAGATCTACATAGAATGCTTTACTCAAAATTAACTGAAATAAATCATTACCTCCTTCAATCTCCATTATTTTCCAGGCAAAATATTTTAGGCCATCACTATCGTAATGATTTGATGGAGACCATAGCTGAATTAATTTATCTATCTTTGCAGCCATAAAACAGTCCCCAAGAAGCCATGGCTCTGTAAATGATGTAATTTGTGTAAATATATACTTGTCATTATTTTTTAATGATAGATTTAATATAGGCTGAATATTTAATATTGCAGAATCTGCTCTGCCTTTTATTACATATTCATAACCTTTTTTCTTTGCTAGATTTAAGCCCTCATAAACCACACTTCTTTGTGCTGGATTACCATCAAACAAGCCATTAATGTTTGGTTCCTTGTAATATTTACTCCAATATACCTCAAGATTTTTTGGGATTTTTTTAAATATCTTTCTTTTTTTCCCATGACAAATAACTATTACATGTATTCCTTTTGATGCCTTTAATGTTTGCTCAATACTAAACCTGTACATTGAAATTTTTTCATCCATATACGAATCACCTTGCACGTCATAATCGTATAGATGAAGAGGAAGTAGTATGCATTTTTTCATTACTTAGCTTTGCTCAGGACCAATAGTTCTTCTATAGCATTTATAGTTTTATATATTTTAGTTTTTGACCAGTCATTATTTGCGCCATAGCCATAATTTGCCCGAATAAATGGCATATTATTCGCGTTAGCAGATAACCCATCTCCTAAGGTATCCCCAACGTAATATGACCCGATAAACTGAGAGTTATTTTTTACAATTGATTTAATCATATCTGTTTTATTTCTGTTTAGGCTGTAACTATCCGAGCATTCTATTGCGGTAAAGTAATTTGTCCATCCGAAGTGCTCTATTAGTTTAAGTGTGGGATATTTTCTTTTATTTGTTGCTATTGCCATAGGTAATTGATGCTTATAAAATAAAGAAAGTATTTCACTAGCACCAGGATAGGGGTAGCAATTATTAGTTACATGTTTGTCATGAAGATTGATGAACATATCAATAAATATACTAGCTTTTTCTTCTTGCTTTTTTCCAAGTATAGTCTTTACTGTTTCTTTTAATGGGGGACCAATCAAGACATTTTTGGATTCATTGATACGGTCAGGAGCAATTATAGCGGTTACATCCTGAAAGATTTTATAAATAGCATCTGCCGAATCTACTAAAGTCCCGTCAAAGTCAAAGATCCAGGCCTTTGCCATTTAGAGATTAACCCATGCATTCGTCCCAATACTTTTTTGTAGGGCTTCGAGAGTCTTGGCATTCCACACTGCGTCTTGTTCATCTAATTTCGGAGTTATGCGCTTCAAAATAACCTCATTAAAGTGCTGGATTTCACGATCAAAGTGATTGGCTTTGGGTACAATTTCTTCGGTGAGTCCTGACTTTTCGGTGGTGTAAATAATTTTCGCGATCTGGTCTTCAGGCTGCCAAACGGAAGGACATTTCACCCTCCCGTTGGGCCCAAATACCTCAAATTCTGAGCGTCGTGTACAGTTAAAGCTGATGTCAAAAGTCGCTCGCTTATGGTGGCCAAAATCAATGATTCCGGTAGCTGAGATATCCGCGCCATGCTCATTCAATTCCGCTTGTGCGTATACCTTTAGTGGG
>Ga0114995_10002984_pt1 | contig 11634 bp, 10 predicted proteins | sample ArcticOcean_MG_C_11_FD_87038 | JGI IMG/M metagenome (GOLD analysis project Ga0114995, IMG submission 87038) | Marine microbial communities from western Arctic Ocean - ArcticOcean_MG_CB2_154 | ecosystem: Environmental > Aquatic > Marine > Oceanic | place: Arctic Ocean: Canada Basin | collected... | reverse complement strand
TTCTTAAATAGTGGCAGCCAATCCCAAATACTCTAAATGAATAATTAGTCCTGACTCACTTGTCCGTGTTTCACGTGAAACATTTTTATTTGCGCATCTTCTGGCCAACAACCTGTCAGCTCATTAGGCCCAACACTAGTGACAAATACTTGTGTATCTAAATTTACTAACTGCTGGCATATTTCTCGCCTATGCGACCAATCCAGTTCAGCCGCCAAGTCATCAACTAAGAATACACACTTGCGGCCGTCAACCTCACTTAACAATTTTCCTTGGGCAAGCTTCAGCGCAACGACAACCAGCTTTTGCTGACCGCGAGACAAGCGTTCAACAGCATTGACACTATGTAAAGTTAACTTCACGTCTGCACGCTGAGGCCCGCGCTGGGTATACCCAAGCTGTAAATCACGCGCTAAGGTCTCTTCCAGAATGTCTGCATAATTACGATTTGCAGACCAGCCCGAATAATACCCCAGCTTTAAATCTGGCAAATCTACCAACCCAGACAGCAGCTCGAAGAATACCGGCTCAAGGAGCTTCAAATAAGCCGCTCTAAGGCTATTTAGCTGCTCAGCAACCTCAACCAAGCCCGGATCGAAACTAGCTCTTACAGATGCGCTCATTGTACCACATTTCAACGCGCTGTTACGTTGTTTTAGTAACCTCTGAGCCTGCTTCCACAGGCCAAAAAAACTCGGGTTGTGATGGTACACCCCCCAGTCTAAATACTGCCTGCGAACGCTTGGACCCGCCTCAATCAGCCCAGCACTGTTAGGGTCGATTAACTGAACGGGCAATAGGCTAGCAAGCTCTGCAATAGAGGACAGGTTTTCACCATTAAGGCGCACGCTATGGTCGCCATCCAAACGGCGGTTCATGCCTAAGGAATCGGTAACGCCTTGTGGATTTTTAACCTTGGCAAATAACAGGCAGTCGGTGTGACCTTGAGCGATAACAGAGGCTAATTTTAAACTGCGAAAAGAGCGGCCCAACGCAAGCATGTGAATGGCTTCTAATACGCTAGTTTTACCACTGGCATTGGGCCCATAAAGTAAATTAATACCTGCATCAAATTGAAGGTCAACTTGATGCAGGTTACGCAAGCGCTGAATGCTCAGTTGCTGAACAGACATAAGTCATAACACCTGTGGATAACATCTTTAATAAGATGGGAATAAAAAACATTCACCAGCAGGTCCAGCGAACGAAAAACAGGCTAATTCTCAAGCTCAATTACAGGCGCATAGGCATGATGACATACTGAGCTGCACCACTACCACCTTCAGACAATAGCGCACTAGAATTGGAGTCACTTAAGGTGATTTTAACTTGATCGCTATGCAACACATTGAGCACATCAAGCACGTAGCCCACATTGAAACCAATTTCGATTTGAGCACCATTGTAATCCACCATAAGGCTTTCTTCGGCCTCTTCTTGCTCTGGGTTGTTCGCCACAACTTGTAAGTTGGTATCACTCACAGTCATGCGTACACCACGGTATTTTTCGTTCGATAGTATCGCTGCACGACTTAGTACGCCACGCATAGCCAAACGGTCAACAAGTACAATCTTGTCGCCATTACGTGGCAATACGCGCTCATAATCTGGAAACTTACCATCAACAAGCTTAGACGTGAAGATGAATTCACTAGTAAATGCCCGAATGTGGCTGGCACCAATAACCAACCGAACCGTAGAATCTTGCTCTGTCATTAAGCGTGCCAGCTCTAAAACACCCTTGCGTGGCACGATCAACTGCTGTGCAGCTTGGTCTGGCAATGCCACAGGCATATAGCTAGTGGCCAAGCGGTGGCCATCGGTGGCTACAGCTCGTAAGTGGCTGTCTTTAATTTCAAACAGCATGCCGTTTAGATAATAACGTACATCTTGCTGAGCCATAGCAAAACCCGTTTGATCAACCAGTTGTTTGAGGGCCATTTGTGGCACCTCAAATTCAAACGACTCAGGGCTATCTTCTACGTTTGGAAAGTCTGTCGCAGGCAGTGTGGATAACTTGAATTTACTGCGCGCGGAGCGCACCAAAACATGCTCTTCATTTTGCGACACTTCGATCATAGCGTGATCAGGTAATGACTTACAAATATCCATTAATTTACGCGCCGGAATAGTCACTCCACCATCTTCACCATCCTGATCTAAACTCACTCGCCCCACTAACTCTACCTCCAAGTCAGTACCAGTAAGAGTAAGTTGATCACCCTCCACCACGACCAATATATTGGCCAGCACGGGTAAGGTTTGGCGCCTCTCAACAACTCCAGCAACTAATACTAGGGGCTTTAAGAAGGCTTCTCGGCGGATGGTAAATTTCATACTAGAATCCTGTTAACGGTTTATTTTGGCCTGGCTAGCTTGCCTTGGCGAACTATCGGCTTAGACAGTTAATGAGCGGTACAAGTTATCATAATCATCGTGAATGTCACGATCTGCTTCACGTAATTCTTTAATTTTTCGGCACGCGTGTAACACCGTAGTATGGTCACGCCCACCAAAAGCATTACCTATTTCTGGTAAGCTATGGTTTGTCAGCTCTTTGGCCAACGCCATAGCCAACTGTCGTGGTCGAGCCACAGATCGTGAGCGGCGTTTCGACAAAAGGTCGGCAATTTTAATTTTATAGTAGCTAGCTACAGTCTTTTGGATGTTATCAATACTGACCTGACGGTCCTGTAGTGCCAACAAGTCCCGCAGAGACTCTTGTATAAAGGGAGTGGAAATAGCCTCACCAGTAAAATGAGAGTTCGCAACCACACGCTTTAATGCGCCTTCTAGCTCACGCACATTTGAGCGGATTTTTTTAGCAAGAAAGAAAGCCGCATCTTCTGGTAACGCAATATTTCCTTCATCTGCCTTTTTCAGCAAGATCGCCACCCGTGTCTCTAACTCAGGAGGTTCTACCGCTACAGTTAATCCCCAACCAAAACGCGACTTCAGGCGGTCTTCCAATCCAGCTATTTCTTTAGGATAGCGGTCACAGGTTAAGATCATCTGCTGCCCACTCTCTAAGAGCGCATTAAAGGTGTGGAAGAATTCTTCTTGTGAACGCTCCTTACCTGCAAAAAATTGTATGTCGTCTATCAACAAAGCATCAACTGAGCGATAAAAGCGCTTAAATTCGTTAATGGCGTTCAACTGTAGCGCCTTAACCATATCAGCTACAAAACGCTCGGAGTGTAAATAAACCACTTTTGCATTGGGGTTGCGCTCTATTAACGCCGCACCTACTGCATGCATTAAGTGAGTCTTGCCTAAACCAACACCACCATATATAAATAGAGGGTTATAAGAGCTACCAGGGTTTTCTGCTACTTGCTTAGCGGCCGCTAGAGCCAATTGGTTAGACTTACCTTGAACAAAGCTAGAAAAGGTAAACGCTCTATTCAAATAACTTTGATGCCTAACCGAACCTTCAACCTGAACCACACGCTCAGGCCCAGAGCCTAACGCAAGCTGTGGCTGTATAATTTTACGCTCTTGCCTTTGTGGCGCATGACCTGCCACCAGAGGAGTGTTGGCCATAAAAGTGGGTGACGTGATAATACGTGGCCGCTCAGTAGCTTGGTGGATCACTTTTTGTGCAGAGTGACCAGAAGAGGTGCCTACAATTAACTCCACACCCTGTGTTGCATCTGTGGCGTAATCTGCCACCAATTCACGTATTCTAGAAAAGTACTTATCTCTAACCCAGTCTTGCACAAAACGATTGGGTGCTAACAATTGAATCACCCGGTCTTCGACATTCACCTTTAGAGGTCGAATCCAAGTATTAAATTGTTGACTTGGCAGTTCGTCTTGAAGACGCGCCAAACACTGTTGCCAAACTGGTTGTGACATATATAAAATAGAGCCAAATAAAACTAAATCACCAGACCCAAGTGGGTGTGTTTAGTCGATTCAATAAAGATGAGTATTTTATCACCAAGTGCCTAAAGTTATCCACAGGCACTGCTCGATAAGGCAATATAACCCTTAATTTTTGGGTTCCGTAAGAAAACTTATCTTTTTTATGCGATTTAATAGCTTAAACCTCTAATCAGGCTTGCTATTACATTTTTCCTCTCATATAATTTCGCCCCTATATTTTCAACGCCGAACTTTTGGCCACTAATTAATTTTGCGAGACCGATCATGAAAAGAACGTTTCAACCTAGCGTCCTAAAGCGCAAGCGCACTCACGGTTTCCGTGCACGCATGTCAACTCCCGGCGGCCGTGCCATAATCAACGCTCGTCGTGCAAAAGGCCGTAAGGTCCTAAGCGCGTAAGTGATTGTCGCACCCATAGCGTATGAATGAATTCGACTTTTCCCGGCAACGACGCCTGTTGAATGCCGGTGATTTTCGAAGAGTCTTTGATCAAGCTGATTTCAAAATTTCCGATCAGCACCTACTGATTTTAGCTCGTCCAAGTTTAGATGAGAATTCTCGTCTGGGACTGGTTATTGCCAAAAAAGGCATAAAACTTGCCGTACATCGTAATCGCGTTAAACGTGTGATGCGCGACAGTTTTAGAACTCTTTGCACACACGCTAACGAATTCTCCCCCCCTTTGGACCTTGTTATATTGTCCAGAAATGGCTTGGGTGAACTCGACAATGCCACACTTCACCGCCTAATTAATAAACAATGGACACGATTACGTAAAAAAATGGCCCAAACTGGCTAGATTTTGCTCTGTTCCATGACCTGCCCATTGCCAATAAAACTACAGGCCCTATAATCACTGTTGGATTTTCACAGGATTCTTCAATGGGTCCTTCTCAATACAACTAACGACGATTTGCTTCTATGGATTTTCAACGCATTATTCTAATTGCGGGTGTCGCCATCATTTCTTACTTGATGGTACTGCAGTGGAACCAAGACTACGGTACCCAAGCCAACGCCCCACAACAAGTGACCAGTATTTCCGCATACGATACGGAAGCGGTAAGTACTGACTTTGCCGTGGCTGCAGAAACCAGCAACAATACCGATATTGTAGTGACACAGGCAGATAATGCCAGTGCCGGTAGCCTGATTGAAGTTAACACCGGCACACTGCAAGTTGTAATCGATACACAAGGTGGAGATATTATCCAAGCCTCGCTGTCTAATTACCTTGCGGAAATGGGCCACTCAGATGTGCCATTTACCCTGTTGGAACAAAATGACCAGCGTACTTATGTAGCGCAAAGCGGACTCATTGGTATCAATGGTACAGATCTTAAGTCACGGCCTATATTTAAAGCAGCGCAGTCTAACTACGAGTTATTAGACGGCCAACAAGACCTAAAGGTAGTATTAAGCTTAACGGATAAAAATGGCGCTGTGATCAATAAGATCTACACCTTTACTCGTGGCAGCCACCTGGTGAACTTAACTTACGCTGTGGATAACCGCAGCAATCAGCCCTGGTCTGCTAACTTATTTGGTCAAATAAAGCGTGACCGTTCTGCCGATCCTAGTGCATCTGGTGGTATGGGCATGTCAGCTTACTTAGGGCCCGCCTTTTCCTTTCCAGACGACAGGTACTATCGTTATGATTTTGACGACATGGATGATGCTAACTTAAAACGTAGCGCACCAGGTGGTTGGGTAGGAATGCTGCAGCATTATTTTGTGAGTGCATGGGTACCTAATCCAGATCAGCAACACAACTACAGCACGCGCGTGAGCAAGAATACCTATATTGCTGGTTTTGTTAGCCCTGCATTAGAATTACAAGCGGGACAATCGGGTTCTACTTCAGCTGATTTTTATGCTGGCCCCAAGATTCAGGCAGACCTTGAAGCTATCTCTGAAAACCTTGACTTAGTAGTGGATTACGGTTGGTTGTGGTGGGTTTCTCAGCCTTTATTCTGGTTGTTAAACACCATGTTTGGATTTGTAGGTAACTGGGGTGTGGCCATCTTATTGGTGACCTTGTGTGTTAAAGCATTCTTCTTCTACCCATCGGCGATTTCATATCGCTCAATGGCTAAGATGCGTGCGCTAGCTCCTGAGATTGCCAAACTAAAAGAAAAGTTCGGCGACGATCGCGCCAAAATGTCCCAAGGCATGATGGAGCTTTATAAGCGTGAAAAGGCTAACCCTCTAAGTGGTTGTTTCCCCATTATTATCCAAATGCCTGTATTTATTGGTTTATATTGGATGTTGATGGAAACAGTAGAACTGCGTCATGCACCGTTCTTCCTATGGATCCAAGATCTTTCAGTGCAAGACCCATATTTTGTATTACCAGTGCTCATGGGTGCAACCATGTTCATCCAGCAGATGCTTAACCCAACGCCTCCAGACCCAATGCAGGCCAAAATCATGAAGATGCTTCCTATAGTGTTTACCATCTTCTTCCTTTGGTTCCCTGCTGGTCTAGTTTTGTACTGGGTATGCAACAACGTATTGTCAATCTCACAACAATACGTAATTACCAAGCGTATTGAAAAAGTCATGGCTGCGCGTAAGCATTAACCTAGCGCTCTAAACATGCTACAAAGGCCTCCTAGTGAGGCCTTTTTTGTAAGCCTATAAACATACCGAGGAAGCTGGAGTTCTGATTAAGGGTTAATCCTGACTCCTACAACGTGCCATGCAATCAGATCTAGATACCATATGCGCTCAAACCACGCCCCCAGGCCGGGGTGGTGTGGGCATTATTCGCCTATCTGGGCCCAACGCCCTCACCTACGGTCAAAAACTAAGTCGTAACCAAGGCATACTTCGGTATGCCCACTATGGCCCTTTTTTGGACACCCTTGGCGAACAGATTGACACCGGTATAAGCCTTTATTTCAAAGGGCCAGACTCCTTCACCGGCGAAGACGTATTTGAATTCCAGGGCCATGGTGGTCAAGTGGTGATGGACATATTACAACGGGAGCTAACCCGGCTAGGTGCTCGTATTGCTCGCCCTGGTGAGTTTTCTGAACGCGCTTTTTTAAATGACAAAATGGATCTAGCCCAAGCTGAGTCTATTGCAGACTTAATAGATGCTAGCTCAGAACAAGCCGCTAGAAACGCCTTACGTTCCTTACAGGGCGTATTTTCTACTCATGTTAATACCCTAGTTGAAAGTCTCATTTATCTGCGCCTGTATGTTGAAGCTGCCATCGACTTCCCAGAAGAAGAAATTGACTTTTTAGCCGACGGCAAGGTAGCCGCTCTATTAGATAACGCTCAGGCAGACCTAGATCACTTATTGCAACAAGCTCACCAAGGCACCTTACTTCAAGAAGGCATGCAAGTGGTGATCGCTGGAGCGCCTAATGCTGGTAAATCAAGTTTACTCAATACGCTAGCAGGGCAAGACCGCGCGATCGTTACAGACATTGCCGGGACCACACGAGACCTATTAAAAGAGTCAATCAATATTGATGGTCTGCCGCTACATATTATAGATACCGCAGGCTTACGTGAAAGCCCGGACAGAGTAGAGCAAATTGGTATAGAGCGTGCTATCGAAGCTATTGGCCAAGCCGACCAAATTTTATTGCTACAAGATGCTCAAGACCAAGCCTCACCACAGGAGCACTGGCACCGGTTAATGGGCACACAGCCTATGCCTAGCCAACTGACCTTAGTACGTAATAAAATAGACCTCACAGACTACCTACCTAACCTAACGCTAGTTGATGGTGTAGACTGTATTTACTTAAGCGCCAAGCAAGGCCAAGGTGTAGACCTTCTTAGGCGTCAACTAAAGCAAGCTGTGGGTTATCAAGCCACCTTAGAAGGTGGCTTTAGCGCTCGCAGACGTCATTTAGATGCCCTGCAACGATGTAGTATATTATTACAAGAAGGTGCCGCACAACTGGCTTACAGCCAGGCTGGCGAGTTATTAGCCGAGGACTTACGCTTGGCTCAAGAATGTTTGAACGAAATTACCGGCAGTTTCACCAGTGATGATTTACTAGGCCGTATTTTTGGATCATTTTGTATCGGGAAATAACCAGCTATGTCCAGCGAACACCAAATTTTATGTATCGAAGATGAAGTTGATATCCAAGAGATTATCGCTTACAACCTAGAGAAAGCAGGCTATCTAGTCACCCTAGCCGACGATGGCATTAAAGGTTTAGAACTGGCGCAAACACAAAATCCCGACTTAATATTGCTTGATATCATGTTGCCAAGCCTCAATGGCATGCAGGTGTGTGAGCGACTAAAAGCAGACCCTAAAACTTTATCAATACCCATCATCATGTTGTCAGCACGCAGTGAAGAAGCCGACATTATTGGTGGCCTTAGTATGGGTGCGGATGACTATATAACCAAACCATTTAGTCAAGCCGAGCTATTGGCTAGAATTAAAGTCGCCTTACGCAGAAAACCAAACACCAACATACTCTCCATGAGGTCTTTGTCACTAGACCTTGATGCCTTTCATTGCAGCCTTAATGGTCAAACGTTAAAACTGACCACTACAGAATTTAAACTATTACATACTTTAATGGCCCAACCTGGCCGTGCCTTTTCAAGAGAACAGCTCATATTATCTGCCCTAGGTGAGCAATCCGAGGTGGTGGATCGTAATGTAGATGTACACATTCGCGGCGTGCGCAAACAACTTGGCGAAGCTGCATCGGCCATAGAAACAGTGCGTGGTGTGGGTTATCGTTGTGACCCCAACTATACTGAAATCTTAGTAAACGAAGCCCCATAGAATGCGCCACTCGCCTATATTCTTACGACTTTATGCAGGTTTTGCTATCGTCATATTGTTTAGCATTTTGATTGTTGGACTAATGGTTCAACGCCAAATAGAGCAAGCTAGTTTGCGGGATATCAGTAGTAATCTGTCTAGCCAAGCCTTCATTTTACAGCAGTCCTTCGCTAATATTGACAACCAAACTCAAGGCCAAATACAGCAGACTGTGGAACAAATTGGCCGTCGTATTGATACTCGAATCACCTTGCTAACAAAAGCTGGGGTGGTTATCGCAGATTCTGAATTTAGCCCTGAAGAAATGGACAATCACCGCTACCGACCAGAAATAATTGCTGCTAATAAATCTACAATAGGGCAATCACAACGCTATAGTAGAACCTTACAGAAACCCATGCTTTATGTGGCCGTATCGGCCATGGCAAGTAACTCCAACCTAGGCTATATACGCACGGCATTATCCACAGAGCGTATTGATGAAGAAATCAACTACCTACGCCGAGTCATCATCACCGCAGCCAGCCTCACAGGACTAATTGCTTTGTTTATAGGCTACTGGCTAGCCATGAGTTTTGCTAGACCACTTAGGCAAATGACACTGATCGCCAAAAACTATGCCCATGGGCGCTATCAATTACGTATTCCAAGCCATAGGCGGGATGAAATAGGCGATTTAGCTCGTTCACTCAATCAAATGGCTGACATTTCGGCTCAACGTTTCGATATCATAAAAACTGAACGCGATCAGCTTTCCACCATCCTTAAAAGCATGAATGAAGGCGTAATCACTGTAACTAGCGAAAGCATTATTACCCATGTTAATGCTGCTGCCTGTCGTATGCTACGCACCAGTGGTGAACGTTGTTTAGGCCAAGCATTAAAAGACATCGATGGGTCTAATAACCTTGATCAAGCTTTTGTGCAGTGCCACAAACAACAAACAAGTGTAGAACGCACCATCCAACTTGATGGCTATACCTTTGCTCGCCACTACCGCTTACATGTCACCTTGTTAAAACATTCCTATAAGGCAGACGCCATACTGGTATTACAAGACATTACCGACGTTCAGCGCATCGACAAAATGCGCGCAGACTTTGTTGCCAACGCATCTCATGAGTTAAAAACACCCATCACCGCCATTCGTGGATTTGCAGAAACCTTAATAGAAGATGAGACTATAGAACACGGTATGAGACAGCGTTTTATACGAAAAATTCATGGCCAGTCGATTCGCTTGTCAGACTTGGTATCAGACTTATTGGCCCTTTCTAGATTAGAAAGTAACGACACAGCCTTTAATACCCAGGTAGATTTACAGCAAATAGTACAAAGAGTATGCGCTAATTTACAGGCTGTAGCCCAAAGCCATAAAATAGTTTTAGAGTTAGAAGTAATAGATGGCCCCATGATGTTATTAGGGGATGACAATGCTTTGGGCCAAATGGCCACTAACCTCATTGATAACGCCATTAAATATACCACTGAAATGGGCACAGTTACGGTGACTATTAAAGCTGAAGAAGGCATGGCAGTACTGACTGTAAAAGACAACGGTTTAGGTATCGATGAGACCGACCAAGAGCGTATTTTTGAACGTTTCTATCGAGTAGACAAGGCCCGTTCACAATCCCTTGGTGGTACTGGCCTTGGCCTTGCTATCGTTAAACACATAGTACAAAACCATAAAGGGCGCCTACAGCTAAAGAGTAAACTAAACCACGGTTCTACCTTCACCGTTAAGATTCCACTGTCTGTTGATAGCAATTAATTCCAAATAAACACACAATCTTTATATTGCCTTAACAAAGGATGCCTATAATGCGTAGCAATTATAGGCATCCTTAATTATTTGTAGAGGCAGTTCACATGGCAAATCCCATTCTTAGTTTGTTTGGCCATTCACCTATTAAACCGTTACAAAACCACATGCACACCGTAGTGCAATGCGTGGAACTATTAACCCCCTTCTTTCAAGCTGTAATTAAAGAAGACTGGGAAGCTGTAGAAGCCAATTATAACTCCATTGCTGAGTTTGAAGGTCAAGCCGATGATCAAAAACAAGATATCCGCCTTCACTTACCAAAAAGCTTATTCATGCCTATTAATCGTTCGGACCTTATCCAGTTATTAAGCAAACAAGATAAGATTTGCAACACTGCAAAAGACATTGCAGGCATCATGTTAGGTCGTAAACAAATAATCCCTAAGAAGATTGCCACCGACATGACCGCATACATAAAGTCTGCAGTAGCAGTGGCCGTGGAAGCAAAGGTGGTCATTGATGAACTTGACGAACTAATAAGGTCAGGGTTTGGTGGCCGTGAGATTGATCGTATCAACCGCTGCATTACCAAACTAGAAAAAGCAGAAGACAAGAACGACAAGCGCCAAATAACCTTACGTGCAAAATTACATGAAATTGAAACCGAATTACCACCCTTAGATGCCATGTTTATGTATAAAACCATCGAAGCCATTGGAAACCTAGCTGACCGTGCACAAAGTGCCGGCGAACAAATCCAAGTTATTATTGCTCGCTAAGTACTTAATATAAGTTCCAATATAAATACCGACAACATAGTCAACATAACTTCGAGAGAATATTATGGATGTTTTAAACGAATACGGTCAAATTTTACTTATCCTAGCCATCATTTTTGGTCTTTTTATGGCTTGGGGCGTAGGTGCAAATGACGTGGCTAATGCCATGGGCACTTCAGTTGGTTCTGGCGCTATTACATTAAAGCAAGCCATCGTTATAGCGATGATTTTTGAATTCGCAGGGGCCTACTTAGCAGGCGGCGAAGTGACCGCCACCATTCGAAAAGGCATTATTGACCCTCTTTCCTTACAAGGTACTCCAGAATACTTAGTGTACGGTATGCTCTCAGCGCTTCTTGCTGCAGGTACTTGGTTGCTAATTGCCACCATCCTAGGTTGGCCAGTCTCAACAACCCACTCAATTG
>Ga0114995_10002981_pt1 | contig 11640 bp, 10 predicted proteins | sample ArcticOcean_MG_C_11_FD_87038 | JGI IMG/M metagenome (GOLD analysis project Ga0114995, IMG submission 87038) | Marine microbial communities from western Arctic Ocean - ArcticOcean_MG_CB2_154 | ecosystem: Environmental > Aquatic > Marine > Oceanic | place: Arctic Ocean: Canada Basin | collected... | reverse complement strand
CCTATAGAGCCGTGGTAGACCACCACGTTGATAGGCTGGATGTGGAAGCGCAGTAATGCGTGTAGCTGACCAGTACTAATAGCTCAATTGGCTTGATTTATGCACTGAAAAAAATTTTTGTGAATAATATTGATATAGAAAAAATTACTAAAGTAGTAACTATTACTATCTTTTTAATCAATTTTACTTGAATGATCAAAAAATATAAGCTTAGTTTGTTAGCAAGTGATGAAAGCATTAATATTAAACCCCTCTACCTATAACAAGAGTCACATAAATATTTTAAAAAAAAAGTTTTCAAAAATCTATCTTAAAGATTTTGCCAGCAAAAAAATCCTAATAAGTTTTCTTAAAAAAAGAAAAATAGAAAAAAATCCTATTAATGTTATTTTTACTTCTTTTGGCATATTTTATGACCAAAGTATTACGATGCATTTGGATGATAAAAAACGATATTTAGTGAGTCCCACTACTTCAATTACACATATAGACAAATCTAATATAATAAAAAATACTAAAATAATCTACTTAGATAAAAAAAACTTTGGTCATTATCTTAAAAAAATCCCGTCTACAGGAGAACTAACAATAATGTTAATTTTAATGCTTTTTAGAAGAGCCTTACCTGCAACTGCCAGTGTAAGAAATAGTGCATGGAATAGAGACTTTTATATAGGCAATCAAATTAGTGACAAAAAAGTAGGCATAATTGGCTTTGGAAGAATAGGAAAAATTGTTTCAAAAATCTTAGAGTCATTTGGAGCTAAGATATATGTATTTGAAAAATACAAATCTAAAGTTAACCACAAATATAAGAAAGTGAATATAGATTTTATATTTTCTAAATGTGATATAATTTCAGTACACATTGACTCACGAAAAGAAAATTTTGACTTAATAGGAGAAAAACTTATTAATAAAATGAAAAAGAGTGCAATTTTTATAAATACTTCTAGAGGTGAAATTGTGAGTGAGAGATTTTTAATTTCTGCATTAAAAAAAAATAAAATAGCAGGTGCTGCACTAGATGTTTTGAGGGGGGATTCTTCTTGGGGAAAAAAAATTCAAAATAATAAAATGATTAATTATTTTAAAAAAAATGACAATTTGATAATTACACCTCACCTGGGCGGAAATACTCTTGAGGCATCAAATAAAACTAAAGAATTAATAATCAAAAAACTTATAAAAATATTATAGTTTAAATGCTTAATTTTAAAAAAAATAAAAGAAAATTAATTATAGCTGAAATTGGTCAAGGTCATAGAAACTCTTTAAAAGAAGCTAAAAAACTTATTGATTTAACCGCAAGTGCAGGAGCTGACATAATTAAATTTCAAACTCATTATGCAGAAGCCGAATCAACTTATGATGAAAAATTTAGAAAAGGTTTTAAATTTAAACACAAAACAAGGTTTGATTATTGGAAATCTTGTGAGTTTACTAAAAATGAATGGAGAGAGTTAAAAACATATTCAAATAAAAAAAAATTAATTTTTACTAGCTCACCTTTTTCCGAGAAAGCTTTTTTTATCCTAAAGTCTATTGGAGTAAATCTATGGAAAATTGGATCAGGAGAATTTTTTTCAAATGAATTAATCAACCTAATAATAAAAACTAAAAACCCCATAATTATAAGCACTGGTCTTTCTAACTGGCAAGAAATAACTAAAAAAGTAAATTTATTAAAAAGATCAAAAAATAATTTTGCATTACTTCAGTGCACAACCAAATATCCTCTTCCGTTAAAGGATGTGGGCTTGAATATTATTTATGAAATGAAAAAAAAATTTGATTGCCCAGTTGGACTATCAGACCATTCGGGAAGTATTTTTCCATCATTATTATGCTTGAGTGATAATATTACACAAATAATTGAAGTACATGTTGCAAAAAAAAATAATAAAACAAATCCGGACAATTCCTCTTCATTATCTTTTGATGAATTAGCTTTTTTATGCAACTATAGAGATAAACTTGAGGTTCTAAAGAATACCAAAGTAAATAAAAATCTTGTTTCAAAAAAACTTTTAAGCACAAGAAAACTGTTTACAAAAAGCCTTGCACTAAAAGAAGATTTAAAAAAAGGCAAAATTATCAAAAAAGAAAATTTATGTTTAAAAAAACCAGGGATTGGTTTAGGAAGAGAAGAAATGAAAAAAATTTTAGGAAAAAAAGCTAAAAAAAATATTTCAAGAAATCAACTATTAAAAAGGAGTTTTTTTGAATAAAAAAAAAATATGTGTAGTAATCAATAATAGAGCAAACTACGCAAGAATAAAAAGTTTTTTAATAGAGGCTAAAAAAAACAAAAAAATTGATTTACAGATTATTGCTGCTGGGTCAAGTATCTTGGCAAAATATGGAAGCATTGATAAAGTCTTAAAGAAAGATAAATTGAAACTAAATATAAAGCTTCATACTATTGTTGAAGGAAATGACCCTATTTGCATGGTTAAAACTACCTCACAAACATTGAGTGAATTATCAACTGCATTTTCACGATTGAAGCCTGATATTGTAGTTGTTATAGCAGATAGATATGAAAATCTTGCAGTAGCAATTGCAGCAAGCTATATGAATATTTCTTTAGCTCATATACAGGGAGGCGAAGTAACGGGTTCAATAGATGAAACAGTTAGGCACGCAATAACTAAACTTTCACACATTCACCTGGCTTGCACAAATAGAGCAAGATCCTTTTTAGTAAAAATGGGAGAAGATAAAAAAACAACATTCAATACAGGTTGCCCTTCAATAGATTTGGTTAATAAACTAGATAAAAAAATCGACAATAAATTTTCTAAAAGAAATTCTGGAGTTGGAGATAAGATTGATTTTAAAAAAAAATATGTTGTAGTTTTATTTCATCCAGTAACAACGGAATTTAATGAAAATAAAGCTAATATAGATTACCTTCTAAAAGCGTTAGAACTACTTGATAATAGTATTCAAGTTATAATCTTATGGCCCAATATTGATTCTGGAACAGATAATATATCTAGAGCAATAAGAATTTTTCTTAATAAAAAGAGACAATATAAAGTTGCCGCATATATTAATTTTTCCCCAGAGGATTATATAAGATTAATATATAATTCGATTGGTCTTATTGGGAATTCATCTTCTGGAATAAGAGAAAGTTCATATATAGGCTTGCCAGTTGTTAATATAGGTTCAAGACAACGAAATAGAGAAAGAGGAAAAAATGTTATTGATGTAAAAAATCAAACTTCTGACATTTTAAGAGCAATAAATAAACAGGTTATTAAAAAGAAATATAAAAAAAACTATTTATACGGGGACGGGAATTCTGGAAAGCGAATTGCCGATATATTGATAAAGAGCAAAATTTCTTTAATAAAATCTCTGAATTATTTAAAATGAAAATAGTCGAATTTTTGATTTTAATCCCTTGTAGAAAAGGTTCTAAGGGCGTCAAAAATAAAAATTTTATTAAGATCAAAAATAAATCTATTTATTCGTATTCATTAAAACATGCAAAAATTATTAAGAGTAAATATAAATCTTCTATAATAGGAATAACGACTGATAAAAAAGATATTCTTAAGAAAAAAATCAGCGATGTTTTTTTAATTAATAGACCAGCTAAAATATCACAAGATAAATCAAAATCATCAGAGTACATCACGCATGCCCTAGAGTATTTTAAAAATCAAAAGATTATATTCAAAAATTTGATAATTTTACAACCCACATGCCCTATGAGAGATAAGAAGGATCTTTTTCGATCTGTGAAATTGTATATAAGCAAAAAGACTTCCTCTTTAATTTCAGTTTATAAAGAAAGCTATATTAACGAGAAAGTTGTTTATGAGAAGAATAAATACCATGGAAAACCACTAAATAAGTTACATAATAAAGAAATTTTAAGACAGAAACACAAACCTTTTTTTGTTAGGAATGGATCAATATATATAACAAAAATAAAATTTTTTGAAAAATATAAAAAAATAATTTCAGAACGTCCAACCCTTTACTTAATGAGTAAACTCAATTCAGTAAACATTGATACTAAGGATGATTTGGAAATGTTCAAAAAAATAATTTAATTTTTAAAAATTTTATTTAGATAATATAAATTTATAATTTGCCAAATAGGTAAGGAAAATTTTATTTTTTTTTCTTTAAACTGTTTCCAGTATTTATTAACTTCTTTTCTGTTTAAGAAGGTGTTATTTGCGTAAAGTGATTGTTGTTTTATAATCTTATTAATCCAACTTTTAATATCTTTCTGTCTAAACCAGTCTTCTTGAGGACTCTGCACACTTTTTTTTTGCTCGAACCAATTTTCATAACCTTTAAAATTGGATTTTAGAATATTTCTAACTGGCATTTTTCCAATATTTTTATTAAAGTAATTTTTTTTTGACATCTGTAAGCAACTCTTAACAAAATCTAAATCGATATAGGGATTCCTAAATTCGATAGAACTACTCATGCTAAATCTATCTACCATATGAAGAGTTCTTGGTATTTTATCTTGGAATAATAAATCAATTTGTTTTTTGTGAATAGACTTTTCATTCAAAGGTGATTTAGTTATTTTTTTTTTTGTTTTGTAATTTGGACCTAAAACCATTTTTCGATTGTCTAGGGTAGTTCCATCAATTAATGTTGTGCTATCTTTTTTTAAATTTAGAAAAATATTTGGATTTAAAATGTCATAACCACCTAGTGCTTCATCTAAGCCGTACCCTCCCAAGAGTACTTTTAAGTTATCCTTTTTTGCTTTTTCACAAAGCATAAATAGTCCAATATTCATAATACCACCAAGGGGTGACTCGTTATATCTTATACATGATTCAAATTTTTTAATTATATCTTTTGGTCTAACGGTTATAATTTCTAAATTAATTTTAAAATATTTACAAAATTTAATAACTTCATTTTTTTCCAGATTAAAATTTTCAAATTCTACAAAATAAGCTTTTACGATTTTTTTATTTTGTTTAAGCAGTGATAGAACTGCACATATAGATCTTGAGTCCAATCCACTAGAAATAGCAACACCAATTTTGGCATCACTAATTAAATGTTTTTTTATAGTATTTTTTAGTGAGTTTAAAATATTATTTTTTTTAAGAGGGTAAAAATTCAAATCCTTTTCTGAAAAATATTTTTTTAATTGAATGAATTTTTTTCCATTAAATCCATGAAATTTTCCAATTTCACCAGCTTTTAATTGATGAATATTTTGTATTATTGTTTTTTTTTTATAAGCAAAGTTATTTTCAATAAAATAATTTGAGAGTTCAATTTTATCAATCTTTAGTTTCATCAATTTTTGTATCGGTTTGATTTCGCTACTCACAATAAAACAATTTTTATCATGATAGTAATATAAGGGTTTTTGACCAAAAGGATCTCTAGCTATTATGAATTTATTTAATTTGAAATCATAAATTAAAATTGAAAACATACCATTTAGCTTAGATAAAAATTTCTCTCCATAAACTAGGTATGATGCTAAAATAACTTCTGTATCTGAAGATGTAACAAAATTATAATTTTTAAGAAGTTCTTTTTTTAATATTTTAAAGTTATAGATTTCCCCATTAAAAAGAAGCATGTATCTTTTATCTTTTGAAAAAAAAGGCTGTTTTGATCTTTTATTTAAGTCTTGAATTGACAACCGACAATGGTGTGCGAAAATTTTGTTATTATTAAAATTTTCATTATAATCAGGCCCTCTGTGCTTGATCAGTTTTGTAACTTCTTTTAGCTGCTTCCTCTTACCAATATCTAAATTTTTTTTATCTAAGTAAAAAATATACCCACACATTAAATTAATTTCCCTTTATTTAGACACAATAATATAGGTAGGCCCACAAAGTCGAATTTTATAACACATAATGTAATATAATTCTTTTTCATATTAAGATAACAACTAAATTTAAGACAAGGAACTAATAATTAGTAATTTTTTATTTTATTTTGCTATTGAACGTATTAATGATAAATTCATATAATAACAATATAAATTAGAAATTTTAAGCCTTAAATATAAAAATAATTACTTAATAGAAACGTGGTTAATGTTTGAATATGTTGGAAATCTAAAATATCAAGATGTTTTAGAGAGCACCTTTGAAATAAAATTAGAAGAGCTTAAGGAGGGAATAAATCTATTCGATAATTATTTTATTGTAAAAGAAAAAAATATTAGAGTTTACGACCGAAAATGTGACCATGCAGGTGGCAAAATAATTACAAATGGTAATGAGCACTTGTGCCCTATACATAAATGGGTTTTTGACCCAGTAAAAGGGATATATTCCAACGGACTAAAAAAAAAGGAATCAGATTATATTATTAAAAATAATAAAATAATTCTTAATAATATTAAGACAATTCCATCGATCACTAAAACTAAAAAAAATGTTTCAACTAAAATTAGATTTTTCAATCATGCTTTTTTACAAGTAGAAAGTGGTAACTTTAAATTTGCAACAGATCCTTGGGCTGTTGGACCTGCTTTTAACACTGGATGGTGGTTAAAAAAAAAAACCAAAAATGATTGGGAGAAAGAACTTAATTCATGTGATTTTATTTATATAAGTCACAATCATCCTGACCATCTACATCCACAAACTTTAAAAAATATTGATAAAGAACTACCAATAGTAGTGCCAAATTTTATTTCAGATTCTACTGGAAAATATATTTCATCTTTAGGATTTAAAAATATTTTTAGATTAGAACTAGGGAAAGAATACAAGTTAAATAATAGTAATTTATATTTAAGTATATTGAAATCGGGAGATTTTAGAGAAGACAGTGGTATCTATTTTTCTAGTGGAGATTTAACCTGTTTATTTGATGTTGATTCAAATATTATAAATTTTAATAAGTTACCGAATGTTGATATTTATGCTAGCTCATTTGCAGGAGGTGCAAGTGGTTATCCGTTAATGTTTGATAATTATACAATTGAAGAAAAAAAAAAAATAATTAAAAAAAAAACTCATATGATAAGAAACTTTACTATTAATGCTATTAAGCACATGAAGCCAAAATATTTTATACCATATGCAAGTTACTTTGAGGAAAAATTAGAGAGAGATAAAGAAATTAAAAAGTTGAACAAAAAAAATACTATTAATGATTATAAAAAATTAACAAAAAAAATGGGTGTAAAAGTTTTGGATATACCTAGGTATGATTATTTTGAATTTAAAGATAATAAACTGATAAATTCAGAAAATATTAAGAAGCCACCATATAAGGACTTGAGGCCAAAACAATACTTAGATTACTTTAAAAAAAACTATAATATCATCGACTATAATTTTATAGAGCAATATTTTCAAAATTCAAAATTCCAAGATAATTTAATTTTAATAATTAATTTAACAGATAGTCAATTTAAAAAATCATCACTAACAGTCCTGGTGGATTTTTCTAAAAGTAGGATATTAGTTAAAAAAATAGTTCATGCAGATATAGAAGATTTGAAAAAAAAATATATAGACGAAAGAATATTAATACTTAAGTGTAGAAAAGAGAGCTTCCTGTACACTATATATAGCATGAATCCTTGGGAGGATTTGTTAATTGGATTCCAGTGTAAAGTTGAAAGATATCCAAATATTTATAATGCTAAATTTTGGAGTCATTTTACGAACGTTCATATTAAAGATAAAAATATCAGAAAAATTAAAAATTGTAACGGATGTGAAAGTATTAATCATTTTTTTGATAATGAAATGCACAAGGGTATAAAAAAGAAAAAATTATAGTCTGCTAGAATTAAATCTTAAATTTACAAAAGTTGATTTAACATAATATCATATAATTTATTATTACTAATATTAGAGTTTTTAGATAATCCATCTAATTTTTTTTTAAACTCCGTTTTTGTCAAAAACTCCCTTAATGGAAAAATATTATAAGAGTTATTTCTATAAACTGTCTTCGATAAAAATAAAATCTCTTTAGCACTTCTCATAGACTTAGTGGGTAGTTTTTTAAAAGTTGCAGCTTCATTAAATGATTTAAAATATGCTTTTTTGGTTTTTTTGACATTAGTAAAACCAAAGCCAGTAAAAAAGCTTTCAGTAAGCATGAGATTGTTAATTCCATACGTCGCAGCTTCAAGACATATTGTGCCTCTAGTTGAAACAATCAAATCTGCATATTTAAATAATATTTTAGTACTGTATTTTATTGGAGGGACTATAATATTATCAGATTGATTACTATTTAAAATTTTTAATGTAGAATCTAACTCTTTATATTTACCATCACACATTGGATGAAGTTTGAACACCCACAGATGGTTCTTATCTTTTTTGGCAAACTTTATAGTTTCGATAAATTGTTGAAAATAATCTCTAAAAACAATATCTCCAGTAGCATGATTAATCTCGCTAAAACAATGCAACGCAAAAACAATTATTTTAGAATATTTTTTTTTCTTTTGAAGTAATGTATTAGTAAATTTTGGGTATTCTTTAGAAATTTTCCAATATTTTTCATCATCTAATATAATGCCCTTACTCCTATCGGTGTTCAATTTACCATTTATTTTATCATTAAAATATTTAGCACTTTTTATCTTTAACTCATTTTTGCTAAATTTTTTTCGAAATTTTACAACTGCATCCCTAAGCGGCTCTACAAAATTATATTTTTTATTATAAATCTTATAAACATACCCTATAATAAAAATTGATTTTATATTTCTTTGTAGAGATACCCTAAGTAGAAGTGTTGATAAAGAAATGTAAGATTTAGAACCAACGAGAGACAATTTAATATTATATAAATCAAATATTTTATTTAAAGAAAACACTTTAAATATTCCAGAAAATAATAATCTTAAAAATTTAAAGTCAATTAATTTAGGCGACAAGTATTTATTTTCATTTCTTATGTATCTATCATAAATTAAATCACCAATTAAAATATTTTTAACTTTAAAGTAACTCACAAACCAATCTAGGCCTTTAATCCATATTGTGAAAAAAGAGTAAACGAAAAATATAATTGAACAAAACAATACTTTCAAATAATTTAAAAAACCGATTATTTTAGTATAATGATAAATTTCAAAAATATTAAAAACATTATAAATTGTATAACATTCTGGTGTAGGTTTATGATCATAAATTACTAAAGGGGTATATCCCTTTTTATTATAAATTTTTTTTGCTGTAAAACCTAATTTAAGTGCAGCATCCTCTCTTGAGCGCTCTGCAATTAGTATATATTTTTTTTGTGTATCCATTTAAAGCTATGTATTAATCTTAAAGATAATTTTAATCCACTTCTTAATTTTATTGAAAATCCATAAAATTACCATAATTAGGTATTAATAATTGATGACAAGATTTAGTTTATTATCTACTTGATAAATAAATAAATAAATTTATTAAATAAATTTAGATATGTTAAAAATTTACTTACTATTTTAAATAAATGAATAATTTTAATTCTATTTATAAGTTAAAAAAAACAAATAAAATCTTCTCTCACGGAGGAATAAGGTTAAAAAAAAAACAAGATAAACAGCCAATACTATCAATAGTTACAGTTGTTTTTAATGGCGAAAAATATATAGAAAAAACAATTAAAAGTGTGTTGAGCCAAAAATGTAAATCTTATGAATATATAATTGTTGATGGAGGATCTTCAGACAACACGCTAAATATAATAAAAAAATATTCAAATAAAATTTCTTATTGGGTAAGTCAAAAGGACAAAGGTATTTATGACGCTTTTAATAAGGGCATGATGCTATCTCAAGGCCAGTATATCGGGATAGTTAATTCTGATGATGTGTATACCAAGAATGCTTTTAAGATAATTTTAAAATACATAAATAAAAAACCAAACCTAGATTTTATTTTTGGAAGTGTAAAAAAACATTGGGGGATAGTTTATGGATACAAGCCTAAAAAAATTAATTATAGCTGGGGTTTTTATTCAAGCCACTCTACGGGTTTCATCATAAAAAAAGAGTCTGCAAAAAAAGTTGGATTATATGATTTACAATACAAGTATCATGCAGATTATGATTACCTTTATAGAATGATTGCAAAGATGAAAATGAAGGGTATGGCAACAAAAAAAAATGAAGTAGTGGGAATTTTTAGAAGAGGAGGGTATTCCAGTACGATACCATATAAAAAATTATTTTTTGAAGAAATAAAAATTAGATATAATAATAATCAAAATTTATTTTTACTATTAATCATTATTATTTATAAAGTTATAAAGCACTTCAGAAAATTATTTTGATAATGATTAATAAAATAAATAAATATTTTTTTGGTAAAAAAAAAGTAGTATTTTTTTTAATATCAATCATTTTATTAACTCAAATATTTGGAACTTTCAAAAAAGTTAGAACCATAAATAATTTTAATTATGATAAAAGGTTGGCTGATGCATATGATTATTGCAACAATGAATCATTAGGTTTTTTGATTTTTTTAAAAAAAAATATAAAAATATGGATAATATAGAGATTAGAACAGCCTTTATATCCCCAAATCCACAATGGTTCTTTAAAGATTATAGTAAAAAGCAGTATTCAAAAAATAGAGTAATAATTCTGGGTTATAAAAAAAATAAGTATATTTTATTCAATAAAGAAGAAAATAATATTTTCACAAGTAAGGAAGGATATAAGACAATTAAAAATCTAAAAAAAATATCATTTAAATTTAAAAGCTCAGCAATAACAAAAAAAATAATTGTAAATCTATCTTCAGTAATGCAAGACCAATTAAAACTGGTTAGTAAGCAGAATATTGAAGTATTTGAGGGGTTTAATGAAGTTATTTTAAAAGATATAGATAAAAATAATATATTTATGAATGGGACAGTTAGAATAGAATTTGATAAAATACTAAGTAAGGATCAATTTAAAATAGATAATGTTAAACTTCATCAATCAAATTCAATTAATCTTGATAAATATAAAATTTTAGAGGAAAAGCAAAGTTGCTTATTGCTTGAAACGAAATGAACGAAGTTGCACATATAATTTTATACTCATTCTTCTTTGTAGTTTTAAATATATATCCACATATCATTAGAAAAAAATTTTCAGAAAAGTTTTTTAATTCCTTAGCAAAAAGTTGTGTAATAATTTCAATATTCATATTGGTATACAGTTACTTAGGTCTAGATTTAAAATATTTGATAGCAGCAATATTAATATTATTTCTTATAAACCTAGTATTTCTTATAATTGATTGGAAAAAGAATTATTTAGTGTTTAGTAAAATAATTTTGTTCACTTTAATTTTAATTATTTTATCTGTAAATATTGCCTCGGATACAAAAATTGGATGGGATGCACAAAATATTTGGTTTCCCAAAGCCTTAAATTTCATTGAAGGTGAAAATATTTATAATTTGAGTACATTACCAAGGTCAGACTATCCGTATTTTGGATCGTACATGTGGGCAGTTTTTTCAAAAATTTCTTTTTATAAACATGAATATTTTGGAAGAATTTTTTACGCATTCTTGTTTTGTATAGCTCTTTTTTCTTTAATTGAAAAAATTAATTTAAAAGAAGAATTTAAATTTTTATTATTGTCAATTATTTTACTTATATTATTATCAAAAAATTTATTTAATGGATACCAAGAGGTATTAGTT
>Ga0114995_10002978_pt1 | contig 11648 bp, 8 predicted proteins | sample ArcticOcean_MG_C_11_FD_87038 | JGI IMG/M metagenome (GOLD analysis project Ga0114995, IMG submission 87038) | Marine microbial communities from western Arctic Ocean - ArcticOcean_MG_CB2_154 | ecosystem: Environmental > Aquatic > Marine > Oceanic | place: Arctic Ocean: Canada Basin | collected... | reverse complement strand
TTAGGTGAGCCTATAAATACCTCAGTTTGGGGCAATTAAGCAAACCCAACTTAGCCTAGCCTAGCCTAATCCAGGCTAAGCTAACAGAACTTGCTCTGCAGCCTTACAATACCATTCTGAGGCTTGCGCTAAATCTTGCTCTACACCTTTGCCCAATTCAAACTGTACTGCCAAATTGTACTGAGCTCTAGCTTCACCTTATTCGGCTAAAGGTTGGATTAATTGCAAAGCAGCCACAAAATCGCCTGCTGTGTAGCTTTCTTTATACTGCTTAAGCCTGTCTTTTAAAACAGAAGATTGCTCACTTTCTGCAGTATCGGATCTGTTTTTAGATTGACTCATGTCGCTGTCCAGTTAGCACCAATAAATGCTTTAATTTGCTGCATCATTTCACCTAGATCAAAGGCCGATTTAGTCACATAGTGGTTAGCCCCAGCTTCGAAGGCTTGCATACGATCTTGCTCACGATCTTTATAAGACACTACTATAATGGGTATTTTCAGATATTTTTCCAAACCCCGTATCTTAGTAATCATCTCTATGCCGTTCATGCGCGGCATATCAATGTCGGAAACAATTACATCAAAAAGGTCATTACGCAACTTATTAAAACCATCAACACCATTAACCGCAGTGGTCACACGGTAGCCTGCCTGCTCCAACATATGCCTTTCAACTTCACGTACAGTAGCCGAGTCTTCAACCACTAATATGTGAGCCGATGCACGTCCCTCGTCTTGCTCACTAATCAAACTGCCTTGTTCGTCATAACTACTATAACTAGAATCGGCAGAATCTTTCATAGATTGCATCAGGTCGCTAGTGTCCACCACTAAAGCAATGCCACCGTCGCGCAACATTGCGCTACCCTGAATATTGCACAGCTTAACCATGCGGCTGTCAAGCGCACGAATAACAATGTCTTGTTCGCCTTGTACACCATCAACCAACAAAGCTCTTCGTTGGTTGCCCGTACCCATTATTATCAAAAACATGTCTTCTTGCTTGGCCGACGTTGTGCTAATGCCCATTAATTTGGCGAAGTCATCTAAGGGCAAGGTTATGTCTTCAATGCGCACCCACCGTTTGCCTTCTATTGTACGTAATTCACTTAGATCGAAGCGCCTAACCTGGCCCACTTCGTTAAGAGGGAAGCCATAGATATGACGACCAAAGAATTGTGATTTACCACCCTCAACCATAAGACACCGGGTTAAGGACAAAGTTAATGGCAGTACTAATACAACCCGCATGCCTATACCAGATTCGGGCTGCTCTAAGGTAACTCGGCCACCCACTTTTTCGACTTCGGTTTTGACAATATCTAAACCAAAACCGCGGCCCGATGTTTCGCTTACCTTATTGGTGGTACTGAAACCTGGCAAGAACAAAAACTGTTGTTTTTCCTCGGCTTTCATTGTTTCCCACAACTCGGCAGTTGTTACCCCTCGTTCGATAACCTTGGCACCAATTTTGTCGTAATTAACACCCCGACCATCATCTTCTAGGGTGATCTTAATTTGGCCACCTAGCTGCACCGCGTTTAATAGCACCAGGCCTTGTGGCTGTTTACCCGCAGCCTTTCTTTCTTCTGGCGTTTCTAAACCATGATCAAGACTATTTCTTAATAGGTGGATCAATGGAACCCGCACGCCGTCTAATATCGCGCGATCAATACGAGTGTGTTCGCCAGACACTTCAATACCACAAGACTTGCCTAGTTCTTGGGATAAGTCTCGTACCACCCTAGGGTAGCTACCAAATAAATTGGACAAAGACACAAGCCTAGACCGAGTCACATTGTCTCGTAGATTCTCCCCTAAAAACTGCAACCTAGATTCGGCTAGATCAAGGGTTTCTACCGACTTTCTGTAAATAGAGGTAACCGCTCTAAATTTGCGTTTTAAATCAGATATGCGCTCTAGTGGTGGCTCTTTTGACAAGCTAATAATAGTTTCTGCAGTCTGGGCCATAAACAGACCAATATCACGCTCGTAAGCCTCTAGATTTTGGCTGACGTTGCGCAACATTTGACGTTGGTCTTGTAGTGTGTTGATGGCTACGGTAAATTCACCAGAAATATTCAATAAACTGTCTGATAGCTGTTTGTAATCTCCTGCCTGATATTTTATAGCACTGTTGGGTGGGACGGACGCTTTGGCTACTTGCACAGGCTCGGCATTACCTATTGCTTCGCCACTTTCAACACCAAGTTCGGGAGCAAGGGATGGCGGTATTAGGTTGTTGGTACCCACACCTGGTAAATTAACCTTTTCGCCACTTAGGTAGGCTTTCACCAAACCGGCTAAGTCATGGGTGGCATTGCTAATAACACCCTCTACACGGCCTTGTAACATAGTTGCCAGTACATCTAGTGCATAAAGAGTTAACGAGGTTAGATCAGGCATGCGAACTTCGCCTTTACCTTGCATGAGAGAATGATAAACATCTTCAATCAGGTGAGCTACATCTTTAACCTCGTCAAACTTTATTGCACTAGCAGCTCCTTTAATGGTGTGAAACTCACGCATTAAGGATGCAATTATTTCCCCAACAGGTTCTTCGTTGCTGCTCAACCTTTCTAGGTCAAGCGCTAGGTCGTTAGCACGCAACAGTTGCCCTTCTACTTCGGTTCGAAATATGGCAAGAAAATCTATATCGGCCATAACTTATAAGTCCAGTTGCGCCAATATTTGGCGCTCTTCATCGTGCAACAAGTGGCGCACTAAGATATGTTGAATCAAGCCATTCTCGCCCACATTGGCACCATTGATAAAGGGCGCTGTGGCGGAGTCTTGCAACACACTATGGCAATAGCTATCATCTTCAAATTGGCGAAAATCGACCCAATGATCCATAATAACCCCAAAGCGCGTAATGGGTTGGCCTGGTTCGGCAGTGTGACTGGCTATGAGTACACGAGTACCGATAGGGTATGCACTTTGTGCATCTTCACTGGCGGTCATAGGTGGTGGGAGTGGTCGAAATTTACCCAAACGTTCTAAGATGTCAACCACGGGCACTAATACGCCACGTAAGTTAAATATACCCGCCAAAAATGAAGGTGCAGAAGGCTCTTGTCGTAAAGCTGGCATATTTAAAACTTCATCGATATCTCTAAGGTCAACAGCGTATTCGGCACCCGCAATATCAAAAACTAACATCTCCATAAATGGCTCCCAATCAACAACAGCAAGTTATTGGTGCACAGGCCACATGCCCACGCACCAGCTGCAAAAAAACAATACTAGGTCTTAAATACCGACACAGCATCTGACAACTGGGTTGCCATCGCACTTAACTCATAGGATGAAGACAAGGTTAGATCCGCCGCTTGAGCGGAAACCGTAGAAGAAGCAAGCATCTCAGTGATTGAATCTTGGGTATTTATGGACGTTTCTGCTTGAGCGATAACACCCTTGGCAATATCGCGCGTTAAGCTGCCTACTTGGCCCATGCTTTGATTCACTTCTTGCATGGTGGTAGAAGATTCTTGCACCAAATGCATACCTACTAGAATTTCCTCGGAAGACTTGTCCATAGACACGACAGACGACTCTGTAGCCCTTTTAATGTCTCTTACCACACCAGCTATGCCAGTGGCAGAATCGATAGAGCGATCTGACAAACGGCGTATTTCCGTAGCAACAACAGAAAAGCCTTTGCCCATTTCGCCCGCTTTATTGGCCTCAATGGCAGCGTTAAGCGATAACAAAGTAGTTTGGTCGGCAACGCTCGAAATAGAGGCTACGGCGTCAGAGATACTGTCCATTTGATCATTGAGGGCTTTTATGCGATCGGACGTTTGGCGAGTAGAATCACCAATGGCGTTCATAGACACCATCATTTGGCTAGAGCGGCCACTAGCTTCGCCTACGCGTTGTGCAATTTGTTCGCTATTACCCGCTACGTCATTTGCACTACCTGCAAGCCGTTCTGTAGTTTGCGTTATTTCGCGCATGGTAACCGCAAACTCTGTTAAGGCGTTAGCTTGTTCGCTGGCGGCAGCCGACTGTTGGGTAGAAGCGTCTTGAATTTGGTTAACCGTGCTGGATATTTTCAGAGACGCTTCTTGAATACGGTTTACCAAAGATAATAGGTTACTGCGCATATGCTCAAAGGTGGCAGCCAACTGGCCCAATTCGTCGCGAGAAGATACACTAACCACTTGAGTTAAGTCGCCTGCAGCCACGCGCTGTGCGCCCACAAGCAGCTGATTTATAGCGGCGAAGATTGGACGCGGCACAGCCCAAAGTACATAGATGCCCAGTAGAGCACCTATTATTACTAAAGTAAGCACTAGAGTTTGCGCCTTTCCACCTGTTAGTTGCAACTGGGCAGATTGTTTTGCGATGTTACCCCAAGATTCTGCCGACAGCTGCGTTGCAATTAATATTAGATTAACGCCCGTTGCCTTCAATTGAAGTTTCTGGGCCTTTATGTCTGCACCAGAACGCAGAACTTTAGCGGCAACTGTATTGGCTAGCGTCACAGATGATCGGAATTCACGCTGATATTCCAATAACAGTTGACGCACCTCAGCCATTTGCAGGTTCATTTTTTCGTCCTGCTGGGTCCGCCGAACAGTATCTACCAAACCTAGGGCGGTAGCCACACCAGCAATGGCTTCGTCTGAAAATTTTGTGCTGTTTAGTTGCAAATACCTAGCCACAGAAACTTGCACATTAAGCAATGTTCTATCCAAGTCTGCCAATACAGTGCCTAGGATTACCAAATCAAGCACCTGGGCATTTTCTGCTACAGTTACGTCAAGCACCTTAGTCGCAGCGACTAACGCTGTGTCTGCCACTAAGTTCGCTGCCACAATGGAGCTTTCTGCCAATAGCTGTTGCGCTAAAATGGCTTCGTTTTTGACAGCAGCAGCAGCTGCTGCTACTGTGCTGTTGCTGCTGTCTATAACAGATTGTTTTTGGGTGTCATCAATGATACGTTGAGCTTCACTTTCAAGCTTTTCGATTGCAGCGCTACTTTGCGCTAGCAACAATTTCTCTGCATCTTCTTTACCAGTGGAAATAATCAAAGCGGCATCTTTCGCAACGTTGTTAGCGATATCACTAGCGTTTTGCGTAGATTTTTTTACTTTGATCCAAAAATCGTCCACAATGCCTTTCACATCTCGGCGCATCTTGTCTGCACGACTCGCCAAGCCCGCCTTAGAGATGTTAGCAGATCCAAGGTCGGCAGCTATAGAGTCGCGTGCCGCTTTAACGTTTTTAACCTGTTCTGCAAACTCTGTTTCGTAAGTGTCTATCGCATCAGCCATAGCTACATAATTGGAAGTTAGCAAAACGCCACTAGACTCTTCTATAAGTAGGCCTATTGCATTGGCCCTTTCTAGCTGAGAACGCATTTTGCTAACAACACGGATAGAACGATCCAGCGCTTCTTGTTCTTCTAGCAACAAGAAATCTTTCTCTGCCTCTCTAGCTTGGAACACCGACACTTTAACTTCTTCAGTGATTTTTGCAAGAGCACTCTGGCGTTCTCCAATAGATACAGACAAAAGGTTTATTTCAACAATAGACGTAAATGAAATGTAACCGATTACCAATATAATCAAGGTAAGCATCGACAAAGTTGCCACCAATTGGGCTTTTATAGTCATGCCATGAGTTTCCATTATATTGCTTGAACCGCTTCCGGACACCGTTTCATTGAGCCTACTGCTAAAGCTTTTCGGTGTTAGATCGGACATTTCTGGTTCCTGCGCTTTGCTGCCTCGGGTATTACCCTCAAGCGGTACATCGTTACGGATGCCATCCGATTCGGGCATGATAAAATAATTGTCATGTTTATTGTTGTCATCACTCATTACTTCACCATAGATTTTGAGGCTTAACTTTCCGTTTTTATTATACCTCTCGCCCAATGGCATATTCCAGCAGACTGCTTAATTAACCTGCTAAGTTAATAGTTCATTCACGCCCCTTAACAAAGCGCCAGCATTTATAAGGCTAATAGGCTGCCCTTTTACATCTTCGGTCACAGCCTCGATGTAGCTATCTTTACCGCCTTGCTCGGTTTCGTGTGACAGTTGCATATCGGCGTCATCTATGTCGACCACGGTTAGCACCTGGTCTACTAGAAACGCACTACGCTGTTTACTTGCGTTGCTTTTGTGATCTTTTAACAAAATGGCCATCTGCTTTGCCTCTGGCAAAACAGATGATCTTAGGCCCAAAATTTGCCCCAAATCAAACAGCATAACCGGTTCGCCACGGATGTTAATTAAACCCAGCACCTCCAACGGCAGATGAGGCAACTGTACACCCGATGAAACAGGTGACACTTCGTCTAGGTCATCTATAGATACAATGTATTTCTGCTCGCAAATAATAAAACACACCCATCTGGCCGAGACCAAAGAATTTCCTACAACTAGGTCTGTGCGAGCGTATAAATCGGACCAGCTTTTAAGTTCGCTGGTACTTAAGTTGGGTTCTATAAATTCACTCATGCTCACTTTGCAATGTGATTGTTACTTAGAGCCAGAAAAACTTTCGGCAAAAACCTAGCCAATATACACCTTAACAATAGGCCTTACTCATTTTCCCTATTTGGGTAACTACTTAATAATTACTAACCATAGTAGCTGACTCCACATTAATTACCGCCGCTATAGGCCGTTATTGCGTCAGCCAATTCGGCCAAAACAAAGGGCTTACCTAAGCTGGCGTTCATACCCGCTTGGAGCATTAGAAGTTTTTGTCTGGACATCACGTCGGCAGTTAAACCAATAATGGGAATATTTGCTTTTTGTGGGTCATCCAAGCTACGAATTAGCCGAGTGGCTTCTAAGCCGTCCATCTCAGGCATATGTACATCCATCAGCACCATATCAAAGTGAAACCGCCGCACGGCGATTAAAGCTTCGAGACCATCTATTACCCGAGTAACCGTATGCCCCAGAGGCTCCAAAACTGTTGTCACCAAAAGTGCATTTAAGTCCACGTCTTCTGCCAGCAATATGCGCAACTTTACGCTATCCGATTGCAATTCAAGTTTCACTTCAGGCTCTTGGGACACTCCTGCTTGCACTGGCAAAACAAACCAAAATTCGCTACCTTCTCCAACGGAAGAGTAAATATTAATTTTGCCGCCCATAGCCTCCAAAATTTTCCGACAAATGCTTAGCCCTAAGCCTGCTCTGGTGATAGACTCATCTGCTTGCACCAAAGGGTTACACAGCTCCGCTACAACCTCTTTAGAAATGCCAATGCCGGTGTCATAAACGCTAAATTTTATTTTATCTTTACCATCAATAGACACAGCTAAGGTAACTTGGCCTTCGTCAGTGAACTTTATCGCATTATCTACCAAATTGCTTAATATTTGGCGCAAACGTAGTGGGTCTCCCATCAGCCATTTCGGTATGCTTTCGTCTACCGTATAACTAAACTCTAGGTCCTTACCACCTATTTTCACCTCTGTTTCGCTATTGATTGCTTCTAATAGCTGCGCCACATCGAAACTGATATTTTCTAACACCAATACACCCGCTTCTATTTTGGAAATATCCAAAACATCATCAATCAAACTTAACAGGTGCTTGCCAGAGTTATTTACGTTTTTAGCAAACTCGGTGTAACGTGGGTCTGAATGAGCACCGTATATTTCTTCGCTTAATAATCCTGAAAACCCAATAATAGAATTTAGTGGGGTGCGTAGCTCATGGCTCATGGTCTCCAAAAATAAAGTTTTTGCCTGGTTGGCTTCTTCTGCAGCAATACGCGCCAGCTCTTGTTCCCTCACTAAGAGCGATTGGGCTTTTACATGAGACACCAAGGTACTAATACGCAGTAAAAACACCTCTTCTGGATCATCTTTGTAGATAAGGTCTATGGCACCCGACTTGAGCGCATCTACAAGCACATCTGCACGGCTGGAGTGCATTACAATAAGTACTTTCTGCGTTAGCGGGTCGGCGAGCATTTCGCGTGCTAGTTCATCGCCGTTGCCGTTAGGCATGAAATAATCAACAACGGCTAGTTCAGGTTGCTCTGCTCTGGCCACTCGCATGGCTTCATCTTTAGAGTGAGCCACTACCACTTCGTGGCCCGCATTAACTAATAAATTCGAATACACCACGCAGAGAAACTCTGAATCATCGACAAACATCACTTTCATGTAACCAACTCCTGCACATTACGCTCGAGGGCGTCAAAGAATAATTTAATATTTACCGATTTACTTACACTGTGGTCCATTCCTGCACGTATACATTCGTCTTGATTTTCTTTCGTCACATCAGCAATTAGGCCTTGCATGTCACTAGACGGCAGGTCGGGCATAAAGGAGTCATTTATTACCTGCTTCGCTGAGTCATCGACAAAACAGTATTTTTCATAAAAAACCCACAGTTACTATAAATATTTCAACTCATAACTTAACTTAACTTAGACCTATTGTAGCACAACCACCTGTAATTCCCCCATTTTTAACATCGTCAAAACTAGGGAAATTCTCGGTTTTAGCAGCTGTCGAGGTGGAACCCCGCCAATCGCCGAGTGTGGACGAATATTATTATAGGTCCATTGCCACTGTGTGGCCTTTAATTTTAACACGCTGCCTTCTGGCTTATGCGATAAATCAAAAATCACGTTTATAAAATCGTCACATTGCAACTCAAGATTCCTTAAGACCCCCAGTACTGTTAGATTGCATACAGTTATAACCCGCCGTTTGCACTACACCTTGATGAAGGTACGCGGTCGTAAGGCGCTGTTCCCAAGGACCTTTGTTTCACAATGAAACCAGCTAGTGGGATTGGCTCGTCGTTATCAAGTATTGGGATCAATCGCTGGAACTGTGTGATTACCCTTGCGTTAACCTCAAGCTCTAAAACTTGATTACAAAGCATTGACTGATGGCGGCAAAAGCAGTCAGTGCAGGCGGCTATGCGTATAAAAACGATAGTTCAACGAGTCTTATTGCTGACATTAGTAGGGTGATGTCAGGGATACGCATTTTTTTGAGCAAATAAGATAAAAACCCGTAACCTAAAAAGCAACATTACTAGGTTTATTATGGCCAGATCCAGTGGCACCTTACATACTTTTTAGGCTAGTTAAAGTAGGCGCTTAAGCTCTTTCTCTAGCACCTTAAGTTCCCAGGGTTTACCTACTGTGGCATCCATACCCGAGGCAATAAATAAGGCTTTCTGCCTTACATCTACGTCAGCACTTAGTGCCACAATAGGCACAGCAGCACGTTGTTTATTAGCACAATTACGTATCTGCCTAGTGGCCTCCATACCATCCATGCCCGGCATATGCACATCCATTAAAATAGCGTCATAATCATTGTTAGATGCCATTTCTAGGGCCTTGTGGCCATTGGGTGCCGTTTCTATTATGTGGCCTTTTGGTTTTAATAAGGCAGCAGCTACCATTAAGTTCAAAGGCACATCATCTACTATCAATAATTTAAGAGGTGGCACCGCAAAGACTTCAAAGCTATCTGAATGATCAACATCGAGCATTTCAGAACTTATAGGCTGTTGCTCTAAATATACGATCACTTTGAATATAGATCCTTGCCCCACAATACTATTGCAACTAATTTCACCACCCATCAACTGCGCTAGCTTTTGCGCTATGTTAAGCCCTAAGCCACTGCCACCAAAAGATCGAGTTATACTGTTATCTTCTTGAGTAAATGAATCAAACAGTGTCCCTATAGCATCTGTGCTGACGCCTTTACCAGTATCGGCAACAGTAAACATAATTCCTAAATTGGGGTTGGGGCCTATCTCCTCAGCAGCGTAAGGCTCTGCTGTTATACTAATGGAACCCTGTTGAGTGAATTTAACAGCGTTACTTAGTAAATTATATAATATCTGCTTTAAGACGGTAATATCCCCTACAACTGGATAAGTCCCTTCAAGCTGACTATCAATATTTAAGCTGACCCCCTTATCTTGACATGCAGCAAGAAACGTGTTTCGACACGCCTCCATGAGTTCCAGTATGGTAAATGGCTCTTTTTCCAAGCTACGTGCACCAGCATTGAGTTTACTTAAATCTAAAATATCACCGATAAGCTTTAACAAATGTTGCCCAGAGCTATTGATTGCAGCTACATATTCACTTTCCTGGGGGCTTCTTGTCACTGTAGTGTCCGATACTAGTGCTTGGCTCAAGCCAATAACTGCATTCAAGGGCGTGCGTAATTCGTGGCTCATAGATGTCAAAAACTGGTCCTTGGCTGCAGTGGCAATGACTAATTCAGCTACTCGCTTATCTTTCTCTTCAATAGCGATGACTAACTCCTTAGCTCGCTGGTCCTTCTCTGTATTGGCAATTAGTAAATCTTTAGCTCGCTGGTCCTTCTCTGCATTGGCCATGAGTAAATCTTTAGCTCGCTGGTCCTTCTCTTCATTTTGAAAGGCAAGGCTGGCGTTCAATTTTTTCAGATCCTTCGAACTCGTAGTTAGCCGTAGGACCAGAGGGGATAGCAGCCAATGTAGCAGCAGCAGGGCGATGATAAGAATGGTAGCTATAATTGGGGCCACATAGCGCACAGTTTGGCGTATGGGTGCATTTAATTCCGCGGAGTCAATTTTCAAAACCATCCCCAATCCATAATCACCAACCGGCGCGTAAGCGGCGGTCACCAGCTGGTTACGGTAATCCTTGGTAATAATGGTCCCGGTGAGGCCCTGCAGTGCGTGATACATCGGCAGCGGCACACCCTCTGGTGTCTTGGAAGGTGTTGTGAAAACCTGAGGATTAAGTTCAGTTGGCAAACATTTTATTGCGTTGGCAGCGGGGATGCACAGTAAAACCTCGTGTGTATTACCTGGAAGGTTGGCTTCTTTGAGATGCCGCATGGGGTTAGGTAGAGGATGCTCAATCATTATTTTGCCAATAACGCTCCCTTTCCTTTTTATGTCTACAACTACCCGCAATAACAATCTCCTATCCCATATCAGCTCTACATGTCGCGGAAAACCTGTAAGTAAAGCCGCCAATTCAGACTGTTGCGAAGCAATGCCAACACTGGCCCGCTCTTGCCCGCTCTTGCCATAAATTTTAATGGCTGAGTTAGTATACAGAGCGAAGGATTGAATCGTGTTAATCAGTGCAGACGTGGCAGCGGTGCTGTGTCTTTTCGTATCTGCAAGTTGCAAGTTCTGGATTAAAAGTGGACGAGTAGATATGAACTCTACGTTATCAATAACGTTCTCAATTTCAGTCTTGAGTAGTTCTATTTCATTCTTCAGGGACATCTGGAGATGCTTGCTCTGCAGCTCCTCAGCGTTGTGTTGCATAACAAGAAAGACCGTTACACCAACTAGCAGGGTCACAGATGACAGAATAATTCCTGCCATGAGCAGAATTTTCGACTTATTTGGGGTTTGATCTATCATGTTTTCATGGCAGTTATTTGTGATGGTATATACCGCCACATTAATTCTATTTTTGTCATCATTTCCGAAATGTTATTAGTATTGTCCACTACATCTATGGTCCTACTAACCACTGGGAACATGAGGAGGAGACCCTATAAATAATTTTGTGTATCTGCTTTGGTTAAATATGATCAGCTAACCGGTCTTCAAAAAAAATCCTAAAGTGGTTTAGTGCTGCGCGCCAGCTATGAATTGGCATTGTAAACCTTTTTGA
>Ga0114995_10002976_pt1 | contig 11651 bp, 9 predicted proteins | sample ArcticOcean_MG_C_11_FD_87038 | JGI IMG/M metagenome (GOLD analysis project Ga0114995, IMG submission 87038) | Marine microbial communities from western Arctic Ocean - ArcticOcean_MG_CB2_154 | ecosystem: Environmental > Aquatic > Marine > Oceanic | place: Arctic Ocean: Canada Basin | collected... | reverse complement strand
TTTTCAATATCCTTTACAGCTGCGTCATTGTAATGTCGCACCGTGTAAAGTTTTACACCTTCATATGATTTCACCTTATACTTCGCTTTTAAATGTAACAGTAAACGTCCTAAATTATTGTAATTGTTCTCAATACAAACAGAAAAACTAATGGCTGAATTTTGAATCATGCTGACTTTCATCTTGTAATCATGAAGCAATCCAAAGATATGACGGATATTATCTTCTACGATATATGAAAAATCTAAAGAAGACAGTGAGATTAAAATTTGATTCTGCTTCAATATGTAACAAGGGACTTCTGGTGTTAATTTAAGGTCTTTACCAACGATTGTGCCTTCGTCTTTGGGATTTAAAAAGGACTTAACTAGTAAGGGTATTTCTTTGCGTTGTAAGGGTTGAAGCGTTTTAGGGTGGATCACAGAGGCGCCGTAATACGATAACTCAATGGCTTCAGTATAGGAAATCCGGCTTAATAACTCAGCATTTTTAAAATAACGAGGATCCGCGTTTAGGACCCCAGGAACATCTTTCCAAATAGTAACCGACTTGGCGTTTAAACAGAATGCAAAAATAGCAGCCGTATAATCACTCCCTTCTCTTCCAAGTGTGGTTGTGAAATTGTTGGAGTTACTTCCAATAAACCCCTGAGTAATATTTAACTTTGAGGTATCTACTTTTTTAGAGATTAACTCCTGAGTTTGATTCCAATGTACTTTTGCGTTTCTATAATAATCATCTGTTTTTATACAGTTCCTTACGTCTAGCCAAGAGTTTGATAAGCCAATATGATTTAGATAATGACTGATAATACTTGTAGAGATGAGCTCTCCAAAGCCTATCACTTGGTCATAAACGAAATTATAGTTAGGAGACTTGTTATGGTCAAAAAACTGTAAAAGTTCTTGAAATAAGTCATCTATATTTTCAAAAACAGCATGTGTTTCATTTTCAAATAAGTCAAGAAGAATATTGTTGTGGAATTTCTTAACTTCTTGCACTGAACTGTGAAGTTCGTGCTTGGCATCGAAATAGTTTGAAACCACTTTTTCCATAGCATTGGTGGTTTTCCCCATTGCAGATACAATAATCAGTGTATTTTTATAGCCTACGGATTTTAGAACATTGGCTAGATTCCTTACGCCTTCAGCATCTTTCACGGAGGCGCCTCCAAATTTAAAAATTTGCATCAGTTTATTTTTGAGATATAGTTTTTTATTCCTTGTGCATCCAACTGAACAACATTCCAGTCTCGCATCACCCGTGCACCCTTCTGTTCGTAAAAGTCAATGGCTGGAGTATTCCAATCAATTACTTCCCAGCATATACGTTTCACGCCTAGATCAGCACCATGTAAAATGACTTGATCTAATAAGGCGGAACCCACTCCATGTCCACGCATCTTATCTGAAACAATCAAATCTTCTAGGTGTAAAATAGTGCCTTTCCATGTTGAAAACCGTGTGTACACCAAGGCAATGCCAACCACTTGTAAGTCTACTTCAGCCACAAAACAATCAAACTCTACACTCTTACCAAACCCTTTCTTTTTCAAGTCCGCTTCAGTGATTTCCACGGCGTTGGGTTCTTTTTCAAACACTGCAAGTTCGGTAATCAATTTTAATACTTGCCCCATATCTTCAAGAGTTGCTTTACGGACGTGATAGTTCATTTGTTTGTTTTATGTAATTCAAAGATACTCAAAAGCCTTTTAATTTCCCCTAATAAAACAGCTACGAAAACGTTGTAGTTGTCTAAAAATTAAGATATTTGCACAAACATCTATTTACATGTCCCATAAACATCAAACGCTTGGCGAATTTATCATTGAAAATCAATCTTCTTTTAAATACAGTTCTGGTGAATTATCTAGGTTAATTAATTCCATTCGTTTGGCTGCGAAAGTGGTTAATTATGAAGTTAATAAAGCGGGTTTGGTAGATGTTTTAGGATCGGCTGGAGATACTAATATCCAAGGGGAAGACCAGCAAAAACTAGACGTTTACGCCAATGAAAAGTTTATTCAAACCCTCGTCAATCGAAATATAGTCTGTGGGATTGCAAGTGAAGAAGAAGATGATTTTATTTCCATTAATAGCACTGATAAAAACCATCAAAATAAATACGTAGTTCTGATGGACCCCTTAGATGGGTCTTCTAATATTGATGTGAATGTTTCTGTAGGAACTATTTTTTCAATCTACAGACGTGTAACTCCGGTAGGAACCCCCGTTCAAATCGAGGATTTTTTACAAAAAGGAAATGAACAAGTAGCGGCAGGATATATTATATACGGGACTTCAACCATGCTCGTGTATACCACTGGGGATGGCGTGAATGGGTTTACTTTAAACCCTGCGATAGGTACCTTTTACTTGTCTCACCCTCAAATTAAATTCCCAAAAGAGGGAACTATTTATTCGGTCAATGAAGGAAATTACATTCACTTTCCTCAGGGCATAAAAAACTATATTAAATACTGTCAAATGGAAGAAGGTAATCGGCCCTATACCTCGCGCTACATAGGATCTCTGGTCTCTGATTTTCATCGAAATATGATCAAAGGAGGTATTTATCTATACCCCACAAGTACCAAAAACCCACAGGGAAAATTAAGACTGTTATACGAATGCAATCCGATGGCTTTTTTAGCGGAACAAGCCGATGGGAAAGCAAGCGATGGCAGTTCCCGAATTATGGATATTCTTCCAACTGAACTCCATCAACGAGTGCCCTTTGTCTGTGGCAGCATGTCCATGGTTGAGAAAGCGGAAAGTTTTGTGCTAGCTTCGCAAAGTTCTTAAGTATTTAAATTTTAGCTAGTCTAAAAGGAAGGTTGTAACTTTGTGAAAATTTAAATTGAATGCACAAAGCAGGTTTTGTTAATATCATTGGTAATCCAAACGTAGGAAAGTCTACGTTGATGAATGCCTTTATAGGGGAAAAGCTTTCTATTATCACTTCCAAAGCGCAAACTACACGGCACCGTATTCTTGGAATCGTGAACGGAGATGATTTTCAAGTCATTTTATCGGATACGCCTGGTATTATTAAGCCCGCCTATGAGCTGCAAAGTTCTATGATGGATTTTGTAAAGTCCGCTTTTGATGATGCTGATATTTTAATTTATATGGTTGAAATTGGTGAAAAAGAATTAAAAGATGAAGCCTTTTTTGAAAAAATTAAAGCATCGAAAGCACCGGTTTTAATGTTGTTGAATAAAATTGACACTTCTAATCAAGAGCAGTTAGAGTCTCAAGCAGCGCTGTGGCAGCAAAACGTGCCCAATGCTGAGTTTTTCCCGATTTCTGCACTTGAAGGTTTTAACGTAAAAAATGTATTAGACCGAATTATTGAGTTGCTTCCAGAGTCTCCGGCTTATTACCCAAAAGACCAGTTAACAGATAAACCTGAGCGGTTTTTTGTAAATGAGTGCATCCGTGAAAAAATATTAATTCATTACAAAAAAGAAATCCCTTATGCTGTTGAGGTTGTGACTGAAGAGTTTTTTGAGGAAGAAGAAATTATTCGCATGCGTTCCGTAATTATGGTGGAGCGTGAAACTCAAAAGGGGATTGTGATTGGTCACAAGGGAAGCGCCTTAAAACGGGTAGGAGTTGAAGCTCGCAAAGATTTAGAGAAATTTTTCGGGAAACAAGTCCACTTAGAACTGTATGTAAAAGTCAATAAAAACTGGCGTTCAAACCAAAACCAACTCAAGCGTTTTGGATATAATAATTCTTAAAATAGCATTGTTTTTCTTCGAGGACTTGAGCAGTCAAATGAGTTGAGGAGTATATATTTTTTAAACTTACATAAAAAAAGAGCTTAGCAAAAGGATATTTCCTATTTTTGCAGCAATTTTCAAAAGCATATGAGCAATATTGTAGCGATAGTAGGACGTCCAAACGTAGGTAAATCCACGTTTTTTAATCGGTTGATTCAAAGGCGAGAAGCCATTGTTGACGCTGTGAGTGGAGTGACTCGTGACCGTCACTATGGTAAAAGTGATTGGAATGGAAAAGAATTTTCATTAATTGATACTGGAGGCTATGTCCTTGGTAGCGATGATGTTTTTGAGTCTGAAATTGATAAACAAGTCGAGTTAGCTATTGAAGAAGCGGATGCCATTATTTTTATGGTAGATGTGGAGTCGGGTGTAACTGGCATGGATGAAGATGTTTCCAAGCTTTTAAGAAAAGTTGATAAGCCAGTTTTCTTAGTTATTAATAAAGTTGACAACGCGATGCGAGAGCAAGACGCTGTTGAGTTTTATGCTTTGGGTTTGGGAGAATATTACACGATTGCAAGTATAAATGGTAGTGGTACAGGAGATTTATTAGATGCTTTAGTGAAAGCATTACCAGATGTGGAAGAAGTGGAAGCAGTTACGCTGCCTCGATTTGCGGTAGTAGGGCGTCCAAATGCTGGCAAATCATCTTTTATCAATGCATTAATTGGCGAAGATCGTTACATTGTTACCGATATTGCGGGGACCACTCGTGATTCTATAGATACAAAATACAACCGATTTGGTTTTGAATTTAACCTTGTTGACACTGCGGGCATTCGTCGTAAGGCAAAAGTAAAAGAAGACTTAGAGTTTTATTCTGTGATGCGTTCAGTTCGTGCCATTGAACATGCAGATGTGTGTTTGGTTGTGTGTGATGCGCAACGAGGATTTGACGGACAAGTCCAAAATATTTTCTGGCTTGCACAGCGAAACCATAAAGGGGTTGTGATTCTGGTCAATAAGTGGGATTTGATTGAAAAGGACACGAAAACCACCAAAGCCTTTGAAACCCATATTCGACAACAGATTGAGCCGTTCACAGATGTGCCTATTGTCTTCATCTCAGCGCTTTCTAAGCAGCGTATATTTAAAGCCATGGAAACGGCGGTAGAGGTTTATAATAACCGTGCAAAGCGTATTAAAACAAGTGTATTGAATGACGATTTGTTGCCAATCATTGAAAATTATCCTCCGCCTGCTCTTAAAGGGAAGTTTGTAAAAATAAAATACATTATGCAGCTCCCAACAGCGCAGCCTCAGTTCGCATTCTTCTGTAATTTACCACAATATGTTAAGGAACCTTATAAGCGTTTTTTAGAAAATAAGTTGAGAGCATTGTACGACTTTAAAGGCGTTCCGATTACAATTTATATGCGTAAAAAATAGAAATCAAAGGCAGTTTAAAATCAGTTGATGTTTTAGCTAGAGTTGGTTTTTTATTTTAATTAATTCGTCTTTGACGCGCTCTAATTTTGTGATAATATCAAAATCATTTAATGACTTTTGATTTTGTTCTTTCAAGTAAGTTTTAGCGCCTTCAAGTGTGTACCCCCGTTCTTTAACTAGGTTGTATATGAGTTTTAGATTCTGAACATCTTCAGGGGTAAAGCGACGATTGCCCTTGGCATTTTTTTTTGGTTTAAGAGCCTCAAATTCTTTATCCCAAAAACGGATTAAAGAAGCATTGACATCGAAAGCTTTTGCAATCTCTCCAATCCTATAATATCGTTTTGTTGGAAGGTCTAGATGCATTAATCTAAAGATTGGTTTTCTATGGAAGCAATGCTTAAAAGTCTATTAAATTCTTCGGTGCTTAAGTTGCCGTAGTAAAAGTTAACAGGATTGATTCTTTTTTTGTTGATGGAGACTTCATAGTGAAGGTGAGGTGCTTGCGAACGCCCAGTACTGCCTACATAGCCAATGAGATCACCACGTTTTATCTTTTGACCTTTTCTAACATTATATTTGTACAAGTGTGCGTACAAGCTTACATAACCATAGCCATGGTCAATTCTAATGTGACGTCCATAGCCAGATGCACGTCCGTCAGCTCGTTTAACAACTCCATCTCCTGAAGCATAAACAGGGGTGCCTCTTGGTGCAGTAAAGTCCATCCCATAATGAAACTTACGAACCTTTGTAAAAGGATCGCTTCGATAGCCATAGCCAGATGCCATTCGCGTTAAGTCTTCGTTTTTTATGGGTTGTATGGCAGGAATCCTAGCTAAAAATTTTTCTTTATCTTTTGCTAATGCAGTAATTTCATCGAGTGACTTTGACTGAATAATGATTCTTTTTTGTAGAATATCGATTCGTTTATTTGCACTAATGATTAATTCAGAGTTATTGAAACCTTCGTATTTTTTGTAGCGGTTAACGCCTCCAAAGCCTTGTTTTCGTTGTTCTTCTGGGATTGGGTTGGCCTCGAAATAAAGGCGGTAAATTCCGTTGTCACGATCTTCAACATTTGCTAAGACAGCTTCCGCTTCTGTCATTTTTTTATTGAGCAGATCGTATTGAAGGTCAAGGTTTTGTAATTCTCTATTTAAGGCTTTTTCTCTCGGAGATTCAAAGTAATGTTCCGCAATTAAAATAGTTATAAAACCAAACATTGCTGCGGCAAATAAAAACACAAAAGTGTTTTTTGCAAGTCTCTTAGTATCTCTCTTTATAGGGCGATACGTCAGCGTTTCGGAATCGTAATAATATTTTACATTAGACATTGCCTAAAAAGTTCTATTTTTGTTAAATATTGGTCAGTCTTTTTTGTCACAAAGACGGGCTTTTAAACAAATATATAAATTGTTTCTAATTAAAGACCGATTTATTATACTAAGCTTAACATTTTCGCATGAAATCTCAAGATATTAGATCTCAATTTTTAGCTTTTTTTGAAACAAAAAAACACCAAGTTTTACCCTCGTCTCCGATGGTTTTAAAAGACGACCCTTCATTAATGTTTGTTAATTCTGGGATGGCGCCATTTAAGGAGTTCTTTCTTGGGCATGGATCGCCTTCAAACAATCGAATTACAGACACTCAAAAATGCTTGAGGGTTTCAGGCAAGCATAACGACTTGGAAGAAGTAGGTTACGATACCTATCACCACACCCTTTTTGAAATGCTAGGAAACTGGAGTTTTGGGGATTACTTTAAAAAAGAAGCAATAGAGTGGGCCTGGGATTTATTGACAAAGGTCTATAAAATAGATAAGGACATTCTTTACGTGACCATATTTGAAGGGTGTAAAGAAGATGAGACAGCAATGGATTCTGAAGCCTACGATATTTGGAAACAATTAATACCTGAGGATCGAATTCTTAAAGGCAATAAGGCAGATAATTTCTGGGAAATGGGTGAACAAGGACCTTGCGGGCCTTGTAGTGAAATACATGTAGATATACGATCCAAAGAAGAAAAATCTAAAGTCTCTGGACATGAATTAATTAATAAAGACCACCCTCAAGTTGTCGAAATATGGAACCTTGTTTTTATGGAATACAACCGTAAAGCCAATGGAAGTTTAGACGATTTACCTCAAAAACATATTGATACAGGCATGGGTTTTGAGCGTCTATGTATGGTGCTTCAAGATGTTACATCAAATTATGATACGGACGTCTTTACCCCAATTATAAGAGAAATTGAGGCCATATCAGGATGTAGCTATGGAAAAGAATTAAAGCAAGACATAGCGATTCGTGTCGTTTCTGATCACATAAGAGCTGTTGCTTTTTCAATTGCTGATGGTCAACTGCCAAGTAACACAGGCGCAGGCTATGTGATTCGACGCATACTCAGGCGTGCCGTTCGTTATGGATTTACGTTTTTGGATCTCAAAGAACCATTCATGTATCGACTCGTAACCGTTTTAACAAAACAAATGGGAACTGTTTTCCCAGAACTATTAGCTCAAAAACAATTAATCCAGAATGTAATTAAAGAAGAAGAAGCTTCTTTTTTAAGAACGCTCGATCAAGGCTTGGTTTTATTAGACCGTATTATTAACACGACTAAAGGCTCTCATGTTTCTGGAGATAAAGCGTTTGAACTGTACGATACGTATGGGTTTCCAGTTGATTTAACGGCTTTGATCCTCAGCGAAAAAGAAATGACTCTAGATACGGATGCTTTTGAAGTCGAGCTTCAAAAACAGAAAAAACGTTCTCGCGCCGCTAGCGAAGTTTCTACAGAAGATTGGACCGTATTGTTTGACGATGCTGAGCAAGAGTTTGTAGGGTATGACGTTTTGAAAACATCTGTAAAAATCGCTAAGTATAGAAAAGTTACTTCTGTAAAAGAAGGTACTCAATACCAACTCGTATTTAACCTGACTCCCTTTTATTCTGAAAGTGGAGGACAAGTAGGAGATAAGGGCTATTTAGAGTCTGCCAATGGAGATGTCATTTATGTTTTAGATACGAAGAAAGAAAATAATATAGCCATTCATGTAGTAGAGAATCTGCCCACTAATTTGACAGACACATTTACTGCAGTCGTGGACTCGAATCAGCGATTTCGTACGGAATGTAACCACACGGCAACCCACTTACTTCACCAAGCATTACGAGAAGTTTTAGGGACTCATGTAGAGCAAAAAGGCTCAGCGGTTCACTCTAAATACTTGCGATTTGACTTCTCTCACTTTTCCAAGATAACAAGTGAAGAGTTAAAAGAGGTGGAGCGTTTTGTAAACGCCAGAATTGAAGGGAAATTAGACTTAGAAGAAAAGCGATCAGTTCCTATGGAACAAGCCGTTTCAGATGGAGCGATTGCTCTTTTTGGTGAAAAATATGGCGATGTTGTACGAACCATTCGTTTTGGTAATTCTATTGAGTTATGTGGCGGAACTCACGTAAAAAACAGTGCTGATATCTGGCATTTTAAAATTAAATCTGAAGGAGCCGTTGCATCGGGGATCCGTCGTATTGAAGCCATTACAAACGATTCAGCAAAAGAATATTATGCTAAAAATAATGCAAGTTTTGAACAAGTAAAATTAGTACTTAATAATTCTACTGATGCTGTAAAGTCGATCTTAGATCTGAAATCTGAAAACTCAAAACTCAAAAAACAAATAGAGTCTCTTTTGAAAGACAAAGCAGTTTCGATGAAAGGGGATTTAAAACAAGAAGTAACCCTAGTAAACGGGGTCCATTTTTTAGCTAAAATGGTAGACTTAGATGCCTCAGGTATTAAAGATTTATCTTTTGAATTGGGACAGCAGTTTGAGAACTCTGTATTATTATTTGGAACGGAGCAAAATGGGAAAGCGTTATTATCTTGTTATGTTTCTAAACAATTAGTAGCCTCTAAAGGGCTCAATGCTGGAACAATCGTTCGTGAGCTAGGGCGTTATATACAAGGCGGCGGCGGCGGCCAGCCATTTTATGCCACTGCAGGTGGAAAAAACCCAGCAGGTCTTCAAGAAGCCTTAGACAAAGCAAAATCATACATTGAATAATTCAAACCTACTGTGAAGCTTCAAACTCAAATTTCTCTAGTAAAAAAAACACCCGCTATTGATTATAATTCAAAGGTGTTTTTGTTAGGGTCGTGTTTTGCAGAAAATATTGCTGATAAGTTCTTGTATTACAAGTTTCAAAACCTGGTTAATCCTTTAGGTATATTGTTTCATCCTTTAGCAATTTTAGATTTGCTAAAGAAAGCGCAGGACAGAATTGATTATTCTAAGAAAGACCTCTTTTTTAGTAACGGCTATTGGCAAAGTTATTCTGCACATTCACAATTTAACAACGCATCACAAACGGAAATACTAGCAGATTTAAATGCTGCAGTGCACGTCACCAAAACACAGCTGACGACTGCTTCGCATGTGGTGTTGACTTTTGGAACCGCTTGGGTTTATAAACATATTCAATCCCAAAATATTGTGGCTAATTGCCACAAGCAACCTCAAAAAGAATTCGAAAAATCAATTTTAAGTATCGATCAGCTTAACGAAGCCTTTGAATCGATCATTTCAATTTTAAAATCGCTTAATTCAGAATTAACGATTATTTTAACCATCTCACCCGTTCGCCACCTAAAAGATGGTTTTGTTGAAAACACTCACAGTAAGTCTCAACTCATAAGCGCCCTTCATCCCCTAGTTAATACGACTAAAAACGTTCACTATTTCCCTTCTTTTGAGCTTGTTATGGACGAACTTAGAGACTACCGTTTTTATAAAGAGGATCTGATACATCCAAATCAGCTTGCAATTGACTATATCTGGGAAAAATTTCAATCTTCTTGGATTGGCTCAGACACCGAGCTTACAATGAATGAGGTGAGTCGCTTACAGAGGGGATTGGGTCATAAACCCTTTAACCCTTCCTCAAAGGCACACATAGCATTTTCATCTAATCTATCTAAAGAGGTAGACGCTTTGGTATACAAGTATCCCTTCATGAAGTTTTGAAATAGAGGTTCAAGACGCTAAAAATCTAGTATATTAGCCCTTTAAATCAATGCAATATGTCAACTTCTTACGTACGTTTAAATGTGAAAGATAAGGTCGGTTATATTGAATTTTATAACCCACCCCATAATGGATTGCCCGCTTCTATGCTTGCATCCCTTACTAATTTAATCACCAAAGCAGGCTCAGACCCCTCTATAGCTGTTGTGGTTTTGAAAAGCGGTGGCGATCGTACTTTTTGTGCAGGCGCAAGTTTTGAGGAGCTAAAGGCAATTTCAAATACTGAACAGGGTACTGCATTTTTTGAGGGGTTTGCTAACGTCATAAACGCATTGCGTCGCTGTCCTAAAATTACGATTGGTCGTATTCAAGGGAAAGCAGTGGGCGGCGGTGTTGGTTTAGCTGCTGCTACAGACTACTGCGTGGCGACACGATACTCAGAAATTAAACTAAGTGAACTTACGATTGGAATCGGTCCTTTTGTGATCGAACCGGCAGTCACCCGAAAAATTGGTCTCAGTGCCATGTCTCAGCTGTGTTTAGAGTCTTCAAACTTCTTCTCTGCCGAATGGGCGCAACAAAAAGGGCTGTATACAAATGTTTATTCTTCTGTTGAAGACTTAGATAGGCAGGTAAAGCTGTTAGCGGAACAATTATGTAGCTATAATCCAGAAGCACTCAAAAGGCTAAAAGAGACCCTTTGGGAAGGCACTAGCGACTGGGATGAATTATTGAAAAAACGGGCTGCTATAAGTGGTCGTTTAGTACTGAGTGATTTTACGAATCAACAATTAAAAAACTATTAATAATTTTAGTTTACCTGAAATTAAAGCCTCCAAATCTATGTCCAATTCAATTTCAATTACAAAAATTAATAAATCAAAAGTAGAGACTCTTGATTTTGATAACATTGCCTTAGGTCGTACGTTTACAGATCATATGTTTGTCTGTGACTATCAAGACGGTCAATGGTCTAACCCTAGAATCACACCCATGGAGATGATTCCAATGCATCCTGCTTGTATGGCACTGCATTATGGTCAGGCTTTGTTTGAAGGGATGAAAGCAACGTTAGACACCAATGGAGCTCCTTTACTTTTTCGTCCTGAAAAAAATGCGGAACGTCTTAATTTTAGCGCCAGACGACTGGGGATGCCAGAATTTTCGGAAACCTTATTTGTTGACGCGTTAAAACAACTCGTAAGCTTGGATCAACAATGGATTCCTCCACAAGAAGGAAGTGCGTTGTATTTACGTCCTTTTATGTTTGCAGATGAAGCTTTTATTGGGATGCGTGCCGCTAATTCTTACAAGTTTATTGTAATGGCATCTCCTTCAAAACCAATATACACTGATCGGGTTCGATTGTATGCTGAGACCTCTTTTATTAGAGCAGCACACGGAGGGACAGGAGAGGCCAAAGCTGCAGGAAAC
>Ga0114995_10002975_pt1 | contig 11651 bp, 12 predicted proteins | sample ArcticOcean_MG_C_11_FD_87038 | JGI IMG/M metagenome (GOLD analysis project Ga0114995, IMG submission 87038) | Marine microbial communities from western Arctic Ocean - ArcticOcean_MG_CB2_154 | ecosystem: Environmental > Aquatic > Marine > Oceanic | place: Arctic Ocean: Canada Basin | collected... | reverse complement strand
ATGTATTTGGGTTGACAAAACTACTTTTTAAACTATTAACGAAATATAACAAAAAGGAACATTATGTCAGAAGATATTTCAAACAAAGTTAAGAAAATTGTTGCAGATCACTTAGGTATTGATGAAGTTAAAGTACAAGATGACTCAAGCTTTATAGATGATCTCGGAGCAGATAGTTTAGATACCGTTGAATTAGTAATGGCTTTTGAAGAAGAGTTTGGTTCAGAGATCTCAGATAGCCAGGCTGAAAAGATTCTTACTGTTGGAGACGCAGTAAAATTTATTGAAGGTAAGGCAAATTAAATAATTTAAATGTCCATAAAAAAAGATGGGATAATGGTAATTTTATCATCCCCATCTGGGGCAGGTAAAACCACACTAGTAAAGCTTCTATCCAAGAATAAGAAATTTTATATATCAATATCTCACACAACAAGAAAACCAAGATTAAGTGAAATCGCAAATAAAGATTACCATTTTTCAAATAATGAAAAATTTGAACAATTGATAAAAAATGGTGAATTTTTAGAATACGCAAAGGTCTTTAGCCATCTATACGGAACCACAAGAACACCGGTTATAGAAAAACTTGAAAAAGGTGAGAATGTAATATTTGATATTGATTGGCAGGGAGCTGATCAAATTAAAAATAAAAAATTGAATTATAAATTAATTACTTTCTTTATCCTTCCACCAAGTAAAGAAGTCTTATTTAAAAGACTATCTAATCGAGACATGAAAGATAAATTAATAGTTGAAGAAAGAATGAAAGATTTCAGTAGAGATGTATTGCATTGGATTAATTATGATTATGTGATTATAAATGATAATCTTGAAGAATGTTATGCCAAGATTAGTAATTTAATAGATGCAGAAATTAATAATGGTTCAAAGGACTATGATAAAGAATATATTAGAAAACATGTTAATAAATTAACGTCTTAAACTCTCATATTCCTTAACAAGTTTAAAGTATAATTCTGGCTCTAAGTTTTGTGGTCGAAGATTAAGATCAATATTAAATTTTTCTGACACTGCTTTTGCATTATTAAAAATTTGGTTAAAAGGTTTTTTAAGCATTTTTCTTCTTTGACTAAAAAAAACTCTAGTGAGCATTTCAAGGTTTTCAGCATTTTTTAATTTAAAGAAATTCTCTCTAGGAGTAAATAATAGCAGGGTACTGTCAATCTTTGGTCGTGGTGAAAAACTTTCAGGCTTTATATCTGTTATCTTTTTTATATTTAGTTTCCAATTAGATAAAATTGATAATCGTCCATATTTTGAAGTGTTAGATTCCGCAATGATTCTTTCAGCAACTTCTTTTTGAAACATTAGCACTAAGCTTTCAAACCAAAATTCTTTATTGATATTTACTATCCATTTTGAAAGAATTTCAGTTGAAATATTGTAAGGTAAGTTTCCAAATACAGTAAGTTTTTCACTAGAAATTTTATCTTCAGATATTTTTAAAATATCATCATTAATAATAGTAATTTCATTAGTAAATTTATCTTCCAATAGTAAAGCTAGATCATCATCTTTTTCAATTACATAAAACTTTTTTGGATTCTTTTTTAGGATAAACGTGGTTAAATTTCCACTACCAGGCCCTATTTCCAAAACTTCTTTATTTGTGATTTCAACTGTATCAACAATCTGCTCCAGAGTATTACGATCTATTAAGAAATTTTGTCCTAAACTTTTTTTGGGTTTAATAAACATTTATCTATCTAGAAATTTTAAAGCCTTTATTAAGCTTTTTGGGTCAGATGAATTTTTACCTAGCATGGAGTAATTTGGACCATGATCTGGCGTAATGCGAAGAAATGGTAAGCCCAATGTTATATTGATTGCATCAAATCCAAATAAAGCCTTCATAGGCGCAAGAACTTGATCATGGTACATTCCAACAATTACATCAAATTTTTTTAAATGATCATGTGTAAATATAGTATCTGCAGGGAATGGACCTTCAACTTTAAAATTTTTTGTCTTTAATCTTTTAATCGCAGGTAAGATTATTGCATCTTCCTCACAATTTTTAAAGTTGCTTTCACAATGTGGGTTTAGACCCGTTATCGCAATAGTTGGGTTTTTTTTAAAATTTTTTCTATAAAACTCTGTAATTAATTTAATGTGAGTGTATATTTTTTTTTTTGATATATTTCTATGTACATCTTTTAAAGCGAGGTGTGTAGTTATCGGACTAACTGATAATTTTTTGTTAAAAATTAACATTGCAACCTTATTTTTTTTTTTAGTTTTTTGTGCTAAATACTCCGTAATACCCAAACTTTTCCCTTTTAAAAAATCTTTTTTAGAAATAGGCCCATTTATGAATTTAGTAATTTTTTTTTTGTATATAATGTCTAAGGCAACACTAAATGTTTCCTTTATATAATTGTTAGATTTATCAGAAATTTCTTCAAAACATTTATTAAACTCATACTCAACATCAATTAAATTAATTTTTTTATTATCTAATTTATCTAAATTTTTATTAATTATATTTATCTTAAAAGCGAATCCTAATTTTTTCATTTGTTCTTGTAGCAATCTTTTTGAAACAATAATAATTAATGGGCTCTTAAATGTATTTGTTTTTATACTTTTAAAAAAAATTTCTAAGAAAACACTGTTAGGTTCACCTGCTGCAATCAAGATAGGTTTATTGTTTTTCGATTTTTGCATTGAGTTTAATTTTATTGTAATAGGTTTTAGAGAATTGGCTCAATTGTCTTGAATTCTCAAAATCAATTAACTGTTTTAGCCCTATTTCTTCATCTATATTTTTAGATACTTGTTTTTTATCATCTAATTTTAAGATTAAAAAGTTCGATCCTACTTGTATGGGTTTTGTATATAATCCAATTTCTAACATTTTTACTTCTAGTAATATCTTACTATTTAAATTTTGTTCATCTACCCACCCAATTTTACCACCAAATTTTGAGGTATCAGAAATACTATAAATATTTGCTGAGTTAGAAAATCCAATTTCTTTAATACTTTCTTTAATTAAATTGTATTTATCTTTATTCGAAATATTTTCAAAAACAATTTCAGATAAAAAATATGATTTAATAGCATCAGGTTTTTGAGTTCTTAATTTTTGTCTAAGCTTTTCTTTGTCAATCTGTACCAACGGATTATACTTTGTGTATATTAACTCATTCCAGCTAGATTCAATTTCAATTTTTTTTTTAATATCTCCTATTTTTAGCTCATACTCGTTTAAATAATTATTAAAATCAGCATCATTATCTAGCCCTAATCTAGCAAAGTATTTTTTGATAATCTTAGTTAAGTTAGGATTTTTTTGGTCTAGAACATAATAGTTTAATAGTTCATTTTTTTTAACCCTTTCTTTAATTAAAGATTGTTCAGCTAATTCTAGGAGTATTTCACTACTAATTGTTTTCAACTGATTATTAAGTGCAAGTAAATACCTAGATTCTTTTTTTATATCAACGTTAGATATGATCTCATCATTAACCTTATAGATTATAGAAACATCATCCATTGAATATGCGTTAGAGTTTAGGACCACATACATAGAAATTATTATTAATAGTTTTCTTATATTCATTTTACTTTCCTTAAAGTAGGGCTGGTTGCATCACCAAAAGGAATTATAGTCAGTTTAAAAAAGATATTTTCTTCTGGCTTCAAATCACGCACACTATAATAATCCTTATTATATTCTATTGCTGCTATTAAACAATCATTACGATATTGGTAAATAAGATTATAAAATTCTGTAAGATTAGTTTCCTTATTCTTTCTAGTATCAAATATAAGATTATTGTTATTATTAATTTTATATGTTGATGTATTTGATAAATAGCTTTCATTTTTATTTCCGTTGCTTTCATTTAAATATCCAAAGATTGTTGCAAAGTTATCAATCTGTATAGCTGCATCTAATTTTTGATATGTGTTATCAGATAAATTTTCATCTAATGAAAAGTCATAATTTATATTTAAAAAAGAATTTGGGTTAAAATTTAATCCACCAACTATATCTGAAGTCTTTCTCCACAAACCACTATTTTGAGGTAGATTTTTATCTTCCTTATTTCTGATTGAATTTGCTATCTGGGCTGAAAATATTTCTCTATAAGATTTATTTATTGTCAAAAATTCAGTACCGTATGTAAGAGAGGCGCCACTCTCAACTGTTGAGCTAGAAGCTATTCTGTCAATGCTGAAAATGTTGTCAAAATTTATTCTCCTATCGTCATTTGTTCTTTCTTCAGATTTATTTGGGCTAAATTTAAGGGATAACAGGGGCTTTATAATATTGTCATAATTGTTCCCAACCCTTTTTAATGGATATGATGAATTGTATTCTGTAATTGCAGCAAATTTACTTTTACTTTTATTTTCGTGCACAGTTGAATTTTCAGCATCAGTATTATAATTTTTTATCAAGACATTATAACTATTTATAAACCCAGTTTCTGTAAATTTTGGGTATGAATTAAAAGTAAGGTCATTTACTATATTTTTTTCAGAGACGTTTGTATCATATTTTTTTAAGAACCCTGAAGATCCAACAATAAAATTACCATTTAAATCAAAATTATTTTCTAATTTTTTTTCTAATCTATAATTTGGATAAATATACTCATATCTGTCTGATTTTTTTTTTGTTAGGTTTTCAAAAACTTGAAAATTTGTTTCAATTGTTAGACTCTCAGTAGCACCCTTAAAACCAATCGAAGAATTTAATAAATTATTACTTGAAACAAGAGGTGATGATATTTTATGAGTTTTTAAATAGGTGTCATTAGAAGCTAGTTGTAATTTTAAATCTAATTCACTTTTAATTAAGGAGCTAAGATTTAAATTTTTCTTTATTTTAGTAAAAAAATGACTTTTGGAGCCTATATTTTTTTCATTCATAATACTAAAATCAGCATCAAAAGCAGAGGTAGCATTAACTTGTCTGTATTCTGATTGGAGTAAAAGTTTTTTATTTGAATAATACCTTGGCCTGATAGTCATATCTTTATTATCATCCACAACCCAATAATAAGGAATATTTAATGAACTCCCTATACTTGATGAGCCTGAAAAAGATGGAGCTAAAAATCCAGATTGACGTTTAGCAGTAGGGTCTGGATGAAAAAATCTTGGAAAGTATAAAACTGGAACATCATAAATTTTTAACCAGGCATCTTTGTAATAAATAATTTTCTTTTTTTTGTTATGTCTTATCTCTTTTGCAGATAGTTCCCACGGTGGACAATCATCATTTCTCTTACAAGTGGTGAATACCCCTTTTGTTACAATTGTGTTTTCATTATCAAGTGAAATAGAGTTTCCTCTTAACCTGGGTTCGTTCCCATCTCGGAAAGAGGTATCGTTGAAATCAATAGATACATCCTTTGCAATAAATTTGTTTGAGACAGTGTTAAAAAAAGCTGTGTTAAATTTTAAAATATTTTTTTCCCGATCAGTAAATTTAACATCTGTCATTTTAATCAAACCGTCATTCATAGTGTATGTAAAATTTTTTGATAAGAATAAATTGCCTAAAGTATCTTCTATTGAAGAAGTAGTTTTAGACTCAATCATTTTTGTTTCTGTATTAAACGTAATATTTTCAGATTTTATTAATACGTTTCTTAATGAGTCGTTTACTTCAACATTGCCCTGAGCTTTAATTGTAGATAGATTTTTATTGTATTGAAATTGTTTCGCTTTAATTTTAATATTATCTTCAGTAGAAATAGCAACACCATCCTTAGCATTAATTATATTTCCACTATTAAGGTAATCAATCTCAGAAGTTTTAAATGTTAATTCGCTAGCAAAAGAAATGTTAGAAAACATCACTATAAACAAAAATAAAAATTTAAAATATACGTAATTATTTTTCATTAATTTTAATCAATCCAATTATGATGAAGGTTACAAGAAATACAAGTGGTAGCCAGATAGAAACATAAGGGGGTATATTAGCACTTTGACTTACTAAACTAAACAAAAAATAACAATAATAGATTAATACGGATAGTAATATCCCCAAAATAACATGAAAAATTTTCGGTATACCTCTCTTTATGTTGAGCATGATTACAGCAGACAACATAGTCATAATTGAAAAATATAATGGGAAAGAGATAATGCGATTTAAATGAGATAAAATTTCATTATTAGAATAACCAAGTGATTTATAATCAGTGTTTAGCTTTAATAGTTGAGGAAAATTTAAAGAATTGAGATTACTGAAAAGTTGATTAATTTTTTTAACATTAAAATGACTATTTAAAATTATATTATTTTCTAATTTTTCACTCTTATTATTTATAGAAATTTTAGGTTTAAAGATTACCCAATCTGAAGTAGAAATATCTACCTCGTTGGAGTTAATTAATCTTAACAAGTTGAAATCTTTGTCAAACTCAGTGATTGTAACCTGTTTTAACTTATTACCAGTAATTACCGAAGCGTTAATAATATATATCTTTTTATTAATTTCATCTTTAATCCATAAACCATTGTCATTAACAACAGCTAAATATTTGTGGTCATTCGAGTAATTATTTTTAATATCTAGATATACGAACTTTAATTTTGATGAGAACTGGTAATAAAAAGAAATCAAAAATAAACCTAAAACAAAAGAAGATAAAAATAATAATTTTATTATTTTAAAATTATCTAAACCTTGAATTTTTAGCAGTCCAAGTTCATCTTTATCAATTAATTCAATGAAAAAAAACTGTGTAGAGATTAAAAAAATAAATGGAAAAGTTTCAAAAAGTGCTGTGGGTGAATTTAAAAAAGTCATAAAAAAAGGGTAAAAGAAGTGTGTATTCAAATCTTTAAAAAAATTAATTTCATCAAAAATACTTAAGATGAGAATTAGAGATAAAAAAATTGATGAAATGATAATTATTTTTTTTAAAAATAATTTAATTAGATATTTTTCAAAAGTTTTTAACATGTCAAAATCTATTATTAAATTTGGTTATAATAATGGTATATAAAATAATAAAAAATAAAACTGGAAAAGATAAAAATATAATTAAACCAGACTGACCATAAGCAACATATCTTAATGAGGTCTCTGAAAAAATAATTACAAAAAATATAATTACAAATAGTGTTAGTTTAAATCTTCCATAAAATTCATTTTCTTTAGAAATAAAAAGTAACAAACAAGAAATTAGCGCACACAGGGGTAAGTAAATAGGTTTGTAAAATCTTTTTAAAAATTCTTGTTTAACATTATTAATAAAATTATCATTACATAATAGTTCATCACTTTGAAATTCATTAAGTGTTTCTTTAAAGTGATGAAAAATACAATTAAATAGAATAATACTATTTATTTCCTGCAACTTTGGAGCTTTAATTGTTTTAGATTGATATTTATTGAGGTTAAAATCAATTTTTTCAAAAGAAATAGTCGTTATGGTTCCATTGTTATTATTCAAAATATACCCATCGAATAATCTAAAATATTTACTTTTTTTATTGGTAAGTAGAATTCCTTTTTTGGCATAAACAATCTGTGATTCAAAATCATATGGGTTTTTTTTATCTCCAAGCATAGCGTCATTCAAAAAAATATTTTTATAAGCACCAGAGTCATCTTTTTTTTCAATAAAAATTGTTAAATCTTTAACTGTATCAATAAATTTACCTTCTTTAATAAGAGAGGGAAGGTAATCAATGTTTGACGTTCGTATAAAATTTTTCCCATACTTTTGACTTGTTGGAGAAACATATGAGCCTAAAAAAATTTGAACCAAGGTAATCATTATTGAGTAAATGATAACAATATTTGTAAAATTTAATTTACTTACGCCATTTGTCCAAAATATAAGAAGTTCATTATTCGACTCATATTGAGAAATTTGATAAAAAAGGGAAATAAAAAAAATAAAAGGAAGAATTCTATGAAAAATTTTTGGTAAACTTAGAAGTGTATATTGAAAATATACATATAATCCATGACCATCTTCTGTAACAAAATCCAAAAAATTAACAGCTTGTACCACCCAAACTATCATTCCAAGTGAAAGACCCATAATGATAAAAAATTTAAAAGTATCCTTTAAAAATTTTTGAAATAATAATTTTTTCATTGAAATATAATCTTTTTCTCAATATATAGCACTCAACCTGTAATGAGTGTATTTAAATATTTATGACTATTAAAATTAATTATTCAAACAAACTAAGTAGTAAATCTTCAACTAATCTTGTCTTATTTGTTGGGGAAAATTTCAATATTACTGATTTAAATAAGCATATTTCCAGTGAAGAATTCTCTTACGTGAGTGACCTATTAAAAAATAGCGATTTAAAAAAAAATTTACTTTTTTTTGAAATAAATTCAAAAAAGACAATATTTTTAGTTTCTATTAAAAATAATTTAGAAACTTCTGATATAGAAAATTTGGGAGCAGAATTTCATAGCTATATAAATTATGATAAGAAAAGAGAGTATTTTATAAACTCTGATAGCATAAGCAGTAAATCTAAAATTTTTTTAGGTCATTTCTTACATGGATTAAAATTAAAATCATATAAATTTAATGTCTATAAATCTAAAAAAGATACAAAAACAATTTTAATAAATGTAATTGGAAATAAAAATAATATAACAGTTAAAGATGAATTAAAGTTTAAAGCAATTGAAGAAGGAACTTTTTTTGCAAGAGATCTTGTTTCTGAACCACCCAATGTTCTTAATCCAAAAGAGTATGTAAATAGACTTTTAAAATTAAAAAAATTAGGAATTAAAGTTACTACTTACAACGAAACTCAAATGATGAAATTAGGAATGCATTCTTTATTGGGAGTTGGAAGAGGTAGTGTGAATGAATCTTTTCTTGTAACCCTAGAATGGAATGGAAATAAAAAAGATAAAAAAGCACCCTTATCTTTTGTGGGAAAAGGTGTCTGTTTTGATACGGGCGGTATCTCATTAAAACCTGCTAAGTTTATGGAAGAAATGAAATATGATATGGCTGGTTCGGCTGTTGTAGCTGGATTAATTCAAGCTTTAGCTACTAGAAAAGCAAAAGTAAATGCAGTGGGTGTAGTTGGCTTAGTTGAAAATATGCCAGGTGGAAATGCTCAAAGACCAGGAGATATAGTTAAAGCGTATAATGGTAAAACAATTGAAGTGTTAAATACTGATGCTGAGGGAAGATTAGTTTTAGCTGATGCTTTAAGTTTTACAGAAGCAAAATTTAAACCAAGATTTATGATAGATCTTGCAACTTTAACTGGTGCAATAATAATGGCACTAGGTGAAGAATATGCTGGTTTGTTTTCTAATAATGATGATTTATCAAATAAATTATTTAAAGTAGGGGAAAAGGTTAAAGAGAAAGTTTGGAGACTTCCACTTCATGCTAATTATGATAAGTTAATAAATTCACCAATAGCAGATATGCAAAATATAAACTATTCAGGTGGAGCAGGATCAATTACTGCGGCTCAATTTCTACAAAGGTTTGTAACAAGCAAAACACCATGGGCACATTTAGATATTGCTGGTATGGCCTTTTCTAAAAAAGCTTCAAATTTAAACCCAGGTGGTGCTACAGGTTTTGGAGTAAGATTGTTAAACCAACTAATAGAGGAACATTATGAATAATATAGAACAAACATTGTCAATTATTAAGCCAGATGCTGTTGAGAGAAATCTAGACAATGAGATAAAAGATATGTTCAAAAATAAAGGGTTTAATATTGTTAAAGATAAAAAAATCCAAATAGCAAAATCTGAAGCAGAACAATTCTACAAAGTTCATGAAACTAAGCCTTTTTATAATGATTTATGTACATATCTATCATCAGGGCCAATAGTTGTAATGGTGCTTGAGAAAGAAAATGCAGTACTAGGAAACAGAGAATTAATGGGGGCAACCAAACCAGAAGATGCAGCAGAAGGAACAATAAGAAAAAAATATGGGATTTCTATTGATAAAAACTCCGTTCATGGTTCTGACAGTGTTGAAAATGCTAAAATAGAAATTGATTTCTTTTTCAAGGATTAATTAAAGATTTTTATAATAGCTGCTGGGTATAACTTATGTTCTTGTTTAAGTACTTTTTTTGCTAAAGAGATTGAAGTATCTTTACCAACTATCTTAATTTTTTTTTGCATAATAATCTTTCCGGAGTCTAATTTTTCAGTCACATAATGAACTGTACAGCCTGCAAATTTATCTTTGTTTGCGATAGCCTTATGATGCGTGTTTAAACCTTTATACTTTGGAAGAAGGGATGGATGGATATTAATTATTTTCCCATTAAAATTTTTTATAAAATCTTTAGATAAAATTTTCATAAAACCAGCCAAACAAATAAAGCTAATTTTTTCCTTCATTAACAAGATTAAAATTTTTTTTTCAGTATTTTTAATATTATAAGAATTAAATATTTTTTTTGTTATATTAAATTGATCTGCATATTTTAATCCTATTGCTTCACTAACATCAGAAATAACCAAATTAATTGAAATAGGAGTTTTTTTTATTTTAGAAAATTTAATTAGGTTTCTAAGATTGCTACCATTTCCAGAAATAAAAACAGCTGTTTTTATTTTATTAAGACCAGTCAATTTTTCCATTAAGTTTAACTTTATTTTTTCCAGAAATTATTTTTCCAATAACATATGGTTTAAATTCTTTAGTAAAAAATTTTGTAATTTTTTTTAAATTTTTAGGGTTTACTACCAGAGTAAAACCAACACCACAGTTGAATGTCTTTAACATTTCGTTATCTTCTATATTGTTTTGTTTTAACCATTTAAAAATTTTTTTAGTTTTAATTTTATTTAAATCTATATCTGCAACCATATTATCTGGAATTATTCTTTTAATATTATCTGCAAGTCCACCGCCAGTGATATTTGCACATCCATTTATAAGGTTATTATTAATTAGATTTAAAACTTCATTTACATAAATTTTTGTAGGTTTTAGTAATTCTTTTCTTAAAAATTTATTATTTTTTAAATTAATTTTTTTTTTTTTAAGAACATATCGTACTAGAGAATATCCATTAGAGTGTACGCCGCTAGAAGGTATAGCTAGAACTAGGTCATTCTTCTTAATATTTTTTTTATTTAAAATTTTTTTTCCATCAACTACGCCTACAGCAAAACCAGCTATATCAAATTTCCCCTTTTCATAAGTGCCAGGCATTTCTGCAGTTTCCCCACCAACTAATTCACAATTAGAAATTTTACAACCTTTTACTATCCCCTTAATAATTGATTTTAATTTTTTTAAATCAATTTTATTTATCGATATATAGTCCAGGAATAATAGTGGTTTTGCCCCCTGAACAATTAAATCATTTACACTCATTGCAACCAAATCAATTCCAATTGTGTTATATTTGTTGAGAGTATTTGCTATCTCTACTTTTGTTCCGACACCATCAGTACACGCTACAATTTTTGGTTTTCTTAAATTACTTGGAATATCGGTGATAGAGCCAAAACCACCAATATTATTAAACTTCTTTTTGCCTTTATTATTTGATGAAATATTAGATATGAATTTAACAAAATTGTCTGCAACACTTATGTTTACACCACTTTTTTCATAGGTAAATTTTTCTTTTTTCATTAGTATAAAATATGCAAATTATTAATAAATTATTAAGAT
>Ga0114995_10002968_pt1 | contig 11668 bp, 10 predicted proteins | sample ArcticOcean_MG_C_11_FD_87038 | JGI IMG/M metagenome (GOLD analysis project Ga0114995, IMG submission 87038) | Marine microbial communities from western Arctic Ocean - ArcticOcean_MG_CB2_154 | ecosystem: Environmental > Aquatic > Marine > Oceanic | place: Arctic Ocean: Canada Basin | collected... | reverse complement strand
ATTACTTTTGAATATGCAACACGATAAGGTATTAATACTCGATTTTGGATCTCAATATACTCAACTTATAGCAAGACGCGTAAGGGAGCTTAATATTTACTGTGAGATCCATCCCTATAATAAAATTCCAACTAATTTAGACGAATTCAAAGCCGTTGTGCTTTCTGGGAGTCCACAATCTGTAAGAGGCGAGGATGCATTGCATCCAGACTTATCAGAAATACGCGGGGTTAAGCCATTGTTGGCCGTTTGTTATGGCGCTCAATATTTAGCTCATTTTTCTGGAGGGACTGTTTCGCCTTCTAATACTCGAGAATATGGGCGTGCTAATTTGTCTTATGTAAACGAGAATGAACCCTTTTTTAAAGGGGTCAGTTCTGGGAGTCAGGTTTGGATGAGTCATAGTGATACGATTAAAGAATTACCTAGTAATGGTGTTTTATTAGCAAGCACTGTTGATGTGACTAATGCTGCATATAAGATTGAGGGAGAAACAACCTTTGCCATTCAATTCCACCCCGAAGTATACCATTCAACTGACGGAAAAATATTATTAGAAAACTTTTTAGTTTCCATCGCTGGCTTAAATCAAGATTGGACCCCTGATTCGTTTGTAGATGAAACGGTTGCGGATTTAAAATCTAAACTTCAAAAAGATAAAGTTGTTTTAGGGTTGTCCGGTGGCGTAGACTCAACAGTAGCAGCTATTCTGTTACATAAAGCTATAGGAAAAAATCTCTATTGTATTTTTGTAAATAATGGATTACTTAGGAAAGATGAATTTTCAAGTGTTTTAACCCAATACGAAGGAATGGGGCTTAATGTCAAAGGAGTAGATGCTTCTGATCGTTTTTTAGATGCCTTGGCAGGACTTGAAGATCCAGAACTTAAACGGAAAGCTATTGGGCGCGTATTTATTGAAGTATTTGATGATGAAGCACAAATGATACAGGATGTGAAATGGCTTGCTCAAGGCACTATTTATCCAGATGTAATTGAAAGTGTTTCTGCTACTGGGGGACCAAGCGCCACCATTAAAAGTCATCATAATGTGGGTGGCTTACCAGATTTTATGAAATTAAAAGTTGTAGAACCGCTTAAAGCTTTGTTTAAAGACGAAGTTAGGCGCGTAGGTGCTTCGATGGGGATTGATGCCAAGTTACTAGGGCGTCATCCCTTTCCAGGACCAGGGTTGGCCATTCGGATTTTAGGCGATATTACCCATGAAAAAGTTCGTATCTTACAGGAAGTAGACGCTGTATTTATAAACGGTTTAAGACAATGGGACCTTTATGATAAAGTTTGGCAAGCAGGCGCTATTTTGTTACCAGTTAACAGCGTTGGAGTTATGGGGGATGAGCGTACCTATGAAAAATGTGTTGCCTTAAGAGCTGTGGAGAGCACAGACGGAATGACCGCTGACTGGGTAAATTTACCTTATGAATTTCTTCAGAAAACATCTAATGATATAATTAATAAAGTAAAAGGGGTTAATAGAGTTGTATATGATATAAGCTCAAAGCCTCCAGCTACCATTGAATGGGAGTAAATATAATTTTGAGTAGGAATAAGTTTTTAAAATAAGCGTATGAAGAAGTTATTAATTTTTTTAGGAATCGTTGTTTTTAGCTTATCTAGCTACGCTCAAAATTTAAAAAAACATAGTGTAAAAGTTGGTGAATCTGTTGAAAGTATCGCTAAGCTCTATAAAATATCAACGACTGATATTTATGCTTTAAATCCAGATGCTTCTTCTGGAGTGGACAAAAGTACTGTTTTGATTATTCCGGAGTCATTTTCTGAAAGGTTAAACACTCCTCTGGCTGACAAGGAATTAGAATCTTATAAAGTTCATAAAGTTCGACGAAGAGAAACACTTTTTAGCATTGCCCAAAAATATGACGTCACAATTGAAGACTTAAAAGCTCATAATGAGCGCTTAAAATTTAAGAAGTTAAGATCAGGAAAAAAAATATATATTCCAATCTTCAAGAAAAATAAAGCACAATCTTATAATAGTTCGTTACAGCTTTATACCGTTTTAGCAAAAGAAGGGAAGTGGCGGATTGCCTATAAATTTGGAATTTCGGTACCACAACTAGAAGCGCTTAATCCAGGTCTCGGTTCTACTCTTAAAGAAGGGCAGAAATTAAATGTTCCAAATATTGTTGTTTCAGACAAAAATGAAATTAAAGAAGATCAATTCGGCTATTATATCGTGAAAGCACGTGAGGGCTTTTATAGGCTTGAAAAAAAGTTAGGGCTGTCTAAAGAAGTCTTAGAGTCTCTTAATCCAGAATTATTAACAAATGGTTTAAAGATGGGCATGGTACTAAGAGTTCCAAAGTCTAGTGTCAAAAATATTGAAACAGCGCTTGATTACACAACCACTCTTTCCCATAGCTTAGTCGATTTATCCCCAAAAAACATAGGCCTTTTGCTGCCATTCAAGACTAAGAGTATCGATTCAGATTCTTTAAATCAAGCAAAAGAGCAATTAAAGCGTGACGGATATATTAATATTGCTACTGATTTTTATTCAGGTGTCGCTGTTGCACTTGATTCTGCCAAACAGTTAGGGATTTCAGTAAACTTAGATGTGTTTGATACCAATGCAAAAGCATTGAGTTTGAAAAAAATAATGAATCAAACGGATTTTTCAAAATATGATGCGATTATTGGCCCCATAACTTTACAGAATCTTGAGTTGACAGCTAAATATGTTTTATCTGATAGTATCCCTGTCATCTCTCCTTTCGTGAAATCAAATAGGAGTTATTTAAACTTATTTCAATCCATTCCAGATGTAGAATGGATGCGATCTAAAATGGTGTCTTATGTTCAAGCAGATACAATTCCTCATAATACATTAATCATACACGATTCAAAAAATAAGTCAACGGCCAATTATTTAAAAACAGCATTCCCTTCGGCTTCTGTGATGGCTTCTAAAATAGATAAGAATGGGATTGATCAGTTTTATATAATGTTAGAAGATTTACGAAAAGTTCTTTTACAAGGAAGAACAATTGTTTTTCTTGAGTCTAACGATGAGAGCTTTATTTCCAACGTTACTAGCATGTTAAATGCTATGAGTGGCAATAAAGTTATAATCGATAAACCAGATAATGAAACGGGGATTGAGCGTGATATACTATTAATGACATCATATAAAAACAGAGCATTTGATGGTTTAAATGTATCTAATTATGATTTGTCTAATTTACATTTTCAGTATCCATCTATTAATTATAACATGGAGCTTTCTGAAGCATTTCAAGAGAAATATTTAATAAAATTTGGTACGTATCCTAACAAATATGCGATAAGAGGGTTTGATTTAACAATGGATATACTCCTACGTCTTAGTAAGTTTGGAACCTTGTTTGAAAGCCCCTCGGATATTCAAACTAGTTATGTTGGAAATAAATTCAAATACACACTACAGTCAAATGGAGGTTATAAAAACGAATCTTGTTTTATTCTTAAACATCAGGACTTAGAAATTATTAAAGTCCAAGACTAAATACCTCTTAATAAAATGATATTAGCTAGCTGAGTTTCCACTTAATGCTACATCCAATACTCGGCTTCTGGGTGCGCGTGTTCTTCTTGTTTTTTAGTAAACAACTTACCGCATGTCTAAGGTCACTTCCGTCTATTGGAAGTCCATTTCCTGGGCGAGACTCATCTAGTTGCCCTCTGTACGATAGTTTTAAGTCGGAGTTAAATAAATAGAAGTCAGGAGTACAAGCAGCGTTATATGCTTTGGCAATATCTTGTGTTCTATCATATAGATAAGGAAATGAATACTTCATTTTTTGCGCATGTAGTTCCATAGCTCTTGGTCCGTCCTGTGGATACTTTTCAGCATCATTACTTGAAATAGCAACGACTGCAATCCCTTGTGATTTCAACTCCTTAGCCAACACCACCAAGGCTTCATTGATATGAACAACGTAAGGGCAATGATTGCATATAAACATTACCAGAGTGCCATTAGGGCCCTTTAGTTTGTTTAATGATTTTATAGAATCTGAAACAGTATCCCATAATTTAAAATTTGGTGCTTCCGTTCCTAATGGAAGCATATTTGAAGTTGTTTGAGCCATTTTGAGTTTAATGTTCTCAAAGATATGCAAAGATTTGTGTTTATTCATTTATGAAGTACTCAAAAATTTATATCTTCATTACTTTAATTAATGTAAAAGCTATGAGTTCTGTAATTTCGTTTGATGATTTCTCTAAAATTGATTTGAGAATAGGCACTATAATAGAAGTTTTTGACTTTGAGGAGGCGCATAAACCTGCCTATAAGCTAACTATAGATTTTGGAAGTTTAGGTATAAAAAAGTCTTCGGCCCAGATTACATCCCTTTATTCTAAAGAAGATTTATTGAGTAAGCAAATTATAGCCAATGTTAATTTCTCAAAGAAACAGATTTCAAATTTTGTAAGTGAATGCTTAGTTTTGGGTGCTGTAGAAGATTCAAAAGTTGTTTTATTATCGCCTGAAGAAAGTGTACCTAACGGTACTCCTGTACGTTAAACAGATTACTGTCTAAAAAAGTCTTGATTTATTTTTTGTTTGAAGTAATATTTCCCCAGAAAGCCATTAGGAAACCAAAAACTCCATCATCAATGTATTTAGATCGAAATATAGCCTTTTTTAGTACTCATTAGTGGGCACTTTCCCGCAAATACAATTCCAGAATTAAAAAGTTACAAGGAAAATTTTTATTCTTTTTCGTTATATTTCCGTTGCTAGATATCATCAAAATCAACGTCAGTAAAGCTAGTGTTTGAAGGCTTATCCTTAGCTTCTTCAGATGGAAATTCTTCTTTTACATAATCTTTTTGATGTCGGTCGCTAATAACCTCTTGACCTTTTTCGTTAATTATGTAATTGGTCATTTCGTTCAATATTGTATTGAATTCTGTGAAATCTTCTTTGTAAAGATAAATTTTATGTTTTTTGTAGTGGAAAGAACCATCATCATTAGTAAATTTTTTACTTTCTGTGACCGTTAAGTAATAGTCACCAGCTTTTGTAGCCCTTACATCAAAAAAATAGGTACGCCTTCCAGCTCTTAAAACTTTTGAATAGATTTCTTCTTGTTCCATAATTGTAGTGTTGAAAATAGAAAGAGTTTCAATTAATAGCTTTCTATTACATTCAAAAGTCTAAAAAATAAACTAACACACCAACTAATTTACGTATTTATTTTCTAGAACATAACGATTTATTGTTTTATCAAACTAACTCGAAATTTCTTGTAGTTGATTTTGATAAAGTTCTTTGTAATAACCTTCAACATTAATAAGTTCCTGGTGAGCCCCCTGTTGGGTAATGATTCCGTTGTTTAGAACCACGATCATATCGGCATTTTTTGCCGACGAAATTCTATGACTAACGATGATAGTCGTTTTACCCTTAGTCACTAGCTCGATGTTACTAAGGATTTGTTCTTCAGTTTCCGTGTCAACTGCAGAGAGGCAGTCGTCTAAAAGAAGAATTTGAGGGTTTTTGATAAAGGCCCTTGCAATAGATACCCGTTGCTTTTGTCCTCCAGAAAGTGTGATACCTCGTTCACCTAAAACAGTATCATAGCCATTTTTAAAATTAATAATATTGTCATGTACGACTGCCATCTTAGAAGCTCTTTTGACTTCGTCATCAGACGCCTTGTTTTTCCCAAATTTGATATTATTCCTTAAGCTATTAGAAAACAAAAAGGGATCTTGAGGTACAAAACCAATACTAGATCTAAGACTATTTAGGTTTAGACTTTGAATGGGTTTTCCATCGACTTTTATATCCCCTTTTTGAACATCATATAACCGTCCAATTAGCTCGAGGATCGTTGATTTTCCAGAGCCAGTGTTCCCAATAATAGCTAGTGTTTGTCCTTTTTGAACTTCAAAACTAATGCCTTTTAAAGCTTCAATATTAGTGTCCTCATAAGTGAAATGCACGTTTTTAAAAGAGATGGCTCCACCAATATTAGACTCTAGTTCACGGGTGTTGAGTATACTAGGCTTTTGTTTCAAGAACTCATTTATCCTCTTTTGAGACGCTTCTGCCTCTTGGATCAAGGAAGTAACCCATCCAATAGAAGCAACAGGCCATGTGAGCATATTTACATAAATTATAAATTCTGCTATGGTGCCCAAATTCTCAATCTGCCCATCCATATATTGCTTGCCCCCTATATAAATAACAATTAGATTACTAACTCCTATAAGCAATAACATTAAAGGATGAAAAAAGGCTTGTATTTTAGATAAGCCCAAGCGTTTTTCGCGTTGTGAGTTCGCCGAATCTGAAAATTTTTGTTCTGTTTGTTCTTCTAGTGCATAGGCTTTTGTAATCCAAATACCACTAAAAAACTCTTGAGTTGAAGAAGATAAGGTAGATAAATGTGTTTGTACAATTGTACTTTGCTTATGAATTAGTTTGCTTAAAAAATAGATAGACACCGATAAAAATGGAAGCGGTATTATTGTGTAAAGTGTAAGAGATGGTGATTGGTTGTACATATACGCCAGAGCAACAATAAATAGTGTTAAGGTATTAATGGTGTACATTACAGCAGGTCCAATATACATTCGTACTTTACTAACGTCCTCACTTATTCGACTCATAAGATCTCCTGTGCGGTTTCGTTTATAAAAAGCAATGGAAAGCTGTTGGTAGTGGTTATAAACTTCATTTTTCAAATCAAACTCCACATGCCGGGATACGTTAATGATGGTTTGACGCATCAAAAAGGTGAATAGCCCAGTTGCAATGGCAGCTCCTATGATATAAAGTATATATAAACTTATTTGATTTCTAAAAACATCCGTGCTCGTGGGTTCTGTTATTTGATTAGAAATTAAAGTAATCGACTTTCCAATAAGTTGAGGGGTGAATAATGCAAATATTTTTGAACCAATAGTAATAAGAATACCCAAGATGATTTTAAAGCGATACTTTAAAAAATATTTATTAAGATATTGAAGTTCTTTCATTGGTTATATTGTGCGATGTTATAAGAGTGATTAACCCACTTACAAAGATAGTCGTTTTAGAGAAAGATGACATTGTGTAAAAAAACTATTTTTTGAATCTTTAGAAGCAAAATAATACTATTTTTGTCGGGCAATTTATTTTAATTGTAAGAAACAAGATAAATAAAGATTATAAATTTGATCTTAAACCAATAAGTTCTTTATACCATGCTGAATAGAAGACATATTCGAACTAAAGTAATGCAAGTTATCTATGCCCTTAAAAGATCGGAGGACCTTAACTTGGCTTCTGAAGAAAAATTTCTTGTATCTAGTATGGATAGCATGTACTCGCTCTATCTACTAATGCTTTCGTTACTAATTAAAGTACATGATAAAGCTAAAGATCAACAAGAAAAATCGCAACAAAAACATTTGTTAACTACGGAAGATTTAAATCCAAATATGAAGTTTATTCACAATTCACTTCTTGTTCAGATGTCAGAAAGTCAGTCTTTAAAAAATGCCTTTGAACGCCATAAAATCCAAAATTGGGAATTAGATAATGAATATGTAGAAGTCATTTTTAGGTCTGTTCTTGAAAGTGATCTTTATGCAGCCTACATGAATTCTAAGTCGTCTTTTAATAATGACAGACAATGCGTTGTCGATTTTTTTAAGGAAGTGATCGCGCCCAATGAGAAATTATACGATTATTTAGAAGACCGAAACTTAACATGGTTAGATGATTTACCTGTAGTCAACACAGCGTTGGTTAAGCTTTTAAACAAAGCCAAAGAAAATAATTCAGATGGATATTTTACGCCTCATTTATTTAAGGATGATGAAGATAAAGAGTTTGGCGTTACACTTTTAAGAAATACAGTCCACAACTTAGAGGCTTACACAGAAGAGATTAGCTTGAAAACCCAAAACTGGGACAAAGATCGTATTGCTGATATTGATTTTGTGTTGCTTCAAATGGCAATTTGTGAGTTTCATGAATTCCCCTCAATTCCGACCAAAGTGTCAATTAACGAATATATTGAAATAGCAAAAGAGTATTCAACTCCAAAAAGTAACGTGTTCATTAACGGAGTTTTAGATAAAATTGTAAAAGAGTACGACGAAAACAAAACCTTAAATAAAATAGGACGTGGATTAATGTAAATTTTTAGTTACTTTTATGCTCTTATTTTTTAAAATCAAACTAATATAAATTCTAACTTATGAAAAAATTATTTTTAACATTAACAATTGCAAGTTTAGTAGTTTTTACCTCTTGTAAAGAAAACGCTGCTGAAAAAATAAACCAAGAAAATGTAACTAAAGCTGCTGAGAGAGACTCTCAAGCAATAGTTTTTCCAAGCATCTCTTTTGATAAAACGGAGCATGATTTTGGACAAATAATGAATGGTACGGCTGTAGAAACAACTTTCGCTTATACTAACACAGGAAAATCTCCACTCGTTGTTACTGATATTAAAAGTACATGTGGATGTACAGTTCCTCAAGGCTGGAGTAAAGAACCCCTAATGCCTGGAGCTTCATCACAGTTTAGTGTTAAGTTTAACGGAAAAGGAGCCAATAAGACTTCAAAAACTATCACATTGACAACTAACACGCAAACAGGAAGAGAGCAAGTAAGAATATCAGCTTTTATTACGCCAGATCCTAATGCACCTGTTAAAAAACAATAATTAATTAATACTCCAATTTTAAGTATATGGAAAATCTAGGTCAATTTACCCCCTTTATTTTAATGTTTGTAGTGGTCTACTTTTTTATGATAGCCCCTCAAATGAAACGTGCAAAAAAAGAAAAGAAATTTGCCGCGGAACTTAAAAAAGGAAATAAGGTAATTACAAAAAGTGGTATGCACGGAAAGATTGCTGAGTTAAATGACAAAGATAACTCTTGTGTAATCGAAACTCTAGCTGGGAAAATTAAATTTGACCGTTCTGCCATTTCAATGGAAATGAGTCAGAAATTAAATCCGACACCCCTCAAAAAGTAATTCATAAAAAAAGGCCGCTAAATTAGCGGCCTTTTTTTATAAATAACGTTTTTGTGTTAGTTCCGCAATTTTACAAATTACTTTTATAGCACTCAGGATACTTTCTAACGGCACATACTCATAGCGCCCATGGAAGTTATGGCCTCCTGCAAATATGTTTGGACAAGGCAAGCCCATAAAACTTAATTGGGATCCATCAGTACCCCCTCGAATCGGCTTAATTAGTGGTTTAATATTTAACTCCTTCATTGCAGCTTCTGCAATGTCAACAATATGCATCACAGGGACCACCATTTCTTTCATGTTATAGTATTGGTCCTTGGTCTCAATTTCATATACCATATGACCAATTTCTTTATTTAACGAATCGACCAAATCAAGAAGGTATCGCTTTCGAGCTTCAAATTTAGTCCGATCATGGTCTCTTACGATGTAACTCAGTTCAGTAGCCTCCACTTTACCTTCCATACTATGGAGGTGATAAAAGCCTTCATAGCCTTCTGTTTGTTCTGGAGTTTCATTTTTTGGGAGCGCTTCAATAAATTGAGACGCATAATACATGGAGTTAATCATTTTTCCTTTGGCATAGCCGGGGTGCACAATTTTACCATTTACTTTAATGAGGGCAGCAGCAGCATTAAAGTTTTCATATTCTAATTCTCCGATCTGACTTCCATCCATGGTATAGGCCCACTCGGCTCCAAATTTTTCAACATCAAATTTATGAGCACCACGACCAATTTCTTCGTCTGGAGTGAATCCAACCTTAATAGGCCCGTGTTTTATTTCTGGATGCTGAATAAGGTATTCCATAGCACTCACAATTTCGCAAACCCCCGCTTTATCATCTGCCCCCAAAAGGGTAGTGCCATCAGTAGTAATTAAAGTTTGCCCTTTATAGAGTAACAAATCTTCAAAATAATCAGGCGACAAAATAATATTCTCTTTCGTGTTTAATACGATTGCTGAGCCATCGTAATTTTCAATTATTTGTGGCTTTACATTCGCAGCTGTAAAATCTGGAGAGGTGTCAAAGTGAGATACAAATCCAATCGCTGGGACTTTATGTGGCACGTTTGAGGGTAGGGTGGCCATGATGTATGCATTCGTATCTATATTGACGTCCTGCATTCCAATTGCTTTTAATTCTTCTGCCAGTTTGTTGGCGAGGTCCCATTGCTTTAGAGTGCTTGGTGTTGAAGTAGATTTGGGATCGCTTTCAGTATCTATTTTTACATAGCTAATAAATCGATTTAGAATGTGTTTTTTGTCTAACATTTAATTTCGTATTTTTTCAAAAATAATTAACCCCTTTTAAAGTGGCAAGACTTCTTTGGAGTTTCTTTTTTTTTGTTGCTATTTAGCGTATTTTTGTGTTCAAAATATACGTTATGTATAAATCAATTATTCGCAAAATCCTTTTTAAATTTGATCCCGAAGCCGTTCATTATTTCACTTTTGACGCGATCAAACTAGTCTCGAAAATTCCTTTGGTTCCAGCTTTGATCCGATCTATTTTTCAGGTGAATCACCCTAATTTGGAACGCGAGTTATTTGGATTACGTTTTAAGAACCCTGTTGGCTTGGCAGCTGGATTTGATAAGAATGCAGTACTGTATAATGAACTTGCAAATTTTGGTTTTGGTTTTATTGAAATAGGTACGGTCACTCCTAAAGCCCAAGAAGGCAATCCCAAAAAACGTTTATTTAGATTGCAAGATGATAAAGGAATCATTAATAGAATGGGGTTTAATAATGCAGGCCTGGAAGCTGCAATCACGCAGTTGAAAAAAAATAAAAAACAGATTATAATTGGAGGTAATATTGGTAAAAATACCCAAACAGCTCCAGACGCCTATACGAAGGATTATTTAGAGTGTTTTAGTGCCCTACACCCTTATGTGGATTATTTTGTCTTAAATGTAAGTTGTCCCAATGTAGGGAGTCATGCGAAATTAAATGATAAAGATTATTTAGAAGAATTAATAAACGCTGTACAATCATTAAATGCCACTTTTGAAGTCTCTAAGCCTATTCTGCTTAAAATAGCACCAGACTTGAATAATACACAGCTAGATGAAATCATAGCACTCGTTAAGGCGACTAAAATTGAAGGGGTTATTGCTTCTAATACGTCCGTGTCTAGAGAGAACTTAAAAACAGATGCCACCGCTTTAAAATCTATTGGGAATGGGGGGGTTAGCGGACAGCCGATCACAAATAAAAGCACTCAAGTCATCAAGTATTTATCCGACAACAGTCAAAAAGCATTTCCAATTATTGGAGTCGGGGGTATTCATTCTGAAAAAGATGCCTTAGATAAATTAAGTGCTGGTGCAGATTTAGTACAGATTTATACAGGATTTATATATGAAGGACCTGCTCTTGTAAAGCGAATTAACAAAGCAGTATTGAAGTCCTTATTAAATTCATAATTCATTTTGAATACGGAAATATTAGTTTCATTTATTCTTGCCACAGCAACTCTGGCATTATCTCCTGGTCCTGACAATGTATTTGTTCTTGTTCAAACTATTTCTTATGGTAAACGCAAAGGAATGGCCATTGTTTGTGGGTTGATTTTTGGATGTATTATACATACTTCTGTAGTAGCTTTCGGCTTATCGTCATTTATACAGTCTAGTCCAAATTTGCTTT
>Ga0114995_10002967_pt1 | contig 11668 bp, 10 predicted proteins | sample ArcticOcean_MG_C_11_FD_87038 | JGI IMG/M metagenome (GOLD analysis project Ga0114995, IMG submission 87038) | Marine microbial communities from western Arctic Ocean - ArcticOcean_MG_CB2_154 | ecosystem: Environmental > Aquatic > Marine > Oceanic | place: Arctic Ocean: Canada Basin | collected... | reverse complement strand
CAAACAAGTATAAAGCCTTTTGTAGTGGTCTTAGACGCTGGACACGGAGGTAAAGATCCAGGGCGCCCCACCAATTTTGGTTACAAGGAAAAAGATATCGCTTTAGATATAGTCTTAAAAGTAGGGGAGAACCTTGAAAAGCAGGATAATATAAAAGTAATCTATACAAGAAGTACAGATGTGTTTATTGAATTAAGGCAGCGTGCAAAAACAGCGAATAAAGCAGATGCAGATTTATTTGTTTCCATTCACTGTAACGCCCATAACTCTCAGGCATATGGAACAGAAACTTATGTGCTAGGTCTGCATAGAAACGATTCAAACTTTAGGGTGGCGCAACAAGAAAATGAAGTGATCTTTTTAGAAGATGATTTTGAGTCAAATTATGAAGGTTTTGATCCAAATTCTCCAGAATCAATGATTGGTCTGACTCTAATGCAAGAAGATTACTTAGATCAAAGTATTTTACTAGCTCGCTATGTACAGGATAATTTCACTTACAAATTAAAACGAAAAAACAGAGGCGTCAAGCAAGCTGGATTTTGGGTGTTACACAACACTTATATGCCTAGTATTTTAATAGAAACGGGGTTTATCACTAATAAAACAGAAGGAGATTACCTCAATTCAGCTTCTGGAAAGATCAATATGTCCAAAAGTATTTCTGATGCTATTTTAGATTATAAATCAAAACTAAATTCCGATACAACTGCCGTAATTGAGACAGCATCAAATCAGGTGGATTACGTAGATTCAGAAGTTGTTTTGCCAGTAGATGCTCCCGTTGTAGAATCTTCGTTAAGCAAGCCTTTGATCGTTTTTAAAGTGCAAATAGCAGCGGGTTCTAAAAAGTTGGCACCCAAATCGTATAACTTCAATGGACTTGATCAGATTTCAAGACAAAAATCAAGTACAATTTACCGCTACTTTTATGGAAATACGACTAGTTATTCCGCTGCTGTAAAGTTGTTAGATATAGCAATATCTAAAGGGTTTTCCGATGCTCTTGTAGTCGCTTATAAAGACGGAGAAAAAACATCAATTAAGCAAGCCTTGAAATCTAGTGTGAATTAGGCATAATTATTTCAATTTTATACTTAAATTTGTATTGAGAAAAACCATTATATTGAAACTATCTAAAGAAATAAAAACAGCTATTCTTGTGATCTCAGGGATATTGCTATTCATCTTTATCTTTAATTATTTAAAGGGCGAAAATGTATTTGATGCTTCCAAAAAAATCAGCGCTATTTATGATAATGTTGAAGGCTTAGCGCCCTCTGCAGCTGTTACTATAAACGGTCATAAAATCGGTAAAGTTCAATCCATCAAATTCAACGGAGATGGTTCTGGTTTGTTAAAAGTAACCATGCTTATTGGAAATGATTTTGACTTTTCCGTCAATAGTACGGCCGAGTTATATGAAGCTGGCTTGATAGGTGGTAAAGCAATTGCAATAATTCCGGCCTTTGATGATGCAGCATTAGTTCAGTCTGGAGATGTGCTAAGTTCTACTGTCAAACCAGGTCTTACAGACTTAGTTAATCAACGCTTAACGCCACTTCAAGAAAAAATTGAAAAGATGATGGTTAGCGCAGATTTGTTGCTTAGCAATCTGAATGATGTTTTTGACATTCAAACAAAAGATAATATCAAACTAAGCATCTCTGAGCTTAGCACAACTATCGCCTCCTTTAAGTCAACTTCTGAATCTTTAAATGGGTTAGTAACAGATAATAAATCTGCAATTGGAGAAACGATTTTAAATTTCAATAAAATTTCTGAGGATTTGACTAGAGTCAGTAAATCTCTTACAGAATCTGACTTAGATTCAATCATGTTTGATCTTAAATCAACGATATCTAGTTTTGGTAATTTATTGACGACTATTGAAAGCGGTGAAGGGTCTATTGGAAAATTGATGAAGGACGATGGTGTATACAATAACCTTAAGGGGGCAACTAAACAGTTAGAACAGCTTTTGGAAGACATGAAATTAAATCCAAAACGTTATGTGCATTTTTCATTATTTGGAAAAAAGACAAAACAATACGATTCAGAGGGTAACGAAATGAAAACCACGAAAGAGTAATTAAATGAGTTTATTACCTAACATAGTTTTTGCACTTATACTTTTTTCTGGGGTTGCCTTCTTTCTGCGAAACGTAAGCAAGCTTAAACGAAATATTTATTTAGGAAAAGATGTAGATACTAGTGGTAATACTAAATTACGCTGGACTAATATGGCTAAAATAGCTCTTGGTCAAGGTAAGATGGTCCGTCGTCCAATCTCCGGAATTCTTCACATTATAGTCTATGTAGGGTTTGTGATCATTAATATTGAAGTCTTAGAAATTGTCATTGATGGCTTGTTCGGTACTCACCGAATTTTCTCTGTTATTGGTCCCCTTTATGGGGTTTTGATTGGGGTTTTTGAAGTGCTTGCTGCTTTAGTCTTTATAGCGGTTGTGATTTTTTGGTTTCGAAGAAATGTTGTGAAGATTCAACGATTTATGAAGTCCGAAATGAAAGGATGGCCGAAACTTGATGGGAATTTGATTCTGTATTTTGAAATTGTTTTGATGGGGTTGTTCATCATTATGAACGCAACAGACGTTGAATTTCAGTCCATGAATTCAGGTAATGTTATAAGTCAGTTTTTTGCCCCAATGTTTGAGGGTTATAATGTCCATTTAATTGAAAGAATTGCTTGGTGGGTACATATTATTGGTATTTTAGTTTTTCTGAACTACCTATACTATTCAAAACACTTACATATTTTATTAGCGTTTCCAAATACTTATTATGGAAGTGTTAAGCCCAAAGGTCAACTTAACAACCTAGAAGCCGTTACAAATGAAGTTAAGCTCATGATGGACCCTGATGCTGATCCCTATGCCGCCGCCGCTGAAGATGCTGCACCCCCTGACAAGTTTGGAGCTAGTGATGTTCAGGATCTTAACTGGGTACAGCTTTTAAACGCATACACATGTACGGAATGCGGACGTTGTACAAGCGAATGTCCAGCAAATCAGACTGGTAAAAAATTATCTCCAAGGAAAATAATGATGGATACTCGAGATCGTCTGGTAGAGGTAGGTGAAAACATAGATGCCAATAATGGTGAGTTTAAGCTTGATGGTAAACAATTATTAGGTGATTATATTACAAACGAAGAGCTTTGGGCCTGTACTAGCTGTAATGCTTGTGTAGAAGCTTGTCCAGTGAGCATAGATCCACTTTCAATTATTCTTGAGATGCGACGTTACTTGGTTATGGAGCAAAGTGATGCCCCTATGGAGCTTAACAATATGATGTCTAACATTGAAAATAACGGTGCGCCCTGGCCTTACAATCAAATGGACCGATTAAACTGGAAAAACGATTAGAAATATATTTATAAAAATTAACAATGAAAAGAGAAGAAGCTGATAAGTTATTACATGAAAAAGTAGAATCTGGTGAACTTGTAAGCCCAGTGCTTCCAGGAGGCGTAAAAAATTATTTAATTGATATCGATGGAACAATTACGGAAGATGTTCCTAATGAAGAGCCAGAGCGAATGGGAACGTGTTTACCTTTTGTAGATGCCTTAGAAACCTGTAACCGTTGGTATGAAGAAGGACATATGATTTGTTTTTTTACATCACGTACAGAAACGCATAGAGCCGTTACTGAAGGTTGGTTAAAGCGACATGGTTTCAATTATCATAGCCTTTTAATGGGCAAGCCTAGAGGTGGAAACTACCACTGGATTGACAACCATTTAGTGAAAGCGACGCGTTACAAAGGTAAATTCACGGATTTAGTTGAAAAAGAAGTAACGATTGAAGTTTTTGACGATGGTCAGCATGATTAATACATAAACTATGAGTGAAGTGTTAAAAGTACCAACAATGGCCGAATTTGCGGCTACTGGCAAGCAGCCTGAGGTTTTGTTTTGGGTAGGCTGTGCTGGCAGTTTTGATGACCGTGCAAAAAAAATAACTAAAGCTTTTGTTAGATTATTAAACAAAGCCGAAGTTGAATTTGCGGTCTTGGGAACTGAAGAAAGTTGTACAGGTGACCCAGCCAAACGTTCTGGAAATGAGTTTTTATTTCAAATGCAGGCAGTTACCAATATTGAGGTTTTAAATGCGTACGATGTTAAAAAGATTGTAACCGCATGCCCGCATTGTTTTAATACACTTAAAAACGAATATCCGTCCTTAGGAGGTGATTATATAGTAATGCACCACACCCAGTTTCTTAAGAGTTTGTTGGACGAAGGACGACTAACAATTGAAGGTGGTAAATTTAAAGGAAAGCGTATTACTTTTCACGACCCCTGTTTTTTGGGACGTGCAAATGATGTGTATGAGGCTCCTCGCGACTTGATCAAAAAGTTAGATGCAGAATTGGTGGAAATGAAAAACTGCCGTAAAAAGGGGCTTTGCTGTGGCGCCGGAGGTGCTCAGATGTTTAAAGATGCTGAACAAGGAGATAAAGAAATTAATATCGAAAGAACAGAGCAAGCCATGGAGGTTAAGCCTGATATTATTGCAGCAGGATGCCCATTTTGTAATACCATGATGACTGATGGTGTGAAGAATAAAGCAGAAGGTCAAATCAAAGTCATGGATGTGGCTGAATTAATAGCCAATGCAAACGATTTATAAAACTAAATACTTTTTAAACAAATGTTAGTTAATTTTGATGCACTTCCAGATAATTCCCGTATTTGGATTTACCAATCTAATCGCTCTTTTACTGAAATTGAGTTGCAAAATATTTCAATCAAATTAAACGTCTTTTTACAGGCTTGGACCGCACATGGATCTGAATTACAAGCAGGATTTGAAATAAAATATAAGCGCTTTATAATCATTGCTTTGGACCAAGAAAAGCAATTGGCAACTGGTTGTTCCATTGACGCTTCTGTACAGTTTATTCAAGCCCTAGAGACTTTGTATTCTGTGGACTTGATGGATAAGATGAATGTGTCCTACAAACAAGGAGAGTACGTAGCCTATAAAACACTAACAGATTTTAAAAAGATGGCTAAGGACAAAGCCGTTTCTAAAAATACGATTGTATTTAATAACCTTGTTAACTCCAAAAGTGAATACCAAGAGTTTTGGGAAGTACCAGCCTCCGAAAGCTGGCACAGTCGGTTTATGTAATTTAAAGTATAGAAAACCGTACCACTACTTCACTTTCAATTTTAATTCCCGAGAATTCAAGATCCATAGGTTTTTCTAAAACTCCAACCGAATCATAGGCAACCTTCATTCTATTCATTGTTTGGGGGTAGTAATTATTGGAATAGTATTTATCTGAAATATAGATAGCTTTATCAAGTGCCTGACCCAAGGGTTTTATAAGGAAATTTACTTGTGTTTGTGCTTTTAAAATGGCTTTAGATCTTAATATGAGCTTTAAGGCCTCGGTCTTGGAATAGGCTGTTTTTATCAGTCTCACATTTGAAATACCTTTGGCTTCTAAATGAACTAAAACCTTACTTGCTGTTAAGCCATCATACATGACTAACTCATAGTTTTTAGATTTCAAGACACTTTTTTTTCTCAAAAAATATTTTTTGTAGTTACTCGCTAAGTCTTCAATTTTTAATTGTTTTTTTAAGTTAATCCCCAGTTCCTCCAAAGCACTAGCCATCTCGCGTTCTTGTTTTTCTACAGAGGTTCGGCCGCGGTCTTCTTTTTCTTGAATTAAAATTGATAGATAGATGCGGTCGGGTTCCACCAAAGAGTCTGCTTTTGCGGTAGTTTCTAGGTAGGGTTGGTCAATAAAATTTTTAGACTGAGTGAATCCCATTAGTGTAGTAGCGATACAAAGAGTCGTGATAATGTTTTTTTTCATGATTTATTTTTTAAATTCATTAATTTCTTATTACTAATATAATTATTTACTTGGTAAATAGTAAATCAATAAACTACAATCAGATCAATTGGTTGTGAAGAATTAGATTTGGGATCTAAATCACAATAAATGTAATTAAAATATGCAATAAATATTCATATTTAAATCATAAAAACTTAAAAATCAAGAAATTAAAAGGATTAAATTTAATAAAAACAACCTCGAAGTATTAAATTGATCTTAAAACGTTCCATTTATCTATTAAAAACAGTAATTTGTTGAGGAATTATAATCTCCCTTTAAAATTTGTTTATGCGTTATTTTTGCACACTTCTTGTTTTTTGTTCCACACTTACACTTTTAGCCCAAGCCCCGAGCTCACCATTAGATTCTTCAAATAAAAGTAGTCAAAAATCATGGGTAGACAATACTTATAATGCGCTTAGTCTTAAGGAGAAGATTGGACAGTTGTTTATGGTTCAGGATTTTTCAAATCAAGACCAAGCCACCAAGAAATTGATTTTAAATCAAATTAAAAACTATCACATTGGAGGTATTATATATTCTAAAGGGGGCCCTGTACGTCAGGCTCACTTAAACAATGAGCTACAGTCAGCATCTAAAATACCCTTGTTAGTTGGGATGGATGCTGAGTGGGGTCTGAGCATGCGATTAGATTCTACCTATGCATTTCCCTGGAATATGACTTTGGGAGCCATTAAAGATTTAGATTTAATACGTAAAACAGGGCAACATATAGGAGAACATTGTAAGCGTCTCGGAGTTCATATTAATTTTTCTCCAGTAGTTGATATCAATACCAATCCCAAAAATCCAATCATTGGAAACCGTTCTTTTGGAGAAGATAAAGAGGCCGTTTCAAGTCGATCTTTAGCATTTATAGCGGGGATGCAAGAAGCAGGAGTGATGGCCAATGCCAAACATTTTCCTGGTCATGGAGACACAGACTCGGACTCTCATAAAACACTACCTACTATTAATTTTTCTCAACAACGCATTGATTCACTGGAACTATATCCGTACAAGAAACTATTTTCAAAAGGGCTTTCAAGTGTCATGGTAGCACATCTCAATGTGCCTAGTCTTGATGCACGTTCAAATTACCCTTCCTCTTTATCTTATCCGATTGTCACAGAGTTATTAAAAGAAAAGCTTGGGTTTAAAGGGTTGATTTTTACTGATGCTTTGGACATGAAAGGCGCTTCAAATTTTAGCAATCCAGGCGAAGTTGATTTACTGGCTTTTCTGGCAGGAAACGATGTGATGCTAATGTCAGTAGATGTGAGTCAAGGCATAGCTGCCCTTCAAAAGGCTGTAGAGTCCGGAGTTATTTCTGAACAACGTTTAGCGCACTCTGTCAAAAAAATACTAAGTGCTAAATTTAAGGTTGGACTCACTCAGTACAAGCCTATAAATACGGACAATTTAGTAGCGGATTTAAATCGTAAAAGAGATGACGTTTTATACCAGAAATTAATGGAGAATGCTATTACTCTTGTTCAAAATAAAAACGATATACTACCCATTAATGATTTAGAATTACACAAAATTGCTTATGTGAATATGGGAGAAGCAGATGCCTCTCCATTTTTAAAAACACTTAACAAATACACACAAGTTGATTCTGTAAGCGCTTATAATTTAGACGAATTAGTTTCTGATTTAAATCAGTATAATACGGTCATCGTTGGCTTGCACACCTCTAATGCCAGCCCTTGGAAGGCATATCAATTCACACATAAAGAACTTGTTTGGCTTTATGAAATAGCACGTACCAATAGGGTTGTTTTAACGATTTTTGCAAAGCCATATGCCTTAAATGATTTTAAGTCTTTTGCTAATTTTGAAAGCATTGTTATGGCTTATCAGAATAGCTCTATAGCCCAACAAACGGCAGCTCAAATTATTTTTGGTGGTCTCGCTGCTAAAGGAAAACTACCCGTTAGTATTAATTCAGTATTTAAGGTAGGACATGGAATATCCACTCCTGCTATAGACCGACTGTCTTATGGTTTGCCAGAGTCAGTAGGAATGGACTCGACACGCTTACACAAAATAGATTCTGTTGCTGCTTATGCGGTTGATGAACAAATGACTCCCGGGATTCAGCTTTTAGTCGCCCGTAAAGGAAAAGTGATTTACGAAAAATGTTTTGGACATCACACCTATAATAAAACTACTAAAGTTAAGCTCAATGATTTATATGACGTCGCCTCGCTTACAAAAATATTAGCTACACTTCCGTTACTTATAGAGCTTGTTGACCAAGGAGTGATACAGCTGGAATCCACTTTAGGTGAATTGTTACCCGTTTATAAAGGCAGTAATAAAGAATCTATTACGGTTCAAGAAATGCTTTCTCATTACGCCCAACTAAAACCATGGATCCCCTTTTATGTTTCAACCTTAGACTCTATAACCCAGAAGCCAAATCCTGCTTTTTATAAATCTAATCAAACTAAAGAATTTTCGATCCAAGTTAGTAAAGACTTATATCTCAGAAACGATTTTAAAGATAGTATTCAATCTAAAATTATAGAGTCTGAGTTATTAGATAAAAAAAAGTATCGTTATAGTGACATGCCTTATTATATGTTAAAGTCAATTATAGAAAAACAATATAGTCAACCTCTAGATGAATTAGTTCAACAGCGTCTTTACAAATCTTTAGGCGCTAATTTATCAACTTATAAACCATTAGAGAAATTCAGTATTCAACAACTCGTCCCAACAGAATTAGATGATTATTTTAGATATGATAAAGTACAAGGCTATGTACATGATATGGGAGCCGCTATGCAAGGAGGTGTGGGTGGACATGCAGGTTTATTTAGTAACGCCAATGACACTGCTAAGTTGATGCAGTTGTACCTTCAAAAGGGTGTGTATGGAAATAAACGTTATTTTTCCTCTCATACGTTTGATAAATTTAACACCTGCCATTATTGCGATCAAGACAACCGTCGTGGTATAGGATTTGATAAACCTCAATTAGAAGATGAAGGGCCCACATGTGGATGTTTATCGATGCGTAGTTTTGGGCATTCAGGATTTACTGGAACCTATGCATGGGCAGACCCAGATAAAGAAATAGTTTATGTATTTTTAGCCAATAGAACATTCCCAAAGTGGGATGCTAATAGACTTTTGAAAGAAAATATTAGAACAGAAATACAGCGTTTAATTTACGAATCAATTATTGAATAAAATGAATATAGGAATAGTATGTTACCCAACCTTTGGAGGTAGTGGTGTTCTGGCGACAGAACTAGGCTTAGAGTTGTCTCGAAAGGGCCACCAAGTCCATTTTATTACCTATAGACAACCCGTACGGCTGGAGTTGTTAAATTCTAATGTTCATTTTCATGAAGTTAATGTTCCGGATTATCCCTTATTTCATTATCAGCCCTATGAATTGGCTTTGTCTAGTAAATTAGTGGACATGGTAAAAGTGCACAAAATTGACGTTTTACATGTACACTACGCGATTCCACACGCGTATGCAGCCTACATGGCCAAAAAAATGCTTCACGAAGAAGGTATTAAAATACCTATTGTAACCACGTTGCATGGTACTGATATAACATTAGTGGGAAGCCATCCATTTTATAAAACAGCTGTTACTTTTAGTATTAATAAATCCGATGCTGTTACTTCTGTTTCTCAAAGTCTTAAAGAAGATACGCAGCGTTTATTTAATACACAAAAAGATATAAAAGTAATTCCAAATTTCATTGATATAGATAAATATCAAACTGGTTTTAAAGAGTGCGATCGTGATTTATTAGCACTTCCATCTGAAAGGGTGATTACACATGTCAGTAACTTTAGACCCGTCAAGCGGATTGCCGATGTCATTGAAGTCTTTTATAGAGTTCAAAAGGAAGTGCCATCAAAGTTAATGATGGTAGGCGAGGGGCCTGAGCGTAAACAGGCGGAGCAGTTATGTAAGACTTATGGAATTGAAAATAAAGTCGTGTTTTTAGGAAATAGTAATGAGGTAGATAAAATATTATGTTTTAGTGATTTATTTCTTCTTCCTTCACAAACAGAAAGTTTTGGTTTAGCTGCTTTGGAAGCAATGGCCTCAGGGGTCCCTGTTATATCTAGTAATTCTGGAGGGATTCCAGAAGTAAATATTGAAGGCGTATCGGGTTACTTAAGTCCCGTAGGTGCTCTAGACGAAATGGCACAGAATGCCATAAATATCATTAAAGATGACTTAGTTCTTAATAAATTTAAAAAAGCAGCTCAAGAGGCAGCAATCAAATTTGATATTCATAAAATAGTTCCTTTTTATGAAGCTATTTATGAAGAAGCGTTACAGAATTGTAAATCTATTTAATTTATTAGAAGATTTGTTACTTAGTCGGTTTCTAATTTTTGTTTTTATAATAATACAATTACTTTTACATTTTAATACTTAAGTTTTAGCATATGGCAGGGAATGCATTTGGATCTATTTTTAAACTCACTACATTTGGGGAGTCTCATGGCACTGCTATTGGTGGCGTTATTGATGGCTGTCCTGCAGGCATTACAGTCAACTTTGAAGCCATTCAATTGGAGATGGACCGGCGAAAGCCAGGCCAGTCTGCGATTGTAACACAACGTAAAGAGCCCGATACTGTCAAGTTTTTATCTGGGATTTTTGAGGGTAAAACAACAGGAACACCTATTGGTTTTATGATTGAAAATGCCAATCAAAAATCTAAAGATTATACTCATATAAAAGATGTGTTTCGTCCAAGTCATGCCGATTTTACTTATTCTGAAAAATATGGTCAGCGGGATTACCGTGGGGGTGGACGTAGTTCGGCACGTGAAACAGCTTGTCGTGTGGTTGCAGGAGCCTTGGCAAAACAATTCATAAACACAATAGAAATAAATGCCTACACCTCTTCAGTTGGAGACATAGTACTTAATAAATCCTATAAAGAATTAAATTTAGCCAATGCTGAAACGAATGACGTTCGTTGTCCAGATTCAGAAGTGGCCGCACAAATGATATCCAAAATAAAAGCCATTCGAAAGGAAGGTGATACCATAGGAGGTGTGATCTCTTGTGTCATTAAAAATGTACCTGTTGGATTAGGCGAGCCAGTTTTTGATCGCTTACATGCTCAATTAGGGAAAGCAATGCTATCTATCAATGCCGTTAAAGGCTTTCAATATGGGAGTGGATTTGAAGGAACCCAATTAAAAGGGAGTCAGCACAACGATTCATTTAGTGCCGATGGTTCTACAAAAACCAACTTATCTGGTGGTATTCAGGGCGGAATTAGTAACGGAATGGATATCTATTTTGATGTGGCTTTCAAGCCAGTCGCTACGATTATGCAAGCCCAGGACACGATTGATAAAGATGGTAATGAAGTTGAAATGCATGGCAAAGGACGCCACGATCCTTGTGTGGTGCCAAGAGCCGTCCCTATAGTAGAAGCCATGGCAGCATTAGTTATTGCCGATTTCATGCTCTTAAATCGACTGAGTAAAGCTTAAATTAAATAAACACATATCTTATGAAATCACTTGCCTTACACTGGAAAATATTAATTGGCATGCTATCAGGTGTGACCTTTGGTTTTATCATGCTTGAAGTAGGCGGTGCCGATTTTGTTGCTAGTTGGGTCAAACCCATTGGGACTATTTTTGTAAAACTCTTAAAATTAATTGCAGTTCCGCTTATTTTAGCTTCACTAATTAAAGGAATTTCAGATTTAAAAGACATTTCAAAATTTGCATCTATTGGGCTTAAAACTATTGTCATTTACGTGCTTACCACAGT
>Ga0114995_10002966_pt1 | contig 11669 bp, 10 predicted proteins | sample ArcticOcean_MG_C_11_FD_87038 | JGI IMG/M metagenome (GOLD analysis project Ga0114995, IMG submission 87038) | Marine microbial communities from western Arctic Ocean - ArcticOcean_MG_CB2_154 | ecosystem: Environmental > Aquatic > Marine > Oceanic | place: Arctic Ocean: Canada Basin | collected... | reverse complement strand
GATTGCTGATGCAAAAAATTGGGTGAAAAACCCAATAAAACTTGCGGGTGTAGATGAGGACCTAGCAAAGACATTAGGTCTTATAAGTCATTTTTTTATTGAAAAACTTTCCAAGTAAGTGCTACGATTACCTAGGTCTCATTCATGATGAAAGCGCGTATGTTACTAACGTAATTTGCTTGCGTGCTTTTGCTCAGACAACTTTTGAAGTTCTTGATTTTGTCTCATTAATGCCCGATGATACAACCTATCGTTGAGCGCTATGGCATCTTCCTCACTAATGCCGTTTAGCGCGGCATAAATTTTAGCTTGTAATTGTTGATTGGCTTTTAAATAGGCCAGAATTGAATCTTGCTTTTGTAACAAGGTGTTTGCTCTGATGGACATGAAGCCAAAGCCTTCGTGAGGATTGTTGTTGTCTTTCTCAAGAATTAAATATTCAGCCCCATCAACCTCTATTTTATCAAAATGCCATTGTACGTTTTCGTGAATTTCTCGAGTAGAGAATTTTTCATCTTCTGACAAGGATTGATTTTCACAGCCAGAGGATATAATGAGCACCAAAAGAATGACAGATAAAATAGTTTTCATGGGGGTTGGAATTAGTTTATTGAATGAGTCCTTCTTCAGTATTAAAAACTTTACTTAAATGTTGATGAGCCTTACCATTGAGGATAATAATCAAATAATCACCCAATTCTATTTTTAAATCAAAGGCGGGATTCTTGATTAGTTCTCGCCCCCCCGTCTCTTTATTTTTTGAAATCCCAATTAAAACCCCGTTGTATTTCATCTTCAAATTAAAAAAGGCCTCTTCATAGGTTTTATGGAGGTAAGGGTTTTCGGCGACTACTTTAAATTGTTTTATGTCAAAGTCATCATCTGATTTAGCAAAAGACATGATAGATTCTGCGTAATCAGCGACATCCGGTTCAAAAATATAGCTAGCTAAGAGTTTAGATGAGATTTCGTGTTGCAATATAATTTGCTCTACGCCCGCTGCGATGAAGGTTTCCTTTAATTCAGAATTGTCAAGAGCTACTGATAACCTCAGATTTGGATAATGTTTTTTGAGATTCAGAGCCGTGACAAGTTTGTCCGTGTCACTGTTTTGGTTAATAAAAACCATGCTTGAAAGCTCAATATTAATTTTTTTGTAGAAATCAATATTTTTATAGTCATTAAATAACACAAAGAGGTCTTTGGTTTGGTATTTGTCTTTTATGAAGTCAACCGTAGTTTTATTATCAGTTACAATACCCATTTTTTTACCTACACCGAAAAGTTGATCAGCTACTAAATTTCCAAAATCATTCCATCCAATCATCACTATATGATTGGAGAAACTTGTTCCTTCATATCCCAATTTCTTGTTCTCTTTAATGTTTACAATAATACTTGAAACTCCACCGATAACGGTAGCATAAAAAACCATACTCAATAATACAAAAACGCCACCAATAATTCTACCATGTGTAGTTAAGGGGAATAAATCTCCATAGCCCACTGTGGTCAAAGTCACAATAGAATACCAGTAAGCATTTTTATAATCGCTTAAGGTAGATTGTGGGCTGATTTTCTCTACCTCTACTAGTGCGGTAATAAGTATTTGGTAAATGATCACCACCCACAGGATCAATAGTCCTAGTTTGACTTTTTTATTTGAAAAGAAATTATCCAGCACCGCCCTCTTTTATTTCAAAGTTAGTGATTTGATGCCAAATAGTAAATGCTTTAGGGAGATATTCTAATTGTAATTTACATCCTGTTTTTAAGGATATAATTGATAATTCCTTAAAATATCATCTTTTATTTAATTAAACAGCAATTATTACCCATAATAATAATAAAATCAATAATATATTATAATTTTGATTAAATTACGGCCAACGTATTAGGAATATGACAAATGATTACGATTCTTAAAGATTAATAAAAATAGCATTATGGAAAGACATACCTATGATTATGGTGTAATTGGCAACTGTGCTTTTACTGCCCACGTGCATACCGATACGAGTATTGCTTGGATGTGTTGGCCTCGATTTGATAGTAGTTTCGTCTTTGGATCTATCTTAGATCAAGAAAAAGGAGGTGAATTTTCTATCAAGCCATTACAAGAGGTATTTGAATCCAAACAGACTTATTTAGAAAACACCAATATCCTTCAGACAGAAATATCCTCCCCAGAGGGAACCTATCGAGTGACCGATTTTGCGCCCCGATTTTATCAGTCTGATCGTTATTTTAAACCCCTCATGCTGGTAAGAAAAATAGAGCGAATAGAAGGGAATCCAAAAATCATTGTCAAATGTAAACCAGTGGGAGAGTATGGAAATGTAGTTCCCAAACAAAGTCTTGGAAGTAATCACATTCAATTTTTAGGCTTAGAAGCGAATGTGCGATTGACAACTAATATTTCACTCAATTATATCGTAGACGATCAGGCTTTTGTCTTGAATGAGGATAAGTATATGGTATTGACGTATGGCCCCCCCCTAGAAGGGACCATTATTGAGACGTGTGATGTGTTTTTGAGCAGAACCAAGATTTATTGGAGGGATTGGGTCAAAACTTCTAGTGTAGTTGATTTTTATCAGCGAGAAGCGATCCGATCGGCCTTAATTTTGAAAATTCATCAATATGAAGATACGGGTGCGATTGTAGCAGCGATGACGACGAGTTTACCCGAATCACCCGGTAGTACCCGGAATTGGGATTATCGATATTGTTGGATGCGAGATACCTTTTATACGCTAAATGCTTTCAGTAATATTGGTCATTTTGAAGAATTAGAAAAGTATTTTCACTACATATTAAATACGACCATTGATGAAGAAAGTCGTTACCAACCGCTTTACGGCATATCAGGAAAAAAAGCCCTTACTGAAGTTGAAATTCCTTTAAAAGGATATTTGGGAAATCAGCCTGTAAGGGTGGGAAATCAAGCTTACACTCACATACAGAATGACGTCTATGGTCAGGTTTTAATATCGTTATTGCCGCTATATGAGGATAAAAGAATCATTTTCACAGAAAGATTTGATTCTTCAGGGTTGATTATGAAAACCCTGAAAATGATTGAAAAAACGTTTGGCGAAAAAGACGCAGGCTTATGGGAATTTAGAAATTTAAAACAGCATCATACCTATACCTATCTATTTCATTGGGCAGGAAGTTGTGCTGCCATAAAGATGGCCAAAGTACTAAAAAATGAAGAAATGGGTACCTTAGCAGTCAAGTTAAAAAAGAGATCTGAAATTGAAATTGAAAAAGCATACGTGCCGTCAAAGAAAGGATATGCGCAGGCGGTTGGGGTAGATAGGATGGATGCCAGTACCCTACAACTCATCATGATGAACTATCTTCCGGGCCATTCACAAAGAGCCAAGGATCATTTGATCGCCATGGAAAAAGAGCTGGCAGCCTCTGGGGGACTCTTTTATAGATACAAGCATCAAGATGATTTTGGGGCACCTGAGACGACCTTTTTAATTTGTGCTTTTTGGTATGTTGAATCGCTGGCTTGCGTGGGAAGGTTAGACGAAGCCATCAAATATTTCGAAAATCTCATTTCATTCAGTAACCATGTGGGACTTTTGAGTGAGGATGTAAACGAAAAAGATGGCGGTATGTGGGGAAATTTCCCGCAAGCATATAGCCATGTGGGATTATTAAATGCCGCAACAAGAATAGCAAACAAACTGGATAGACCTAGCTTTTTATAATTTCGTTTAAGAGTTTCCGAACCTCTTTATAAGAATTAACGCTGAACTTTGCTTCGGAAGCACTGGTGCCTACTTTGATGGTATAGGCCTCTTCGGGCATTGCTTTGAAGGTATCTTCATCTGTAAAATCATCTCCTAGTGCCAATAAAAAGTCAGCTTCAGGGTAGATTTCCATTAATTTTTGGGCCGCTTTTCCTTTATTGATCTCAGAGTTTTTGATTTCTACGATCATATCGCCCTCAAGTACTTCCAAGTTTTCATTGGCGGTCATGTATTTTAAATGACTGGTGAGCTCCCGTGTTCGAACTTCTCCCAAACCCGTTTCTACTTTTCTATAATGCCAAACCAAGGAATAATCTTTTTCTTCGACGAAGGAACCGGGCGTACGATTTACATATCTTTCTAAGAGCGACAGGGTCTCTTTTTTCCAACTAGCATTAATTTTTATAAAGGTTTTGAAGGGCTTACCCATCCTTTTAATCCAAACCCCATGTTCTGCTACAATATCTAATGAATAAGGCTTCATCCACTCTTCAAGGAATTGCCGGCCTCTACCCGAGATAATCACAATGTGATTATTTTTGTCTTTTGTGAGGCGTTCCAAAATCTCTATGAGCTCTTGATCGGGTTTAGAGTCATCAGGATTTTCATTAAAACCAACCAGTGTGCCATCATAATCCAAGAAAATCAATCGTTCTTTCGATTGTTTATAGGCATGCTTGATTTCTTCTGACAGTTGGTTATCAATCAATCTTGTTTTGAGATGACTTTGTTCTTTTTTTACATTTGCAAGTTCATCCATGAACAATTTAACCCAGGCATGTATGTTGTATCTTTTCAATGATTTCTGCATCGAGGTCATGCTTTCGATTTGCAGTGCCTCTGGCATAGTTAATGCTTTATGCATGGCTTCAACCAATTGGTGAATATCATTGGGATTTACGATGATGGCATCAGAGAGCTCTTTGGAGGCACCGGCCATTTCACTGAGAATCAAGACTCCCTTTTTGTCTAATCTACTCGCTACATATTCTTTACATACTAAATTCATACCATCTCGCATAGGAGAAACCAAGGCCACGTCGGAAATCCGGTAAAATGCAGATAAAGCAGGCAATGGAAAACTTCGGTAGAAATAATGGATAGGCGTCCAATTGAGCTTGGAGAATTGACCGTTGATACGACCCACTAAAAGATCTATTTCTTCTTTGAGTTGCTTGTATTTTGAAACAGAATCTCTGGAGGGAACCACTACCATAAAAAGGGATACTTTCTCTTTAAAATCAGGATATTTGCTGAGAAAAAGCTCAAAGGCCCTTAATCGTTGGGGGATACCTTTAGAGTAATCCAGTCGGTCAATGGATAAGATGAGTTTTACGGTACCAATGGATTCTCTATAACGAGCCTCTCGGGCCAATGTTTCTGGATCTTGAGCAGAGGCGGCATACTTTTCATAGTCGATACCCATGGGTAAAGCATCTGCTTTTATGAGTCTGTTTTTGACTTTAATCGTACCGTTTGAGTTCCCAAGTCCCGCCAGTCGATTGACGGAAGAGAGAAAATGTCTCATGTCGTCGTAGGTATGAAACCCCAAAAAATCAGCGCCGAGCATGCCATTGAGTAATTCCCTTCTCCACGGCAATAGCCTAAAGGACTCATAGGAGGGGAATGGGATGTGAAGGAAAAATCCAATAGTAGCGTTGGGACTGATGGCCCTGATCAGTTGAGGCAAAAGCAATAGTTGATAGTCATGTATCCATACGGTATCATCATCCTCGAGTTCTTCTGAAACGATTTCTGCAAATTTTTGATTGACGCGCTGATAGGCGAGCCAAAGCTCTTCTTTATAAACGGTATATTGATTAAAATAATGGAAGTTTGGCCATAAGGTCTCGTTACTGAAGCCCTCATAGAAATCTTCAATTTCCTCAGTACTCAAAAAAACAGGTTTCATGTGCTGCTTGATGAGGTTTGAATGTACTTCTTCCTCTTGAGACTTTTCAATGGCCAATCCTGGCCATCCGACCCAAAGATTATTCCCTTGTTTAAAAACAGAATTCAAACCCGTCGCAAGGCCACCTTCACTTGCCTTGTATACAAGCTCATTATTTTCCTGTTCTATTTTGACGGGAAGTCTGTTTGAAATAATGATTGTTTTACCCATGATTTGCAATTTTTAAAATCGGGAGTGCCCAGGGGTGTGACATTCCTCTATCATTTATTGAAGCTATTTAATCTTAATTGTGTTAATTTCTTTTTGGTATCCAAGGGAAAATCACCCTTCATCATCCAATCATAAAATGAGGGTTCTTTTTGCAGAACTTCAGTAACTAATTTGCCTTTATGTTTTCCAAAATTAAACACTTCTTTCCCTTGGTCATTGAACACCATGCGTCCAGCCAAGTCTACCATTTTCTTATTCAAGAGCAGGTGCAAGGAACTCATGTCATTTTCTATGATGCCCAAAACTTCACCTTTCAGGTTGGAGAGGGTTTGCCGATCGTATTTAGCAATTTGACCCATAAAAACAGCCATAGTTGCGCGGGTATCCGCCAGTGCACTGTGGGCGTTCTCTAACACTTCCCCTGTGTAGAATTTATAGGCAGCACTTAAATTTCTTTTTTCCATCATATGGAAAATTTTTTGAGCGTCGAGCAAATTTCTTTTGTCGGTATTGAAATCTATACCTACTCTGGCAAATTCTTGGGCCAATAAAGGGATGTCAAATTGCAAAATATTAAATCCGCAAAGATCACAATTTTCCAAAAAATCAGACATGGATTTAGCGACTTGATTAAATGAGGGCTCGTCTTTAACATCTTTGTCATAAATGCCATGCACCAAACTAGACTCTATTGGAATGGGTATTCCTGGGTTGATACGCCGACACTTTTCTTCTGTCTTACCATCAGGAAAAATCTTAATTAATGCGATTTCGACAATCCTATCTTTTGAGGTATTGGTCCCAGTAGTTTCAAGATCGAATACGACCAGTGGGTTTTTTAGATTCAGCATTTATTTTTAATCCTTATAGGTGGTAAAAGCTTCCATAATTTGGTCACTGGGTATAGATATTTTTTGCAATAGGGCCTTAGCCGCTCCGGCGTGGGATAAGAAGTTATTGTTTTTAGTCATGAGGCTCAGATTACCCTCTAGTCTAAATCCACCATCTATTTCAGTTCCTGAGAGAGATTCATATTCAACCAAACTCACACCTTCGCGCTGTTTTTCACTAATAACAACGGCTAAGTTATCTTCTTTGTTATAGAGTAACGTACCGCTTTTGGGAGTTAAATCAGCAAATAGCTCATATTTCTCAATAAATTTTTCAACGGCTTGATAATTTTTTGATTTTTCATACTCTACGTGATGAATGAGGGCAATATGGTGATTGAATTTTAAAAATTCTTCGAATTTTATTTCGTCTAAATCACTAAAGTCACAGGGAGTAATGACGATGGCAGCGCTTCCAATTCGATGATCATCTGGAGATAAGATGAAATCATGTGCTTTTCCCACTACGTTCAAAACATGCAGGACAATTGTAGTGATTTCGTGGGCTCCTTCGTTTCCGATGATGGCAATTCTTTGTTTATCCTTAATCGACGCAAGATTCATTTTTTATTTGGTCATTTGTAAGTCAAAAGTAATTAAAAATATGCAGAGATAAATTAATTGTGGAGGGTATAAAATTGTGGATAAGATGTGCAAACTAAATTTGATATTAAAGCGGAGTTGTTGACATGAAATGTTACGTTTGCTATTATATATAAAACCTATTCAATCCGATCAACTAATGGACCCTTTAGCCTCTTCATCGCGTAAAATTTCGGGCAATACACGCAGAAAACCAGTCAATGACACTACGGAGTCATTGGGCAAGCTACCACCACAAGCAGTTGACATTGAGGAGGTTGTATTAGGAGCGCTCATGTTGGAGCAACATGCTTTGTCGAGTGTTATCGATATTTTAAAGGTGGAGAGTTTTTATAAAGAAGCCCATCAAAATATTTACGAAGCGATTGTTCAGCTCTTCAATAATAGCGATCCGGTGGATATCAAAACGGTCGTCCATCAATTGCGGAAAAATGGAAAGTTAGAACTCGTTGGGGGTTCTTATTATATAGCTGATTTGACGACGCGTGTGAATTCGGCCGCCAATATAGAATACCATGCCCGAATTATTTCTGAGCAATCTATCAAAAGACAGTTGATTCGGATTTCATCAGAACTCGTCACCGATGCGTATGAAGATACGACGGATGTTTTTCAGTTACTAGACCGCACTGAGCAAGCACTTTTTCAGGTTTCAGAATCTCATATCAGAAAGAATTATGATAAAATGAGTTCTCTGCTTACCAAGGCGATCAGTCAAATAGAAGAACGAAAAAATAAAAAAGATGGACTCACGGGCGTACCCAGTGGCTTTACTGCCTTGGACCGTATCACCTCAGGATGGCAACCTTCTGATTTGGTGATCATTGCTGCCAGGCCAGGTATGGGTAAAACCGCCTTTGTCGTTTCAGCCATGCGTAATGCTGCCATTGATCATGGACAAGGGGTTGCCATATTTTCCTTAGAGATGTCTTCTGTTCAATTGGTGAACAGATTAATTTCGGCAGAAGCAGAATTTGAAAGTGAAAAATTAAAAAGAGGAGAAATGGCCGATTATGAGTGGGAACAATTACTTCATAAAACTTCTAAACTCTCTGAGGCTCCTATATTTATTGACGACACACCAGGTCTGAGTATCCTAGAATTGAGAGCGAAGGCCAGAAGATTGGCACAGCAGCATGATATCAAACTTTTGATCATTGATTATTTGCAGCTGATGTCAGGAGGAGATGCCAATAAAAATTCAGGAGGAAATAGAGAACAAGAAATTGCCTCTATTTCTCGAGCGTTGAAAGGGATTGCAAAAGAATTGAATATCCCAGTGATTGCTTTATCTCAATTGAGCAGGGCGGTTGAAACCCGTGGAGGTGACAAAAAACCGCAATTATCAGATTTAAGAGAATCGGGCTCTATTGAGCAAGATGCCGATATGGTGATGTTCTTGTATCGTCCAGAATATTATGGGATTACCCAGGGCGAGGATGGTGCACCGCTTAACGGCACTGCTGAGGTCATTATCGCCAAACACAGAAATGGTAAATTAGATACTGTACAGCTCAAGTTTATCGGTAAGTTTACCAAGTTTGCAGATTTAGATGTATTGACCAATGAATCCTATGGTTCTTCTTTTCCGAGCAGTGGGAATACCGATAGCGGTTATACCATTACAATGCCGAGTAAAGGCGCCCAAGATACCTCTGCAGCTGGCGATGATCCCATGCCCTTTTAAAATAGATTCACTGAGTTTATTGATCGTCATGTTCGAGTTCAAAGTTATTAAAGGCATTTTTTATTTCCTCTAGGGCTTTGGTGTTTTTAGAAAGTGCCGTTTTCTCAATTCCTAGCTCGTAGGTAGCTCTGGCTTCTTCCACATAACCACAATCTGCAAATAGCTGAGCGGCTTGATAATAAGTGGGGAGATAATCTGGAAATTCAGTCAATAATTTTCTAAAACTGGCCAGGCAGAATTCATTATTCCCCCCTAAAAACTCAAGGGTCATGGCATACAACAAGAAGGGATCCAGCGGATTTTTTTCAAGTAATTTTTGAAGCTCTTTTATACGTTTAATATTCATGTTTTGCATTTTACATTCTTGTATTAATGATTAACTTTACCCTCAAATTTAGGATCAAATTTAATATTTAACATGAAAATTCTTGTTTGCATAACCCATGTGCCAGATACCACATCAAAAATCTCTTTTGTGGACCAAGATACGGTATTTGATAAAACGGGGGTTCAATTTATTATCGGACCTTATGACGATTATGCGTTGGCTAGAGCAGTCGAATTAAAAGAACAGCTTGGAGGTAGCATTACGGCGCTAAATGTAGGTTTAGCAGAAACTGAGCCAACGATTAGAAAGGCACTGGCCATCGGAGCCGATGAGGCCATTCGCATCAATGCAGAACCCAAAGATGCTTTTTTTGTAGCTCATCAAATTGCTCAAGTAGTCAAAGGAGGAGATTATAATTTAATTCTTATGGGAAGAGAATCGATTGACTTTAATGGAGGACAAGTTCACGGAATGGTTGGAGAACTTTTGGGTATCCCCTCTGTCTCGCCTGTGATGCACTTAGATATAGAGGGAAATATTGCTAAATTATCTCGAGAGATTGAAGGAGGTAAAGAATTATTGGAAGTAGCGCTGCCTATTGTGGCGGGTTGCCAGGAGCCGATTGCAGAATGGAAAATACCTAATATGAGAGGGATCATGTCTGCGAGGTCAAAGCCGCTCAATGTTTTAGATCCTTTTGAAGACGAGCAGAAGACGGTAGTTGAAAATTACGTGATGCCAGCAGCAAAAAGCGGGATAAAAATGATAGATGCTGACAATGTGGGTGAGTTGGTAGATTTATTGAAAAATGAAGCAAAAGTATTTTAATGAAAGTATTGGTATTTATAGAATCAGATGAGGGAAGAATAAAAAAGTCTTCCCTTGAGGCAGTAAGTTATGCTGCTGAAATAGCACAAGACACTGTTGCTATGGTCTTTGGAGTCCTCGAGTCATCAGAACTGAATAAAATAGGTGCGGCTGGAGCGAAAAAGGTGTTGCACGTCACAGACTCAAATTTTGAGCCCTCAAATATCATGGCAGTATCCACGGCTATTGCGCAAGTGTTTGAAGCAGAAGATATTGAATTGATGGTGATGGCCAAATCTTCATTAGCTGATCCTGTATCGGCTCGGGTATCTATCAAAATGGATGCCTCGTTGGTGAGTAATGTTACTGAGTTACCCGACATGGCCAACGGATTTACAGTAAATCGAAGTATTTATACTGGAAAAGCCTTTGCGAAAACCAAGTTAACGAGTGATAAGAAAATTCTTACCATACGTAAAAATACAGTTCCCATCCGGGAGAACGGGTCCGATCCAGAAATAGTAGTGTTTCAGCCTAATTCAAAGGGTTCAGACGCTGCCGTGAAGGTACTGTCTCAAGAAAAAACCAGCGGCGACATTCTTCTACCCGAGGCCGATATCGTGGTTTCGGGAGGGAGAGGTCTTAAGGGACCTGAAAACTGGGGAATGATAGAAGACTTGGCAGCAGCCCTTGCTGCGGCAACAGGCTGCAGTAAACCCGTCTCAGATATGGACTGGCGTCCCCATCATGAGCACGTAGGTCAGACGGGCGTCAAGGTGTCACCAACATTATACATTGCGGTGGGGATCTCAGGGGCCATTCAGCATCTGGCAGGAGTAAATTCTTCTAAATTTATTGTGGTCATCAACAAAGATCCCGAAGCACCTTTTTTCAAAGCGGCTGACTATGGCATTGTTGGAGATGCATTCGAGATACTTCCCAAATTAACAACTGCCATTCTTGCGGCAAAGGCCTAATGTCGGATAAAGTCAAAATGGAAATTTTAGGTCTTTCAACAGGTCAGGCACAGTCGGGTTCCTTTGCTCTTGTGCTGGGTGAGTTTGAAGGGAAACGAAGACTGCCTATCATCATAGGTATGTTTGAAGCCCAAGCCATAGCGATTGAAATAGAAAGCATTACTCCCAACCGCCCGATGACTCATGATCTATTCAAATCATTTGCGTATCATTTTGATTTTCAAGTCAAAGAAATCTTAATTTCGGATCTTAAGGAAGGTGTATTTTTCGCAAAGTTGATCTGTGATAAAGAAGGAAAATCAGTTGAGATAGATTCCCGTCCATCAGATGCGATTGCCATTGGATTGCGGTTTGGTATCGATATTTTTACGACCGATCAGATTTTAAATGAAGCGGCAGTAGTGATCAGTGAGGAGGGAGAAGAGGAAGATATGGACCTGATGAAAAAAATAAAAAAGCCCACTGAAGTAGTAAAAAATAAACCT
>Ga0114995_10002965_pt1 | contig 11670 bp, 4 predicted proteins | sample ArcticOcean_MG_C_11_FD_87038 | JGI IMG/M metagenome (GOLD analysis project Ga0114995, IMG submission 87038) | Marine microbial communities from western Arctic Ocean - ArcticOcean_MG_CB2_154 | ecosystem: Environmental > Aquatic > Marine > Oceanic | place: Arctic Ocean: Canada Basin | collected... | reverse complement strand
TCGTCGTCGTCGTCGTCGTCGTCTTTGCTCTTTTCATTATGCTGTTCTAACTTCATCTTCATTTGTTTCTGTTGCTTATGCGCGAAGCGTTTCCTTGCTATGAGTTTTATCTTCCTCTTCTTCTTTTCCTCCTCATCTAAATTATCTATCATCATCTCGTTACTATTATTATTAGTAGTAGTGGTATAGTCATTAGAATCGTAATCACTCGTATTCGGTAAATTATCGAACGATACTTGGACGATATTATCATCTTTTCTTTGTCCTCCTTCCTCCTCGATTTCATCAAATCTCGATTTGCGTTTATTACCTACTACTACTACTTTTTCTTCTTCTTCTTCTTCGTCGGAGGAGGAGGATCCGTAAGATTCGATCCCGAATGGTGCCATTATTGTAGTATTATTATTATATATTTTTGTGATGATGATATCGGGGATTTATTTGTTATCGCGCGGTGCTCTGATGGACCGTTGTCAATACTTGTTCAGTTTGTTCTTGCAAGGTATTTCAGTTTTTCCCATTTCCATCGCTGCTGCTGCTGCTGCTGCCCGCATGCTGCGTGAGCCTGACGATGCCGCACAAAAAAGAATAATAAAGAATAAAGAATGGACACGCGCGTACTATCGAAGGCAGATATAATCGATTTATCGAAACTACAAACGAACGCTTTTATCAGTGTAGATTTAAGGAAAGAAACCTCTCTAGATCATCAAATCGATAAACGTTACATCGAAGAGATCTTCAATAGTTACGAGAATAGTACTACTGCCGCACATCATCAGCCCTTGTTGTCTTCTGACGATTTCGCATTTGATGAGCACGAAAACGCTGTTAGCGCTCATGCGCAAGATACTATAACGAATAATTTACTACTTTCTATCGTGTTCGTTAAAGCAGTGATCACGAAGAATCATGGACACGCGAAACAGTTAATGGATATCGCTATCGATCTCAAAGACACGACAGCAGATAATGGACCGCGACAGTTACTGATCAAGGACGTTCGTTATGAGCGCATTTTCCAGGCGAACCCGAAAATTCTCGTTGAGACAATCGATGACGTTTCGCGTTTATCCTATTTGAACCAACCGGCGATCGTTCAATTTTTAGAGGATAGATTTTTGAATCAAAAGAGAGAGATATACTCCAAAGCTGGACCGATTTTGATCGCTTTGAACCCGTGCGAGCCATTACCGCACAAGTACGACGAAAAATTGATGAAGTTCTATTCGCCACGAAATCAAGCGAATGGGGTGAAAACTATTGCGCAGACGCAGATGACGAACGAGGGGGATAAAGATAAAGATATTAATCATCAAGAATCGATGCCACCGCATTGCTTTCAAGTCGCCTCGAACGCATTTGAACAAATGATGGAAAATCATACGGATCAAGCGATTGTTATTTCAGGCGAATCAGGGTCTGGGAAGACCGAGACGACAAAGTTCATAATGAAGTTCTTAGCCGCGACGACTTCGGAGGAAGAATACGTGAGTGGAAAATCCTCATCCGATGACGATTTCAATAAAGTTTCGAGAGATTTGTTAATGACGAACCCGATATTAGAGGCGTTCGGGAACGCAAAAACGGCAAGAAATTTAAACTCGTCTCGTTTTGGGAAGTTGATCGATATCAAATTCGATAAACGCACAAACGGAAAGTTAGCGCAAGCGATGATCGAGACGTATCTTTTGGAAAAATCACGCGTCGTGAATCATAATTCAAAAAATGAGCGATCGTTCCACGTGTTCTACCAACTCTTAGCCGGTGCATCGGAAGATGAGAAGAATAAATGGCACTTGGACTCTAACGAAGGGTTCAACTATTTATGCGGTTTTGGAACGAAAAGCGTGAAAAACAAAGAAATTGATGATGAACAGAAACATGTGGAGACAAAAGAGGCATTGAAAGCTATTGGTATTGCGAATGATATCATCGACGCCATTTACCGAACGTTATCATCGATTTTACATCTCGGTAACGTTGAGTTTGATACCTTGAACGAATCCGGTCACGACGCGGCGGTTGTGAAATCGCAAGAAGCTTTGAAAATTACGAGCGAACTTTTAGGTGTCGATGCTAAAGTTTTGGAAAGTGCGCTGATAAAAAGAATCATCTCTGCCGGTGGTGAAAAGATTGAAACCGATTTAACGTTAACGCAAGCTCAAGATGCTCGCGATGCTTTGGCAAAAGCAATTTTTGAGGCGTTGTTTGAGTACTTAGTACGCAAGATTAACGACTCGTTCGCACGAGACGGCGCCATTCAAAGAGATGATAAAGATTTAGTATCTTTGAACATTTTAGACATTTATGGTTTTGAAAGCTTTCAACAGAACACGTTCGAGCAGTTATGCATCAACTACGCCAACGAGTCCATGCAAAAGATGTTCAACCATCACTTATTCGTCGTTGAACAAAAAGATTACGAGAGCGAAAACATTGAGTGGTCAAGAATTGAATTTGTTGACAATTCATCAACGCTTGATGTCATCGAACGAAAACCGAATGGATTATTCGCACTTTTAGACGATCAAGCCAGTTTTCCAGGAGCAACAGATGAAACATACCATTCCAAAATAGTTAGCGAGCTCTCAAATATGGAAAAATTCTCATCCTTGCGTAAAAAGGGAACTTCAGAAATTTCATTTGATATCGTTCATTACGCAGGTAGTGTCACATACGAATGCGCTGGTTTCTTGGAAAAGAACAGAGACGCGTTACCGATGGACTTGGCCGCAGCTTTGTACACGAATAATACGTTTGATTTCATCAAGACGAACATTGGAGAGGCTTTGCATAAGCGCGCCACGGAAACTATGGTGACGAAAGCTTCGAAATCAGCCAAAGAAAAATCAACCGTGTGCACGAAATTTCGTAACCAATTGAGTGGATTGCTGCAAAAATTGAACGCCTGCGAGCCTCATTTCATTCGATGCGTGAAACCAAACTCTGCGCTCGTTCCAACTAAAACCGATCAAAAGCTCATTTTGCACCAGTGCGCGTGCGCAGGCATTTTGGAGGCAACGAGAATCGCTCAAGCTGGTTATCCCACCCGTTCGCTCTATGAAGATTTTGCTCATCGATTTGGCTTCCTCGTCGGTAAAAATGTCATAGAGTCATCCGCGGACGGGAGAACTGTCACAAAGATGATCATAGACTACTTTTCAGTCGACGAAGACGAACACGTCAAGTTTGGCAAGACTAAAATTTTCTTCAAACAAGGTGTTTTAGGCGCTTTGGAAGATGCTAGATCGAACGCGATTTATTATTCAAAGATTATTCAAGCAAGTTTCAAAGGTTACAAACAACGCAAAGAATTCAAACGCATCAAATCCGCGACGATTACAGCTCAGGCGAGTTGGAAGGCTGCGAAGCAGCGCGAAGCTTATATTACTTTACGCGACAGAAACCGAGCAGCTTTGAAAATTCAAATGGTGGCAAAACGCAAAGCTTTCAATGCGAGAGTACAATTACGCGTTGCCGAACGCGAAAGACTCGAGGCTGAACAAAAAATCGAAGAACAGCGTAAAGAAGCCGAGGAGAAAGAACGCTTGCAAAGAGAAGCGGAAGAAGAGAAACGTGCCGCTGCCGCTGCCGTCGCAGCAAGGGCGGTGGCAGAGGCTTCTGAAGATTCGACATGCAGTGGAAAGAATTCACCAGGGTCTACTTTAGAACGCGGAGTGCATCAGTTCTCGTCGTCGGCATCTTTTGAACAAGAAGATGTTTTGAATAATCCGATCGTCAAAGCTCTTAAAGCAGAAAACGAAGCGTTGCGAGAATCTCTGAGAGCGGAAAAAGAAGAGAAAGCTTTACTCGAGAATCAAGTGCATGAATTGAAAGACCAGCTCATCGCAGCAGACGACGCGTTAGTTCAAACAATGATGCAAAACGAGCATGGAATGAATTCACCAGCTAGTTCGGTTCCTTCGTCTTTGTCGCCGAGAGAACCTGCGAGTGGTGATAAACCTTCAGTGCGCGCGGGTAAAGCTTCATCCGGTCAATCATCGCGCGTCGTACAATTTGTCGAGGGCATGAAAGGCGAGTTCGATCAAATGACGCGTGTTTTGGACGATGACATTGAATTCATTCAGGAAGTTGCCTCGGGTCAAACCGTTATCGAGTCCATGGATGTCGGGAAAGAGTTTAAAGTGTTGCAATCAAGATTTGAGTCCTGGAAGCACGATTATAAAGAGCGACTTAAATTTGGCGATAAATTTATAAAGAAAGAAATAACTCCAGAACTTACGAAGAAGAAGAGTTTCTTCGGGAAGAAGTGAAAATGAATAATATTATTAAAATACTCGAGAATTAATTATTAGTTTCTTGTTCAACATCATATTATTTTACTATTGTACTCATACGGTAGGTACCTATATTTTTTCTTACACGCAAACGATCGATGAACCAAATCCTCCTGGTAAACCACCCTCTCTAGAACAGCTCTTCGAATCGAGTAATTCAATGTCAAACACTTCCCATTGTTTACTCGAAAAGAACGTCGCTGGACCTATTGGAGGACCTAATTCTGGTGGGACGACTATCCTTCTCTTTCCACCCGGTTTCATCGTACTCAGTCCTTCCTCAAATCCAGGAATCATTCCTTTTATGCCAAGTCGAGCTTTCGCTGGAGTATTTTTCCTATACGTAGAATCAATGACACCCCCGTTTTCGTTATAGGCAACGTAATGAAATGTCACTTCTTGATCCTTCCCTGGTGAGCTACCTTTTCCTTTTGCGAAATCGTAAAACATTAAACCGTCCTCAGTTTTCTTATACCCATCAGGCACGACGACGTTCACTTCGTACCCTTCGCGAATGAACGTTGGAAAATCATCCGGCGCGTTATTAAATTGCTTAATCTTTGCGTTATTCACCGCCTGTTTCAAAGTCTTATCGTCCGCTTCTTTTTGTGAACTTGGTACGTATCCAGGTTCTACTAAATCGATCGATATTTCAATGATATCATCGTCGGCGTCTTCTCTTGTTCTCCCTACTTCTTGTTGTTTTCGATTACTAATATTACTATTATTATTACTTTCATCAACGTTATCTCCTTCTCGTTCTTCTCGATCGTTCGTAGTTTTAAATACTTCTTTCGGATCTCTCTTTTGTTCCTCTTCTTTTTCTTCTTTAGTAGTGCGAGTTTGATTTTGCTCTTTAGTAGCTTCGGTCCAATACTCGTTCGGTTTATATTGCTCCGGCGCGTTCTCAACCTTTATCCTATTCGGATTCACTAAGAAATCATCATCGTCATCAGTGTTTCTGACACCTTTAGCCTGCGAAGCATTATTATTATTATTATTATTATTATTATTATTATTATTACATTCTACTATTGTTGCGATCGTTGTAGTGATTAGAAATGCGCGTCTGCCTGCTGAATTCTTACTATCTCTATTGCCGCGTATTATTATATTCTTCGTATTATCAGTATTCGTATTCGTAGTGTTACTTTGAGTTTTAACATCGCAAGTAGTGTTCTTCTTCCTCTTCTTCTTTATCGTCGTCGTTGTTTTAAATACTTTGTCGTTATTATTATTATTATTATTATTATTATTATTATTATTGTGATTAGTAGTAGTGCTAGTAGTAGTAATCATATTAATCGTGCTTCCTATGATAGTCATCATTTTATTTTATATTGATGTATTATTCGTTATTATTGTTGCACGAGTACGTAACAGGTCGTCCCGCGAGATTATTATCGCGAGATTCTGCTGCTCATCATCAGCTGCTGCTTTTGACAGTTTGAGAAGAACAGAAGAATCAGAACAGAAGAAGGTATGATAGAAGGAGCTGCTGCTTATGCTTTCTGGCTTTTGACAGTGCTGTTTGATGCTTTTGCTCACAAAATAATAACGAATAATAACAATAACAACGAATAATAAATGGGCGCCGCAGATGATGCAGACGACGCAGAGGACGACAAAGCCCCTCCTCCTCCTCCTCCACCTCCTCCTGAACAAGCTAATAATAACAATAATAATAACAATAGAGAAGAAGACCGAGAAGAAGAAAAAGAAGAACACGAAGAACGATCGATAGTCAAGAATAGTGATAACAATAATAGTGATGATAATAACAACAGTGATAATAACAATAATAACGAAAAAGAAGAAGGAGAAAAAGAGGAAGAGGAGTTAGTATTAAAAACAGAGGACGAGTTCGATTCATGGTTGAAGAACGTCGTACAAAACAAAGTCATCGATGAGTTCATTTCAAGCGATGAACGCAGTGTTCAGTTGAAATTGAAGAACATTTTAACAAGTTCATCTACGCTCTCGAAACTTCTAATACATAGAGAGAACAAGAATAAGGGAGATGATGATGAAATGGTTAGGACGCTTTTTAGTGTTTTAGAGAACTGCGTTGGAACAGATAAAGATCAATTACATTTACAAGAAAATTATCGTACTGATGATGAAGTGGTTGTTGTTGTTGATGTTGATGATGATGATTATCGTCGTCCTCGTCGTCTTCGTCGTACTCCTCTGACTACATTAGTAGTAGTAGATGAACGAGTAGAACTGAAAATAAATTATCGCGACAATAACGACGATGACGACGATGAACTCCCTCGCGCGCTCGAGGTGAAACGGAAGAGGGAGAGATTTTTGCAAACCGCGAAGGAAAGCGAACGAGAGATATATTTGAAAGAGAAGCAGAAATGGGACGTAAAACGAGTACAACAGAAGACGATTGTGGGGAGCAAAAAGACTCGTCAGCCATCATTGCCAATAAAAATAATGGAGAAAATAGAAGTAGTAGAAGACGATGCTGATGAGGCACAAAATCGTGTCGCGAAAAAGGCGAGCGCAGCCGCCTATCAAGCCGCTTTGAAAAATTTGAAGGCGACTAAGAATAGCAACAACTCGAGTATAGTAAAAGTAGCAAAGAAAACACGCAAGAGAGAGAACGAGGTGGAGGTGGAAGAAGAAGAGCAACCACCTGGACTACCTATTAGTGCTACTAACGCGAAGAAGAAGAAGATGAAAAAAGAAGAAAAAGAAAAGAAAACGACAACGGCGATGACGAAGAATGAGAAGAAAATTAGACCACCATCGAAGAACGACAAAATTATTGAAATTAAAAAGAAGAAGACTAATGAGAATAAAGCAAAGACCTTGATTGCAAGACAGCCGCCGCCGAAGCAGCAGCAGCAGCAGCAGCAGGAAAACAAAGTAGATAAATGGGCCTCAAGAGAAGCACCACCTGAAACACTTGCACTTTTAAAGAAATACCTCGATGATCAAGGATTGCAATTAAAAGGTAAAGGCTGGAAGGCTATCTTGAAAACGCGCATTAATGGAAAAACAGAATCAAATCCAGGCAATTACGTAGAATATTGGCTAAAAGAAACAAGGTTCCGCTCAAAAGTTGCCGTCGTGAAATACCTCAAAGAAAATAGATAGATAATATCGTTTTGCTTGTTTGTTATTACATTTATAGAACAATTTTTTTTGAAGTTATGTTGCTTTTGTCTTCGCCGTCTCACATTTAAGCTTGCTATGGAGCAATCTCATGACTCTGTGTTGGTGGCCGTGAGTCTTTTCAATGCGTTGCATAAAACTAGACCACACGGGTGCAAAGGATACATTTCAGTCAAGTATCGCGAAGCTTGTTTAGGCTCGAGAACCTTATGCACGACATCCATGGAAATGTCTATTAACAAAGCTCGCTCGTCGATTAAATTCGCTCGTAACTCTAAAATCAACGAACGCGAAATATCCGAAGATCCAGTTAACCATCGAATCAACCCTTTCGGTCCTTCCTCAGCATTTTGTTTCCCTTGCTGGCACAATCCTTTCATCGCTTTATTTATTCGTTCGCGAGCTTCAAACAACTTTCGCAAATGTTCTTTCGCAACATCATGAATTTGAAGCAAAGTCGCCTTTTGAATTGCACTCAAACCTAAGTTCTGAATAACGCTCGCGTAATACCTTAGCTTTATGTTTACTCCTTTCCCGAAAACGTCGAAATCTTCGAGAAAACCCATGTTATCGTATTGATCAAAGCAGGTGTCCGACTTTTTCATGGCAAGGCCGATGTGCATACAAAGTACGCACGTTTCATCGACCATTTTACTGATTAAATCCACACTTTCCTCGGAAGTTAAGACTTCGGCGAATTCCTTATTTGTTGTTGTTTTGCCGCCATCTTTCCCTTTCCCCTTCGATGTCTTTGCTCTTTCTTTTTCTTCAATATTCGTGATTGATAACACGGAAACTTGCTTAAGCCACTGATAATGTAAACTTTCCAAATTATCGCCAAGTGTAGTAACTTTATCATCATTAGCATTGTTCGAATCTTCATCCGTAGGTAACCGATTTTTGATCGCTTCTTTCGTCTCGTTCATAGTCGGTAAAGAAAATACGCTAGGGACTTTCGGTAGAGGCATCGATCCGTTCGCTAACAATTCTCCAGGCGTCTTATTTTCATGTTCGTTAATGTTTAGCAATTGCGAATACGGAGTCGCGCTCTCAACCTCGGCCCTTCTCGCTCTTTTGAACATCGATAGCTGTGACTCGTATAATTGGTTCTTATGTTCCAATAATTCCTTCGAAGGCGCTTGTGTTGCGACTTCGGCCTCTAACTGCTTCACTTTCTCTTTCAGTTCTTTCAATTGATTCTCGACTAATTCACTTTTTTGTTTAATTCGTTCGCGGTATCTGCGTTGCGCGTGCGCGTTTTGTTTCAAAACAGTCGTTTTCTTCTTATTTTTATTTCTACTTTTATTTTGATCATCTTCCGTTGAGTCGTTCGAGTTATCTGCAATATTATTATTATCATCATCATCATCATCATCATCATCATCATCATGATCGAATGCGTTTGGATCTACGGCTGTAGTGTTAGTATCCTTTTGATCGTGATCAAACATTAACGATTGAACGTATTGATCTAAAATAGTATCGTTCAACAGAAGTTGTTCATCGTCAACGTGTGTATGATTACTGGTAGTGAATAATGAATCATCCGGCAAGGCGGTTTCGGTTTCAAAACGAGCACTATCGAGCGCAGTAGTTTTCTGTCTCTTATTCATTATTATACTCTATTTATTTATTTATTGATTGATGGGCTGTCCTTATTATTGATCGATGTGAGGAATAACGAATCATCAGAAGCAATGAATGAATGAATGTTGGGAAAATATAGATTGCTGGGATTTGGGAAACGTGTGAAAGTAAGTAAAGTAGGGATGTTTGTAACTTTCAGTCAAACGTACATACACTATCTACCTATCTATCTATCTATATTATTTCTCGAACAAGCCTTCTATTAAATCGTTCATTAAAACACCTTTAGGATCGAATGATCTCCTTATATCTCTGAATTTAATGAAGTTATCACCATAAGCTACTCTTAAACGTTCAATTTGTTTCTTACGCTTTTTCAGTTGATTCATGGAGTTTGAATCATCAGTTTCGAGTTCAATTTTTGCCCAATGCGTTTTGAGCAAATAACGATCTGCTAATTGATCGCGCATTTGTTCACCATATTCTTTGAATCGTTCAGTTATTAACGAACGCTCGTTTTCGTTATCGGTAGGTAAGTACATTATAATACCGACCCATGAATGTAAAGAGTCTTTTTCGCCAAACGCCGGCGACATTAGACTCGAACTCCCACTAGTCCATCTTTGCTCAATAGGCGCATGCGCTGGGATATTTTTCTCTGCAATCATCGAACGTAACTCTCGCATGAACTGTAAATCTTTTCTGAGATTATCATCATTATTATTATTACTACTATTATTATTATTTGTTGTTGTTGTCGTCGTCGTTTCACCGATTTTGTTTCTAACATCATCAACAACAACATCATCATCGCTCTTCAACGAACCGCATGGAAATGCAACTTCTAAAACGTGCTGTTGGCCTCCACAGTCAAAGCCTAATATTTGGTCGCTCCAATCCACTCTAGTACCATGCGAACGCTTCCAAAACTCTGCTTCAGCCTTGTTCACTTTCTTCACATGTTCAACGTCTAACGGGGCGATTTTCAAAAGTAAATCTCTGAGTTCGCCAAAACCGGCGTTTTCTAATTTCGCTTTTTCAGCCGCTTCTTTATCTAATTCATATAATAAGCTAAGCATCGGTTTCGTTCTGTATTTGTTTTGCTTCAAGTCGTTTGGGTGTGTTAAATAAGAAAGCACTGAAGAGATTAAACCACTATTATTGCCGTTTTGAGTGTTTTCCTCAATAGGGTTCGATCCAACCACGACGACGCAATCCGTGTGCGGAATCCACATATAACGCATATGTTTATATTTTCGGATCCAGCTTTCGTGATTTCTTTCGACTTCTTCCGGAGTCGTCGTAAACGTTTCTTCTTTCAGTTTATAAGCGTCGACGCATTGTAACGTAATTTCTGAAGCGATGCCTAGACATCCTAATCCAACCTTTGCGGCTTCGAATTCAAGGTTTATCTTGCCTTCGTCGCCAACAACAGTAGCCGCTTTTGTGAGTTCTATAGTGCCCTTTTTCGGAGTGATTAATTTCATTTTCACTATGGTGTCATCGACTGGGGGGATTTTCGCTCCAGTTCCATGCGCGCCGACTTGCGTGAACCCTCCAATTTGTTGTTCACGAATAGACGCGTAGTTTTGTAAAGTTAAATTATACTTTCTCAAAGCTTCTGTAACGTCCGATACTCTCGCGCCTGGCTGCACAGTGACTTGCTTCAATTCTTCATCTATGGATAAAACTTTATCTAATAAGGCTAAGGAAACCATGCCTTTCTTTTCAAACGCGACTCCGTTTGGTGATAACGCGGCGCCTACTGGTCTAATCTTCCTCGCTCTCAAATCTGCATATTTCACGATCGCTTCTAACATTTTAACAGTTTCTGGTTGAGAAAAACTCTCAACTATGACTCTTTTCGTCCCCGACCAGTTCTCGATCTCGTAATCTTTCTGCACTATAGCTTTTTCCTTCTCCTCAAAATCGTTGTTTTCCTTTTCTACTTGTCCGACCCAAAGATATGAAATCGCCATCAAAAAGCAACCGAGTACGGCAGTAACAAGGTTATACTTTTGCCATAAAGACCTCTTATCTTCACCACCTTGGTAACCGCCTTTACCAGTAAAATTATTATTATTATTATTATTTTGATTATTACTGTTATCACTGTTTTCGCTGTTCTTATTTTTATATTGCGCGACTATTTCGTTGTAAGCTTTGACGGTGTTAAAGAACTGAATCATGTTCTCCCTCGCGTGTTTTGCCTTTCGCTGTTCTCCATGACTAAAGTTGTCCCTTATGACTATTAATCTCCCATTATCGGTCACTGCTGGGTTTTGAATTACTACGAACTCATGTTTTTCGATATATTTCGCGAATGGCACGAGCTGTCTCTCGCCAGGTTTCGCCGTTTTGTACCCAACGCAAAGCTCTCTGTACAGCTTTCTGCGAAGTAAGAAATCTTGTGAGTTTTGCACTTCGTCGTAAGTTCGTTTATTGACAACGAAGTCCGAGTATTTTATGTTTTGTTCGGTTTGATTATTTCTATTGATATCGGATAAAGATGACCACGATGATGAATTTCTCTTAATCATCGTCGTCATATTTATTCCCCCCATTCCTTGCTCTCGTCCGCGTCGTCCATTATTGATCCATTTCTTAAGAGTCATCGTCGTCGTCGTACTATCGGTCAGATTAGTATTATTAT
>Ga0114995_10002964_pt1 | contig 11675 bp, 9 predicted proteins | sample ArcticOcean_MG_C_11_FD_87038 | JGI IMG/M metagenome (GOLD analysis project Ga0114995, IMG submission 87038) | Marine microbial communities from western Arctic Ocean - ArcticOcean_MG_CB2_154 | ecosystem: Environmental > Aquatic > Marine > Oceanic | place: Arctic Ocean: Canada Basin | collected... | reverse complement strand
TTATTTCTCGCTATAATCTCTGTAGCTACAGAAGTTCCATAATCATGTGCCAATAGGTGAGTTTTTTTTACCCCCAATTGTTGCCATAATTGTAAGGCTATATCTGCTTGATCTAGTAAAGAATAGGAGTAGTCTAAGGGCTTGTCAGAAAATCCAAATCCTAAATGATCATGAATAATCACTCTATAATGTTTGCTTAGTTCTGGTAAAACTTTATAATAATCATACGATGAAGTAGGGTATCCGTGCAGTATAACCATAGTCTCTGTAGGAATCTTATCCTCACTTGAAAAGAAAGAAGATGTGTCTATAACAAATAACTTTCTGTCATTTACAGTAATAAACTCCCCTTTAGACTTCCAATCATTTGCAGTCATAAATCGATCTGAATTTGTGAATACAATGTACTAAAAATTCAGTAGTTTTGAGGTAGCTTTTTTGATCTCTACATGGGCAAGTCATTCAAGAAATAAATCATCTTTTCCTTATTATACAACACTTAAGGAGAAAAATTAGAAAAACCAAGTGTCAGGATATTTTATAGACGTTATTATACCAATACCAATTCAGAAAACATTTACGTATTCTGTTACAGCTATGGAATATGAATTCCTTAAAAAAGGAATGCGTGTCGCAGTATCTTTTGGAAAGACAAAAATGTATACAGGGTTGGTCTTTAAATTACATAAAACACCGCCAGAAGCCTACGAGGCTAAAGAAATTCTTCAAATCTTAGATGACAAACCCATTGTTACAGAAGATCAATTAAAACATTGGGAGTGGATTTCTACTTATTATATGTGTGGCTTGGGAGATGTTTACAGAGCAGCATTACCATCTGCTTTTTTATTAGAAAGTGAAACCATTATTTTTAAAAATGAAACATTTGAAAATGAAGATATTTTAAGTGATGAAGAATTTCTTATTTATGAAGCATTACAACATCAATCTCAATTAACAATTCATCAAGTAGTTGATATTCTTGGGAAAAAGAAAGTATTGCCTATTATTAACGAGCTACTTCATAAATCTGCAATTTATATTAAAGAAGAAATTTATGAACAGTACAAGCCAAAATTAATAAAGTATGTTCGTTTGCATGCGAACTATAGCTCAGAGAATTCTTTAGAAAGTTTGTTGACTGAATTATCTAGAGCCAAGAAACAACGGGATGTTGTGTTGTCTTATTTTCAACTGGCAACTTCTAAAAAACCAATTAAAGTAAAAGAGTTAGAAACAGTTTCAGGAGCATCATCAGCTACCATAAAAGCTCTCGTAGATAAAGATGTTCTTGAGTATTATCTGATACAAACAGATAGAATTTCTTTCAACGGAAATACAAATGATCTAAAAGAACTCAATGAGTTTCAAGAACAGGCACTAAAGGAAATTAAAACTTCTTTTAAAACTAAAGAAGTAACCTTATTACACGGAATTACCAGTTCTGGCAAAACAGAAGTGTATACAAAACTCATTCAAGACACCTTAGACTCTGGGAAACAAGCCCTTTTTTTATTACCAGAAATAGCTTTAACAACTCAGATTATTGTAAGATTACAACACTATTTTGGCAATCAAATTTCTGTATTTCATTCAAAATACTCTATGAATGAACGAGTTGAAGTATGGAATAATGTTTTAGAAAATAAATCAAAAGCACAAATTATTTTGGGAGCACGTTCCTCTATCTTTTTACCATTTAAAGATTTAGGATTAATAGTGGTAGATGAAGAACATGAAACTTCTTACAAACAGTTTGAGCCTTCACCAAGATACAATGCACGTGATGCAGCTATTGTATTATCTCATATCCATCAAGGAAAAATTGTATTGGGCTCTGCAACACCTTCTTTAGAAACCTATTTTAATGCTTCAGAAAATAAATATGGATTTGTAACACTAAATAGACGTTTTGGAAATGTTCAATTACCTCAAATTCATTTAGTTGATATGAAAGAAAAGCAGCGTAAAAGAGAAATGACAGGTCATTTTTCTGATACCTTACTCAAACATATTCAAGAGGCCCTAGATTTAAAAGAACAAGTAATTTTATTTCAGAATAGGCGTGGTTTTTCACCAATTGTAGAGTGTAAGACTTGTGGTGTATCTCCTCAATGCCCCAATTGTGATGTTAGTTTAACTTTTCACAAGTATAAACAGGAACTAAAATGTCATTATTGTAATTATCAACGGGCCATGCCCAATAGTTGTGGCGCTTGTGGAAGTAACACTCTCAGCACAAAAGGTTTTGGAACAGAACAAATAGAATTAGAACTCAAAGAATTATTTCCTGATTATACTATTGGTAGAATGGATTTAGACACCACTCGTGGTAAATATGGGTATCAGAAAATTATTGGTGCCTTTGAAGCTAGAGAAATAGACATCTTGGTAGGAACACAAATGTTATCTAAAGGCTTAGATTTTGACAATGTTTCTTTGGTAGGCATCTTAAATGCTGATATGATGCTAAATTTTCCAGATTTTAGAGCTCATGAACGTGCTTTTCAATTAATGGTTCAGGTTTCTGGTAGGTCAGGGCGTTCAAAAAAACAAGGAAAAGTATTGATACAAACCTATAATCCATACCACCAAATCTTACAGCAAGTTTCCTCAACAGACTATGCAGCCATGTACAAAGAACAATTAGAAGACAGATGGCAGTATCATTACCCTCCGTATTATCGCTTGGTTAAAATAACCTTAAAACATAAAGATTATCAAAAAGTAGATGCTGGTATTATTTGGTTATCAAAAGCATTACAAAATGTTTTTAGAGAACATGTCTTAGGACCTTCTGAACCTGCTGTTTCTAGAATTAGAAATCAGTATATTAAAAACGTAATGATTAAGATTCCGCCAAAGCAATCTTTAGGAAAAACAAAAAAAGAGATTGATAAAATCAAAAACACCTTTCAAGCAGTAGCAGACTTTAGACCCATTCGTTTTATTATAGATGTAGATGCTTATTAGAAATCATACGTTTTAATTCCGAACTATAAGTTGAATAAATTTATAGCTAAAAATGAGTATTCTTTAATGATTAATTTTAATAAAAAAATTAAATATAATTAAAACTTTTTTGTTTAAAAAAAAGTAATTTTGAAAAAAATAATTTAAAAATATACCCTAATGATTATCGGAATTCCAAAAGAAATTAAAAACAACGAAAGTAGAGTAGGAATGACTCCTGCTGGAGTATTTGAATTAACAAAAAGAAATCATACAGTATATATTCAGACTGAAGCAGGCAAAGGAAGTGGTTTTTTTGATGACGATTATATAGATGTTGGTGCAACTATTTTACCAACAATTGAAGAAGTATATCTAATTGCTGAAATGATTGTGAAAGTTAAGGAACCGATTGAATTAGAATATAGTTTAATTACACCAAACCAAGTTGTATTCACTTACTTTCATTTTGCTTCTAGTGAAATTTTAACCAAAGCAATGATGAAAAGTAATGCCATTTGTATTGCCTATGAAACTGTAGAAGATGATGAAGGAACTTTACCACTATTAACTCCAATGTCTGAAGTTGCAGGTAGAATGGCTGTACAACAAGGAGCAAAATATTTAGAAAAACCAATTAAAGGAAGGGGTATTTTACTAGGAGGTGTTCCAGGAGTTTCTCCAGGAAAAGTTTTGATTTTAGGAGCTGGGGTTGTTGGAGTTCAAGCAGCAAAAATGGCATCAGGCCTAGGAGCACATGTTACAGTGATGGATGTAAACATGAAAAGACTTCGATATGTAAACGATGTATTGCCAAGTCATGTTGTGACAGCTTTTTCAAACGAATATAGTATCAGGCAAAAAATAAAAGACCATGATTTAATTATTGGTGGAGTCTTATTGAAAGGAGCTAAAGCGCCGAAATTAATTACTAGAGAAATGTTGAAGGAAATGAGACCAGGTACTGTTTTAGTTGATGTGGCTGTAGATCAAGGCGGCTGTATGGAAACTACAAGACCTACAACTCATGAAGATCCAACATATATTATAGATGATATTGTTCATTATTGTGTTGCAAATATGCCAGGAGCTGTACCCTATACATCAACAATTGCATTAACCAATGTTACTTTGTCATACATATTAAAAATTGCAGATAAAGGTTGGAATGAGGCATGTAAAACAGATGCTTCTTTAGCAAAAGGATTAAATATTGTTAACGGTAAAATTGTGTACAAAGAAATTAGCGAAGTGTTTGGATTATAGGTATTTGAAGTTTAACTGTAAATAAAAATTTAATAAGTGCAGTAAATATAAAAAATAGAATTGTACAAAGAATTTAATTAGCCAGTTAAGGCGCCTCTTTTTTTTGCTTGTTTTTCTATCGAAAACTTATATTGATATAATAAAAAAAGTCACTATATTTGCACCCTTAAAATAAACATTAATAAATAACTATTATGAATCATTACGAAACTGTTTTCATTTTGAATCCCGTTTTATCTGATACACAGATAAAGGAGACAGTACAAAAGTTTGAGGACTATTTGGTTTCTAGAGGTGCCGAAATGATTTCCAAAGAGGACTGGGGCTTAAAAAAATTAGCGTATCCAATCCAAAAGAAAAAAAGTGGGTTTTACCATTTACTTGATTACAAAGTAGCTGGTGAAGCAATTACATCGTTTGAATTAGAATTCAGAAGAGATGACAGCGTTATGCGTTACTTAACTGTAAGGTTAGACAAGCATGCTGAAGCTTGGGCTGAAAAAAGAAGAGAACGTGTTAAATCTACAAAAAAATAAGACATGGCATCTACTATAGAGCAACAAGCAAAAGGAAACAAGCAAGGTGAGGTAAGATACCTAACTCCGCTAGACATTGAAACTAAAAAAGAAGCAAAGTATTGTCGTTTTAAGAAAAACGGCATGAAATACATCGATTATAAAGATGCAAACTTCTTAATGTATTTAGTAAACGAACAGGGTAAGATTTTACCAAGACGTTTAACAGGAACATCACTAAAATATCAACGTAAAGTTGCACAAGCTATCAAAAGAGCTCGTCATTTGGCATTAATGCCATACGTTGGAGACATGTTGAAATAATTAAAGACGTAGAATTATGGAACTGATTTTAAAACAAGACGTAGAAAATTTAGGATTTAAAGATGATGTTGTAACTGTTAAGAATGGTTATGGTAGAAATTACTTAATTCCACACGGACATGCAATGCTAGCTACTTCTTCTGCAAAGAAGGTATTAGCTGAAAATGTAAAGCAAAGAGCTTATAAAGAAGCTAAATTAATTGAAGATGCAAATGTAATTGCTGAAACAATTAAAGGATTAGAAATTAAGATTGCTTCTAAAGTTGGATCTGGAGACAAATTATTTGGCTCTGTAAATAACATTAATTTAGCAGAAGCCATTGCCAAATCTGGAACCAGTATCGATAAAAAGTTTATCAAAGTTGTTGGAGGTTCTGTCAAAAGATTAGGTAAATATGAGGCTGCTGTTAGATTACACAGAGAAGTAGTTGCAGATATTACTTTTGAAGTAGTAGCAGAAAAATAAACAATTGTTAACTTTTTGTTTATAACAAAAAAACTCAAGCATTGCTTGAGTTTTTTTTATAGTTAAATTTGAACGTAATTAAAAAATCATAAAATGATAAAAAAAACAGTTTCAATTTTTGCACTTTTTTTATTGATTAGTTTTACCACTTTCTCACAGGTAACAACTTCAAAAATTAAAGGAACAGTAACAGACAGTAAAGGAGAGGTATTATTTGGTACCACCGTAGTTGTACTTCATATACCAACAGGAACAACTTCAGGAACAATTGCTCAAGAAAACGGTAAATATACTGTACCTAATCTACGTGTTGGAGGCCCTTATAAAGTAACATTTAGCTTTGTTGGTTATACTACCAGAGAAGTAAGTAATATTTCTTTAATATTAGGAAAAACTACCAATGTAAATGCCACCTTAGCAGAAGAAGGAACCACATTAGATGAAATAGTGATTTCATCTTCAAAAGGTAAAATATTTAATAATGACAGAACTGGCGCTCAAACAAGTATTACGTCTCAGCAATTAAAGACATTGCCTACTATTTCACGTTCTCAATCAGATTTTACTAGATTAGAACCTACAGCAAGTAATGGGTCTTTTGGTGGAAGAAATGATCAATTCAATAATTTTTCTTTAGATGGGTCAATTTTTAACAATCCGTTTGGGTTGGATGCAGCCACTCCTGGAGGACAAACCAATGCACAGCCAGTTTCTTTAGATGCAATAGAGCAAGTTTCAGTATCTGTTGCGCCATATGATGTTACATTGTCTGGATTTACAGGAGCTTCTGTAAATGCCGTAACTAAGAGTGGAACAAATACATTAACAGGAACTGTATACGGTTTCTTTAGAAATGAAGATCTAACTGGAGGTAAGATTAGTGGAGAAGATGTTTTTAGAGGAAAGTTAAGTCAAAACCAATACGGAGTTAGTATTGGAGGAGCACTAGTAAAAGACAAGTTATTCTTCTTTGCAAATTTTGAAAAAGATGAAACTACAGAATTAGGTGCAGGGTTTATTCCAAACACAGGTAGTGGAGCAATAAACGAATCAAGTGTTTTAGCATCAGATTTAGCATTGGTGAGTAACATATTATCTCAAGTAAATATTGGTGGAAGTGAAACCTATAATCCTGGATCATATGATGGATTTACATATGGTGCAGAATCTACCAAAGGTCTTTTTAAATTAGATTGGAATATTAGTGATAAGCATAGAATGTCTGTTGTTTATAATTTCTTAAATGCATCTAAAGAAAAGCCTGCTCATCCTACAGCGCTTGGATTTAGAGGGCCAAATGCATCTATATTACAATTTGAAAATGCTGGATATCAAATAAATAATAATATCAATTCATTCTTAATGGAATTGAATTCAACATTTAACGAGACAACAACTAATAAGTTACAAATTGGATATACTCATTTTGATGATTTTAGAAATTCGTTATCTACACCAGCACCATCTATTACGATTCAAAATAATGGAGCAAATTATATCATCGCTGGGCATGAGCCATTTTCAATTAACAATAAATTAGATCAAAAAGTATTTCAATTAACTAATAATATGAACTTCTATAAAGGAGATCATACAATTACAGTAGGAGTTTCTTTTGAGAAATTTATGTTTGATAATTCCTTTAATTTAGGAGCATATGGTGCACAAGGGGTCTTTTTCCCATCAGGAGATATTTCTTCTTTTAGAAATACTGTAGGTAACCCAGCCTTAGAAGCTGATTTAGTTGCTAATTATCAAGCACAGTTTGATGCTGCCATTGCTTCGGATAATGCTCTTTCATCTAATGAAACAGGAAGTTTGGGTGGTTTTGCCTTAGCAGAAACTAATGTTGGTCAATTGGCTTTTTATGTTCAAGATGAATGGGAGGTAAATGACAATTTCAAGTTAACTTATGGAGTTCGTTTTGATAAACCACTATTCTTTGACTCATCAGATAGAGCACAAGATGTTATAGATACAGCTTGTTGTTTCGATCCAGACATTCCATATGTAAATCCTAACACAGGTGAAACTGTTCTATTAGACAATAGAAAGATGCCAACAAATAAATGGTTGGTTTCTCCAAGAGTTGGTTTTAATTGGGATGCAAACGGAGACAATACATTACAAGTAAGAGGAGGAACTGGAGTTTTTACTGGGAGGCTTCCTTTTGTATGGCTAGGTAACCAAATTGGCAACCCAAATTCGTTTTTCTATCAAATGGTTGATCCAGATTTTAAATTTCCACAAGTTTGGAGAACAAATATTGGTGTAGATTATAAGCTAGAATCTGATTATATCATCTCTACAGATGTTTCATACACTAAAGACATTAATGGAGCACACGTTCAGAACTGGGGATTAACAGCTCCTTCAGGAAATTTGGCAGGTGTAGATAATAGAGAATATTATTTGGCAGATGATTTAATTAATAATGCCTATGTTTTTACAAATTCAGATAAAGGAAGAACCTTTAACATTGCTACAAAAATTGAAAAAACATTTGACAATGGATTGTACACAAACATTGCTTATAGTTACTTAAACTCTAAAGATGTAAATTCTATTGAAGCTGAAATTACTGGAGATGCTTTTGCATTTAACCCGGTGGTTGGAAACGCAAATAATGACATTTTATCGTACTCTAGATATGGAGATACTCATAGAGTTATTGGTTTGGCTTCTAAGAAATTTAATATTTTTGGAGAAAATGCACCAACTACTATTACTACGTTCTTTGAATATGCAAGAGGAGGTAGGTTTAACTATACTTATGGTGGAGACATTAATGGTGACGGATCTAACTTAAATGATTTATTATATATTCCTACCCAAACAGAAATTGGTCTCATGCAATTTTCTGGAGCAGGACAAGCAGCTGCATTTAATGATTATATAGAACAAGATGATTATTTAAGTGGAATAAGAGGTAATTATGTAGATCGTTACGGAGCATTAGCACCATGGAGAGGTCGTTGGGATGTTAAATTTTTACAAGATATTAAAATCGTAAAGAATAATACACTACAATTAAGTTTAGACATCTTAAATATAGGAAACTTAATTAGTTCTGACTGGGGCTTAGTAAATCAACCAAGAAACCTTCAACCTGTTGGAGTTTCTGTGGACCAAGACACTTTTTTACCAACCTATACATTTGATTCTAATTTAACAGAAACATTCTCTGTAAATCCTAATTTGTTATCTAGATGGCAAGCACAATTTGGAATTAGATACAGTTTCTAATTAAATTGTCAAATGATTTTAATTTGATAAATTGGTAAATAGACTTATCGAATATATGTCAAAATAAAAATAAAATCATGATATTTGAACCGCCCATATTGGGCGGTTTTTTATTTGTATAAAATGAAATATAGACAGCTTACAAAAGAACAATTTGAATCGTTACATAAAGAGTTTGCTCAGTTTTTAGCAACTCAAAAGATAGATATAGACGAATGGAATAAAATGAAGTCTCAAAATGCTGCATTAGTAGAAGATGAATTGAATCTTTTTAGTGATTTGGTTTGGGATGATGTTTTAAATAAGGTTGAGTATTTAGAACACTTTTCTGAAACATCTGTAAACCTTTTTAAATGTGAAAAAGAGGCTGTGTATAGAATTGTTGTCACAGTTGATAAAGAAATAGATTTGTTGTCTGAAGAAGGATATAAATGGTTGTTAGAAAACCCAAAAGATGCAGCAGTAGATTACCTAAAAGGAAGTAAAATATATTCTAATGAAAAGAATATAGAAATTTTTGAACTTATTGAAAAAGGAAGTCAGATTGCTAGAGGAGAATTATACGAATACTTTAACCGACTAACATCTTAATTAATTGTTTAGTTCCTTGTTGAGCACCACTTTTTATAATAGTTGTATTTGTATTTTTTGAGATTGAAGGTGCTGGATCTATAAAGTATATTGGCGTATTAGAAGAAACATAATGAATTAAACTTGCCGCCGGATACACTTGCATGGAAGTCCCTATAATAACCAAAACATCTGCTTGTTTTGTGATTTCTATAGCATTTTCTAATTGGGGTACTGCTTCTCCAAACCAAACAATATGCGGGCGTAATTGATCTCCGTTCTTATCAACATCTCCTAGATATAAATCTTTTGACCATTCTAAAACAATTTTTTCATTAGTAGTGCTTCTCACTTTTCTTAATTCACCATGTAAATGTACTATTTGAGAACTTCCAGCTCTTTCGTGTAAATCATCTACATTTTGAGTAATAATATGAATATTAAAATACTTTTCAAGCTCTTTTAAGTTATGATGTGCATTATTTGGAAGTACATCAAGTAATTGTCTCCTTCGTTGATTATAGAACTCTAAAACAAGTTTAGGGTCTCTCTCAAAAGCTTCTGGAGTGGCAACATCCATTACATTATGCCCTTCCCACAAACCATTTGCATCTCTAAATGTTTGTAAACCACTTTCGGCACTCATTCCAGCACCAGTTAATACCACCATTTTTTTCATAGATATGAATATTAAATTTTAGTATGTTTGTTGAACCATGTTAGACATCAATACAAAGTTACTTACTTATTTAGAAGGTTTTGTAACAGATAAGAGAAAAAACCTTTTTAGAAATATCTTACAAGATAGAACAAGACATTTTACAGTTGTATTAGAAGACATCTACCAACAACATAATTCGAGTGCAGTGATTAGAAGTTGTGATATTTTTGGAATACAAGATGTGCATGTCATAGAAAACAAGTACAATAGTAAAGTGTCAAGACACATTGCTAAAGGTTCTCAAAAATGGTTGACATTTAATCGATATAACGAAGATAAAAACAATACAATAGATTGTTTAGAGAACTTAAAAAGCAAAGGATATCAAGTAATTGCTACAACTCCGCATAATGATTCTTGCGTTTTACATGATTTTGATATTACTAAAAAATCTGCTTTTGTATTTGGAGTAGAAAAAGCCGGAGTTTCTGACGATGTCATGAAAAATGCGGATGGATTTTTAAAAATACCAATGGTAGGCTTTACCGAGAGTTTAAATATTTCAGTAGCGGCAGCTATTATTTTAGAAAATTTCACGTTTAAATTAAGGAATACTTCTGTTGATTGGAAATTAACAAAAGAAGAACAAGATATTCTCTATGGGAATTGGATTGAAAAAACAATAAAAAATGTTGATGAAATAAAGGAACGATTTATTGAAAACAATAGTTAAAAATGTATTGTTAAAAAATTACAACATCATTTTTCTAACATGATTGTGTCAATTGTAGAAGTAGATTCACAACGAATAATCCAAAGGTCAATTCTTCTATCTTCATATTTTCCAGTAACTGAATATTCTGGACAAGGTTCTTTGTGTTGATTACTTTTTCCAAAATTAACATCACCTTTTGTTAGAACGTGTCTAATGGCAAGAGAATCAATTTTAAATTTCTTCATATAAGAATCTGCAGCTTCAGAATAGACGAGTGTTTTCGTTCTGATCGTTTTTAAGGTTCTAGCATCCATTCCATAATCAAAAGACACATCTTTACCTGTCCAAATAAAGTAAACAATTATACTTCCGAAAGAAACACCAATTAGATAGTAAACAAATCTTTTAAATAAACTCATGTTGCAAAATTAGGAGTATTTTATGAATTTAACGAGAATAAAATCACCTTCTTAATAAAGAGAAGTTACCTTTAAAATTTTTCGAAAGACCATTCTTAGTATATTCAATTAAAAACCAATAATCTGAAGAGGGCTCTTTTTTCCCACCATTGTTATAGCCATTCCAACCTTGTCCTGATGGTTTTATAATTGCAACTAATCTCCCGAATCTTGTATATATTTTTATGGTTGCATTTGTATCATTTCTTAAATCTGGAATGTTCCAAGTATCGTTTTGTCCATCATCATTGGGAGTAAAAAACCGAGGATAATCTAAAGCTGTAAAATTTATTGTAAAATTGGCACAGAGTCCTGATAAATCTCTTATGGTCACTGTATGTGCTCCTGGGCTAATATCATAGAATCTAAGAAAACTTTGAAATGGACCATTGTCTAATGAAAATTCATAATAGCCTAATCCTGGATCTATTACATTAACATCTATAGTATAAGAATCTGAAAAATCATTTGATAAGAAATTTATTTCAAAAATAGGAGTAGA
>Ga0114995_10002955_pt1 | contig 11695 bp, 8 predicted proteins | sample ArcticOcean_MG_C_11_FD_87038 | JGI IMG/M metagenome (GOLD analysis project Ga0114995, IMG submission 87038) | Marine microbial communities from western Arctic Ocean - ArcticOcean_MG_CB2_154 | ecosystem: Environmental > Aquatic > Marine > Oceanic | place: Arctic Ocean: Canada Basin | collected... | reverse complement strand
TCGTAACACTCGTGGAGGCGCAGCGCGCCACCGTGCTTGCTCGAACCGGGATCGATCTCACCGTCACCCGCGTTGCTGTCCGGAACATATCGGCGCCTCGCGATGTCGAACTTGCGGACGGCGTACTGACCCGTGATGCCATGGGCGTCGCGACTGACCCCGATGTCGACATCATCGTCGAGTCGATTGGTGGCATTGAGCCGGCGCGTGAGCTGATTCTTGCGGCCCTGTCGCACGGAAAACCTGTTGTGACTGCCAATAAGGAACTTCTCGCCAACGTTGGTGCCGAGCTGTATGCCGCGGCCGACGCTGCGCATCGCGACCTGCTCTTCGAGGCGGCGGTCGCTGGTGGTATCCCGATTATGCGTGCGTTGCGCGAGAGCCTGCACGGAGAACCAATCACTCGCGTGCTCGGCATCATCAACGGCACGACGAACTACATCCTCACCAAGATGACCGACGCGGTCGACGCTGGTGGCGATGCTGACTATGGCGCGGCGCTCAAAGAGGCGCAGAGCCTCGGCTACGCCGAACGTGACCCGACAGCTGATGTCGAGGGCTACGACGCAGGAGCCAAAGCTGCGATCATCGCAACAGTTGCCTTCGGTAGGAAGGTCGTGGCCGGTGACGTCTACCACCAGGGCATCAGCGAGATCACTTCCTCCGAGATCGCGATCGCACGCCGGCTCGGCTACGTCGTCAAACTGCTCGGCATCGTCGAGCGAGATGCGGCAACCGAAGAGATCAGCGTCCGCGTGCACCCGACGATGGTGCCGGTTCAGCATCCGCTCGCCTCGGTTCGAGACAGTTTCAATGCGGTGTTCGTCGAGGGCGATTTCGTCGGGTCGTTGATGTTCTATGGCCGCGGTGCCGGTGGAGCGCCGACGGCGAGTGCCGTGTTCGGTGATGTCGTCGATGCAGCCATCAACCTGCGTGCAGGCACGCACGGTTCGCTCGGCGAGCTCGCCAAGGCAACGATCCGGCCGATTGATGAGACCTCTGCCGAGTACTTGCTTGGGCTCGACGTCGCAGATCAGCCAGGTGTGCTCCACTCGGTCACTGGAGTCTTCGCGAAGCACGGCGTTTCGATCCGCGCCGCAGAGCAAGAGGGAAATGGGCCTGATGCCCGCCTCGTGTTCATTACGCACTCGGCCCTCGAGAAAGATGTCCAAGCCACCGTTCGCGAACTCAACGAACTTGACGTCGTGCTCAAGGTCGGTGGCCTACTGCGCGTCATTGGAGACTGATCAGCATGAAGTATCTCTCCACCCGCGGTGATGCCCCCGTGTTGGGTTTCAGCGATGTGCTGCTGGCGGGGCTCGCCACCGATGGCGGCCTGTACATGCCCGAGGAGTGGCCGACGCTCAAGCAGCCGTCGACCGCTCGGACCTATGTCGAGCGAGCCGTCGAGGTCATGCTGCCCTTCGTTGAACCAGATATTGATGAACTGACGCTCACCCACCTCGCCACTGAGGCGTACGCGACGTTCCGGCACCCGGCAGTGGTGCCACTCGTCCAAATCGACCACAACCAATGGGTCCAAGAGCTGTTTCACGGCCCGACGCTTGCGTTTAAAGACGTCGCACTGCAGCTCGTCGGCAGACTTTTCGATCACGTCCTTGCGCAACGCGGTGAACGTGTCACCATCGTTGGTGCGACCTCAGGCGACACCGGTTCAGCAGCAATCGATGGAGTGCTCGGTTGCGAGAACATCGACATTGTCATCCTGTACCCGCTTGGCCGCACAAGTGACGTGCAGCGCAAACAAATGACGACCGTCGACGCTCCAAATGTCCATGCCGTCGCTGTGGAGGGAACGTTCGACGACTGCCAAGACATGGTCAAAGCGATGTTTAACGACGTCGAATTCCGCCAACGCAATCAGCTCTCGGCCGTGAACTCGATCAACTGGGCCCGCGTGATGGCGCAAACGGTTTACTACGTCACAGCATCCGAGAGGTTTGACGAACCTGTCACGTTCAGTGTCCCGACCGGCAACTTCGGCAATGTGCTCGCTGGGTGGATCGCCCGCAAGATGGGTGCGCCGATCCATGACTTCATCATCTCGTCGAACACCAACGACATTCTCACCCGTTTCATCAACGACAACGACATGAGTGCCCGTGCGGTAATCCCGTCGTTAAGCCCGTCGATGGACATTCAGGTGTCGTCCAACTTCGAGCGTCTGCTGTTCGAGATGAACGGCCGTGACGGTGGGATGACCGCCGAGCAGATGCAGCGCTTCCGAGCGACGGGCAACCTCGCAGTCGAGGCCGACCAGCGCGCTGAATTTCTTAGCGGGTCGATCCGGGCAGCAGCCTTCGACGATGAGCGCACGCTGGCCGAGATGAGGCGAATCTATGACGCCACCGGTGGCTACGTCGTTGAGCCCCACACAGCTACCGCCACAGCCGCGGCGCGAATGCTTTCAGCCAACGATGGGGGAGGGCCCGTCATCACGTTGGCAACGGCTCACCCAGCAAAGTTCCCCGATGCAGTCGAGCAGGCCATTGGTATTCGTCCCGCGCTGCCGGCGCACCTTGCTGACCTCTTTGACCGTGAGGAACGCACCCAGACCGTTGCCAACGACCTCGCCACCGTGCAAGCGCTGGTCGAGGAACTCACAGCACGCTGACGGTTCTGCCGGCGAGCCGTTACGCGCGAGTCTCACCGGAGGCGAAATCCTCACGTACACCGTGCTTCGTCGCAACGGGTTGATCTGCCACGATCGTGAGATGGCAATCGACGTCATGGCGCAACTGGCGGGCCTCGAACTGGATCAGCGGTGGGCGAACTGGCAGCGCGATCCCCTCACGAGCCAGAGCACGGCACACGTTTCGGTGTGGCGCCAGCCGCAACTCCGGCGACCTGCTGGCGCTCGGTCGGTAAACGACACGCGTTGCATTCTCAATCAGCAGCGGGCTAACGTGTGGTCATTCGGTTCGCCGAGTCGCATCCCGAGCTTTCGGTTGTTTGCGAATTCCGTTCAGAGAAACTCCGTCGGGCGTGTTCTGACCCCTCAGTCCTCTGGCACGATCACTTTCCGTACAGCCCCAATCGGGCGCGGAAGGAGAGGAACAACGTGGCCGCTGCCGCACTCGAACAGTCCGTCCTGGAATCCAAGGACAAAGACACACTTCTGGAAATGGCCAAGGCGCTCGGCGTCAAGGCCCCTGCCCGTCTGAAGAAGTCAGAAATCATCGACAAAATTCTCGAAACCACGGGCCCGTCTAGCGCGCCGGCCCCGAAGGCCGCCGCCCCGGCTCCCGCCGCAAAGATCGCAGAGAAGCGCGAACCGGCACTCGATGACAAACCCGTCGAAGCGCGGCAGTCGTCTGTTTCGAGAACTGCTTCGAAACAAAACGACAAGGCTGGCGCCGATGGCGCCGGCGTGGTGCTCGGCCCTGACGGTGATCCGCTCGCTGACTGGGAAATTGAGCTACTCGCTGATGGCGTCAACACGACGACCAGTGAAGTTGACACCGAGGCCGCGTCCGGTGACGACAAGTCGAACAATGATCGCAACCGGAATCGCAACAACGGCGATGCCGGCGAGCGCAACCGCAACCGGAACAACGAGGGCAACCGCGCCGACGGCGAAAGCCGCAACGGTGAGGGCGCCAACCGCAACCGAAATCAGGGCGCAGCCCAGGGTGGCGGTAACCAGGGTGGCGGCCAGCAGGGTGGCGGCCAGCAAGGTAATCGCAACCCTGGAGCCCAAAACCGCAACGACGACGGAGGCGAAGGCAACAACAAGCGCCGCCGTCGGCGCCGCAAGGGCGGCGCCAACCGCGGATTCGATGGCCCCCAAGGCGAAGATGCCGACTTCGTCGAAACAAATTTCGATGGTCAGTCCCAGGGCAGCGAGCCCACCGAAGTCACCGGTTACCTCGATATGCACGACCAGGGATACGGCTTCCTCCGTCTTAACGGTTATCTCCCGAGCAAGCAGGATGCCTACATCACCGTCAAGGTGGCAATGCAGTACGGACTGCGACGTGGCGACCTCGTCGTCGGCTCGATGCGCGCAGCGCAACGGAACGAGAAGAACCCGCAGCTGATCGAGGTTTCGACCGTCAATGGCGGCGACCCCGAAGCAGCGAAGAAGCGCCCACGCTTCGAAGACCTGACGGCACTATTCCCCGATTCGCAGTTGCGCCTCGAGAACCCGGCAGACCCGGCGAACATGACAGCACGCATCATCGACCTGCTGTCGCCGATTGGCAAGGGCCAGCGCGGCATTATCGTGTCGCCTCCCAAGGCTGGCAAGACCACGGTCATGAAGACGATTGCCCAGTCGATCGAGCTCAACAACCCTGAATGCAAGCTGATCGTGCTGCTCATCGACGAGCGTCCCGAAGAAGTGACCGACATGAAGCGCAGCGTGAGCGGCGAGGTCATTTCGTCGACATTCGATCGCCCAAGCGACGAGCACGCCCACGTGGCCGAGATGGCCATTGCCAAGGCGCGTCGCCTCGTCGAGCAGGGCGAAGACGTCGTGATTATTCTCGACGGCATTACTCGCCTCAGCCGTGCATACAACCTGGCCGCTCCCTCGAGTGGCAAGATCTTGTCTGGCGGCATCGACGCCGGAGCGCTGTATCCGCCAAAGAAGTTCTTCGGTTCGGCCCGCAACATCGAAGAGGGTGGCTCGCTCACCATTCTCGCCACGGCGCTGGTTGACACGAACAGCCGTATGGACGAAGCGATCTTTGAAGAGTTCAAGGGCACCGGCAACATGGAACTTCGCCTCGATCGTAAGATCGCCGAGCGGCGCATTTACCCAGCGATCGACGTTGATGCGTCGTCGACCCGCCACGAAGAGCTCCTTTTCGATCGCAAGCAGCTCCAAATGGTGTGGAAGCTTCGCCGGGTCCTCAGCGGTCTCGCCGACGGTGGCAACGGGGCCCCTGGTCTCGAGCTATTGATCGATCGCCTCAAGACGTTCCGCACCAATGCCGAGTTCCTCAACGAAATTGGCAAGCAACCCGGAATGTGATTCCGGCGCTTTTGCGCCGAAACAAAACAGAATCGCGCGTGGTTACACTCTCGCCACCCGATCTGTCGCCGACGAAGGCTCTTCAGCCGGCACCAGAAGATCAACAAAGGACACAACCATGCAGACTGACATTCATCCCCACTACACCGACACCACAGTGAAATGCTCCTGCGGGAACGTCTTCACGACGAAGTCGACCGGTGTCGACGCGCTGAGCCTCGAGCTTTGCAACGAGTGCCATCCCTTCTTCACCGGCAAGCAGAAGCTTGTTGACTCCGGTGGCCGCGTGGAGCGCTTCAACAAGCGCTACGGCGAGCGTAAGGGTGCGCCGTCCAACGTCGAGGAGTGACTCATCGCCTCTGCCAACGTGCAGGGTGTCGATTAAGAGATTGACAAGAACGACGAACGAACCGCCGTCCTACGGGGCGGCGTTTCGCGTTTTCCCTGGTGGTCGCCAAGCTGGGGGCCAATGACAGCGTCGACCCGTTCAACGCTGCAGGTGCCGTCGACCTCGTTGTCGATCTGAATGGCTACTTTGTCTGATCTGGACACGCGGGCTGAGGCCGGTGGGCGCCGGTAGCGTTCGCTTTATGAGTGCTGCGATGGACCCGCAACGTCGAGGCCAGCTCCTTGGAATCAAGCTGCGCGCCCTGGTGAGCGACCATGTTGGTCGCGTGATCGAGGCTGAACCTGTGCCACTGCTTGGCGGGTCCGCTCTCGTCGACGCAGATGCTGCGTGGGTCCTTGTCGATGATGATGCGTGCCGCCTCCTCGGTGCATCGCTCGCCTGGGCAATTCGGCATGGAGCCACTGCCCTCAACGTCGTGGCTGACGCCGGTGGCGGCACGGTCGCACGCCGCGCGGAGATGTTCAACTTTCCGATCAACGTGTGGTTCAGCGAAGATCGAACATTGCTACCGACGGTTGCTGAGCCGCTGCCCGAACGTCGCAGCGCCTCGATGGACAACCCCGACCTGATCGAGATGATCACCAACTCGGGTGCGGCGGTCAATGTCGAGCATGGCACCATCGCCGGCGAGGTTCGTGGATTGGAAATCTGCCGCATCGTCGATCAGCCCACCGTCGGCTTTTTCGCCGAGCTCAGTGACGTCGTGATGCCGGCGGCGCCGATGGACGGAGCATTTGACGGTGGTGAGGGCGTTCGGCTTGAAGTCGGCGTTGGTGCTGCTGATCGCGAAGCATTTCAGATGTTGCATGGCGATCTGCCGACTGCCGAGGCGCTCACGTCGGTGGTCGCGACGGTGATTACCCACCGTTCCGCTGCGGCACGGCAGCACCCGCTGAACCGCCTCGGTGCCGAGCGATACCTTCGCTGGGAAGCCGAACAAGACCCGGGTCGCGTCGGCTTGGCCAGCCTGGCGTCGGTTGAGCCACCAACGCCCCGCCCAAATCTAAAGGATCCGATTCCGTGCGTGGCCGCAGGCGCCACCCACGACGACCAGGCTGTACATGTCGTGTTCTCGTCGGGTGTCGACCTCGATGCGATTCCGTTTGTGGCCGACGTGCAACGGCTGGTCGGCACGCCAGTGTGGCTCGCTGTTCCGGCTCGTGACCTCGTCCCGGTCACGCGTGACATGGCGGAACTGTTGCTCAACCCGATCGAACTCATCGCTCTTGACTGATCGCTCACGGCAGAACGTCGATTGGCGGCACTAACATCGAATCGCCATGGCTGAACCCGACATGATCGCCCGACTCAGCCAAGTTGGTGACGAATTCGAGACGCTCGAACACCAACTCAGTGACCCTGCAGTCCTGTCGGACCCCTCACAGCTGCGGATCCTGTCGAAGCGGTACAACCACCTCGGTCCGGTCATGGAGAAGTTCCGCCTCCATCAGAGCCGTGTCGCCGACCGCGAAGCCGCGCAGGAGATGCTCCCTGAGGCCCACGGTGATGAACGTCAATTGCTCCAGGGCGAGATCGACGACGTCAACGCCGAACTTCCGCAGCTGATTGATGAGTTGCGCGAGATGATGCTGCCCACCGATCCCCACGACGGCAAGAACGTCATCATGGAGATCCGCGGTGCCGAAGGCGGTGAAGAGGCCAACCTGTTCGCCAGAAATCTGTTCGAGATGTATTCCGCGTACGCCGCCAACATGGGTTGGAAGGTGGAACTGATGTCGACGACCCTGAGTGATATGGGCGGCTTCAACGAGGTGACACTCATGGTCAGCGGGGTAACGGCATGGCGGAACCTCAAGTTTGAGGGCGGTCCCCACCGGGTGCAGCGCGTTCCGGTGACGGAGAGCCAGGGTCGTATTCACACGTCGTCGGCAACGGTGACGGCGCTGCCCGAGGTTGACGATGTCGACGTGACAGTCGATGATCGGGATCTCGACATTGACGTGTTTCGTGCCAGCGGCCCAGGTGGCCAGGGCGTGAACACCACGGACTCTGCCGTACGCATTACTCACCGCCCGACTGGCGTTGTCGTGTCGATGCAAGACGAACGCTCGCAACTTCAGAACAGGCTGCGTGCAATGACGGTTCTGCGGTCACGGTTGTTCGACCTGGCCGAGCGAGAGCGGCGCGAAGAGATGTCTGATGCCCGGCGCTCCCAAACCGGTGGCGGTGGGCGCAGCGAGAAAATTCGCACATACAACTACAAGGAAAATCGCGTGACCGATCATCGCATCGGATTCACGATCTACCGGCTGGCCGAAGTGTTGCGTGGCGATTTGCAACCGGTCGTTGACGCGCTTGCGGCCGACGAGCGGGCGCGCCTGCTCGCCGAAGGCGATGTCTGAGCACACCGCCGTCACGGTGACTTGGCGGGGACTCTGGGACGAGACCGCATCGGTCATTGGCGATCGTCAACATGCGCGGTGGATGTGCGAAACAGCGTCGTCAACCGATCCAGAGGAGTTCCTCGCAGGTCTCGACCAAACACCGATGACTCGGATGGTCAGCCACCTCGACGCGATGGTGGCGCGGTACCAAACGGGGGAGCCACTGCAGTACGTGCTCGGCAGCTGGTCGTTCCGCCGGCTCGATCTCAACGTCGACAAGCGTGTGTTGATCCCGAGGCCGGAAACCGAGCTCGTCGCCGAAGTCGCGATCAGCCTTGCGCTCGCGTTCAACGACGAGCGCACCTTGGTAGACCTTGGAACTGGTTCAGGCGCAATCGGGCTTGCCTGTGCCGACGAACTTCCGCTCGACGGCACGACGGTGTGGCTGACCGATGCGAGTAGCGATGCGCTCGATGTCGCACGCGCCAACCTGGCCGGAGTCGGTCGAGCGGCGAGGAACGTTCGGGTCGCGCTCGGCAACTGGTTTGCAGCCCTGCCCGACGACCTTGAGGCCGACGTGATCGTGTCGAACCCACCATATGTTGCTGTCGGGTCAGTCGACCTGGAGACGAACGTGGGGGAGTGGGAGCCAAAGGATGCGCTCTTCGCCGGCGCCGATGGCCTCAACGACTATCGAGTCATCATTCCGGGTGCGATTGATTACCTGAGACCGGACGGCTGGTTGGTCCTTGAGATCGGCTATGACCAAGGCTCAGCGGTCTCGGCGCTGTTTGAACAGCAGGGCTATCGGAAGATCGAAGTGCGCCAGGATTTAGCGAAGCTCGACCGCATCGTTTTCGCCAAACGCCCCGCCTGACAGATCCCTCCTCAGTTGAAGCGGACTGCGACGGCAGCGAGGATGGAGCCTTCTTCAGGGCTCACTTCGTCGTCGACTCCGGCCACCTCGCGTGAGGCGGAAAAGAGTGCCGAGCGCAGCACCCGGCTGCTGATCCGTTCGTCGATCGAGTCAATGAACTCTTCGACGCGGTCGCGTTCGATTGCGTGGCGGGCCTCTTCGATTGCGGGCCGAAGGTAGTCCCCGAAGGAAAATTCGTCGTCGTGCCAGTCGGTACTGATCTCACGGACGAGTTCGACCTCTTCGTCGGCGATGTCCTGATCAGCCAGCATCACCAGGGCCAGTAGTTCGAGGGCGGCCTGGTGTTCCAGGTTGGCAGTGGCGTGCACGGCGACACCGCGGTACATCTCGAGCAGGCGGTTGTTCATACCCGGGCGACGATAGATGAATCGCCCGCTGCGCGCAGCGGCAGGGGTCCGAATCGTCATGGGAGGTGTCAGCTCGTCGGTTCGGGAAGCGACCGTCGTAGGAAATCCAGCTGGTGGAGCAACAGGTTCTCAGCGACCTGCTCCTGGGGGGTCATATGGGTGACGCCGACCAGGGGCAGAACTTCATGCCGCTTTCCTGCAGCAAGCAGAGCAGATGAAAGTTGGAGCGTGTGCGCCGCCACGACGTTGTCATCTGCCAGCCCATGAATCAGCAGGAGCGGCCGCGTGAGGTCGCCGGCGAGGGGCAGGAGTGAGCTGGCGTCGTACTGAGCTGCGCTGACGTCTGGATCGCCGAGGTACCGCTCGGTGTAGTGGGTGTCGTAGAGCCGCCATTCGGTGACGGGTGCGCCGGCGATCGCGGCATGGAATACGTCGGGTCGGCGCAGTACCGCGAGCGCTGCGAGATAACCGCCGAAACTCCAACCTCTGATTGCGACGCGGCTTGGATCAAGCGCAGCGGTCTGCTTCGTCACGAAGTGCAATGCCTCGATCTGGTCGTCGAGCGGTGCCGTAGCGAGATCGCCGTGAACCGCTCGTTCCCAGACTGATCCTCGCCCGGGGGTGCCGCGATTGTCGGTGACGAGGACAGCGAACCCTTGATCTGCAAACCACTGTGAGGCCACGAACGCGTTGAAAGAATTCTGAACGCGTAGGGCATGCGGACCGCCGTAGGGGTCGAGCAGGACGGGCAGGGGCGAACCGTCGTGATCGTGTGGGAGGAGCAGTGCCGACGTCAGCCCGGTCGCAGCACTCCGGAAGAATTCGACATTCGGTGTCACGAGCGGTGTCTCGGCGAACGATTCGAGTGGGCGTGTCGTGCCGGACGAGTGAGATACCAGATGGGTGGCGCCCGGTTCGCTGAGTGTTGCCGAACGAGCGACCGAGGTGCCGCCGCGTTCGGTGAGCGTGTGGATGCCCGGTTCGTCGGTGAGGGCAGTGAGCGTGCCGTCGTGACTGCGCCGCCAAACGTGGAGCGATGTCGAGTCGTCGATCGGGTTGGCTTGAAACAGAATTGACGCGGCATCGGCTTCGAGCACGGCACGGACTTGCAGGTCAACGGGTGTCACGGGTTGGTTATTGACCATGAGCCGTCGAGCTCCGTCGCGGTCAGCAGCAGAGATGAGCGTGCCGTCGGGGAGGAGGCGCGGGACCCCGGGTACCAACTCGACCCAGGCGTCGTCGCAGTCTTGAGCCAGTACTTCGGTTTCGCCGGTGATCTCGTCAATCTTGAGCGTCATGGTGCCGCGTTGGTCGCGTGCCTGTACCGCCATGATCAGGCCAGCTCGGGTCCATTCGACGGAGGAGATGTAGGGGAAGAACTCCTGGTCCCAGTCGACGTCGGTGCGGGACCCGTTGAGGCCGAGCAGGTGAAGCGACACGGTGGCGTTGTTCGTTCCGGCCGACGGGTAGCGAACGGTCTTGACGGGGTGGTCGGGGTTGGCCGGATCGGCGATGACCCACTCATCAACCGGTGATGTATCGACGCGGCACGCAGCAATGGTGCTGCCGTCGGGGCTCCACCAATAGCCACGGAAGCGGTGCATCTCTTCGGCTGCAATGAAGTCAGCGCTGCCCCACGACACCGTGTCGGCTTCTGCTGGGTCGCCACCGGCGAGGACGCGCGACGTGCCGTCTAGTTCGCCGATGCAGAGCAGTCGGCCGCTCACGTAAGCGATGCGACGCGCAGTTGGATCGGGGCGGGGGTCAAAGACGGGGCCGGCGACGTCGAGCGGTCGGGTGAGGCCCGTGAGTAGACCTGCAACGAACATCCGGCCGCCGAGTGCAAACGCAGCGACCTTGCCGGCCCCGTCGGTCGCGTAGCTCGTAATGCCACCAGCGCCTTCCCGAGAGCGTTCGCGTCGGGCGCGTTCCATCGGCGGCAGGTCGTTGTTGGTGCCGTCGTTCAGCAACACAAGCGGGTCACCGACGAGCCGTTCACTGCCATTTGCGACGTCGAGTACCCAGAGTGCGTTGACCGGGTCGGTCCCGCTGGAGCTGCGGAGGAACATCACGCGTTCGCCGTCGGCCGAGACGGTGATGTCGCGGGGCGCGCCGAGGGTGAATCGCTGGGTGCGAGCGTGCTGGCGGGGGAACGTGTCGGCGGCGGTCACGCCGCAGAGACTAGAGCTGCTCGACGCTCGCGTCCCGGTGGGCGCGCCGCATCGCGTCGCTCAACCGCAACCGCGTCGCGTCGCGCAACCGCTCCGTGGCAGTGGGCCGGTCGCGTCATGGCAGTCAGCCGGTGAAATGCGTGATTGCTTCGAGGGCGACGTCGAAGGCAGCCGGTGCGTCGACCGAGGTCAACATGTCGCAGTTGGGGGTCTGCCGTTCGGTGACTTTGCGCTGGTCGATCACCGTCATCCCTCGGGTGTGCTCCCCGCGTGTCTCCACGACCACATGGCGCGCAACGCGTTCGAACAGGTGCGGGTGAGACAATGCCATCACCGCGAGCGGGTCGTGAATTGCCCCGCCGATAAGTGCGCCGTCGTCGTGTAGTTCGCCGTACTTTGCTGAGAAGAACGTGAGGAGGTCGGCAAGGGTCGTGCCGAGCAGGCCGCCGGTGGAACGGATAGCGGCGATGCGGCCGGGTGTGGCGGT
>Ga0114995_10002949_pt1 | contig 11721 bp, 8 predicted proteins | sample ArcticOcean_MG_C_11_FD_87038 | JGI IMG/M metagenome (GOLD analysis project Ga0114995, IMG submission 87038) | Marine microbial communities from western Arctic Ocean - ArcticOcean_MG_CB2_154 | ecosystem: Environmental > Aquatic > Marine > Oceanic | place: Arctic Ocean: Canada Basin | collected... | reverse complement strand
TACTTATTTACTAGGTGTTACAGGTAAAGATGATTTTTTGGTTGACACGGCTTATGTAAGTATTACCTTAGAGCAGAATGTGGCTCCTGTAGGGGAGAGCGGTAGTGAGACTATTTCAGAGGAGTTAGAGGATGGAACTATAGTTGCTCAACTTGTTGTCAGTGATGCCAACGACGATGAGATTCTATTTGAAATTGTCAGTGGTGATGATAATGGCGCCTTCACGATAGATAACGGAAATCTGGTCATTGCTAATTCTAATGAACTAGTGGGTAATACAACTGTTGAGCTACTTATAAAACTTTCTGATCCCTATGGTGCTGAATCTGATTTTACGTTCTCCATTGTTGTTGAAGAAAAAGCGTTAGGATTCAATGAGGTCTTACGTGCTGTGAGGGCCTATCCTAATCCAACGGCGGGTAAGATAGAAATAGAAATAGCTTCAGGATCACAATTAGAAATAGTAGTAAGTGATTTATCTGGCCGTATCGTACAAACTAAACAGGTGAACCGTACGGGAGTGACCATTGATATCGCTGATGAAGTTGCGGGTATCTACTTAATGACCGTGAAGGATCTTAACTCGAGTGAAGTTAGAACTTTCAGAATAGTTAAGTTTTAATAGGTCATTTAACTTGAAAATTTCTAAAAGACTGGATCCCATAGGATTCAGTCTTTTTTTTTACGAGTCAGAGGGAAGGGACCCTTTCGTGCTATCATTGATTATTAATACTTCATCTTAATTGATAGTTCATTACAGCGATCATACCGATGCAAGATTGGTTTTCATGGACTAAGTGAGTTTGATAATTATGATGAATGAAGGAATATAGACTAGGGTAAGATTTTATTACTCGACATCCCCCTATGCGCTCGCTGTCCGCAGGGACTGATAATATCAAATCATTCAATGGCTACTTGAGATGTATCAATAAGTTCTCAATAGAATCAAAGGAGGTACTGGTGTCTTTGCTCTCCAGTCTCCAGAGGCAATCAAGGCAATTTATGGTTGTCGACGTGGGAGTATCTTTATTTACAGCATATCCATTGCGCTGTAGCGCTTGAGCGGTCCAGTGAACTATAGTAGGATCTCCTTGCAAGAGCACATTACCCTTACGCTCATCCAGATGTTTTACCGTTCCTGTGGTTAGGTCAATATTGTTGTTGATAGGAAAGAGGGTTTGATCAATAGCCCCTTGCAAAATTAAATCCTCAGGACAACCTTCTAATACGGGCCGATTAAAATTAAAGAGCCATAAGCGATCCGACAATTGGAGGCTTACTTGTAGATCGTGGGTAGCTATAAGCACCCCTTTTCCACTTCCAGCAATGGATTTTAACAGCAACATGATCTCTATTTTATTGCTCAAATCTAGATGTGCGGTGGGTTCATCTAAAATGATCAAATCTGTTTCTTGTGCCAAGGCACGAGCAATCATTACTTTTTGAAATTGGCCATCACTGAGTTGATAAAGTTTCTTACTGGCTAAATAATCAATGTTTGTTTGACTTATGGCCAGATCTATGGCCTGCTTATCTGATGTGCTTAATCGACCTAGCCAGTTGGAATAAGGATGCCTGCCGAGGGCGATCAATTCTATGACAGAAAGGTGTGCGGCAAAGGGTTTTTCGGTAAGGACGACACTTATTTGTCTAGCCAAAGATGATTTTGAGATTTCATCAATGAGACGATCCTGATGATAAACGGATCCCGATATTCCCTTATGTAAGCCAGATAGAGTTTTTATGAAAGTGGTTTTACCGACCCCATTTTGTCCCATAAGGCTGATGATCTCTCCAGATGAAAGTGACAGATTGATGTTTTCTTGAAGTACTTTATTTGTACGCCCTTCAGTATATCCAATGGCCAGCGATTGGGTGTGAATTAACTTCATTTATCGAAAGTATAATGAATGTTTCTTTTTCTCAATAAGAGATAGATCACAAATGGAGCTCCTAATAAGGCAGTGACTGCATTAATAGGCAAAGTAGCCTCAATACCTGGTAATTGCGAGACCGTATCAAAAAGGAGCATTAAAATACCGCCAATAAGGATGATGAGAGGCGTTAATAACAAATGATTGGTTGTATTGAAAAGCATGCGTGCAATATGGGGCATGGCCAAACCAAAAAAAGCGATGGGTCCACAAAAGGCAGTAATCGTACCCGCCAATATACTGGTATTAATGATGATCAGAAGGCGTATGATTTTGAGGTCTACCCCCATACTTTCAGCATAATTTGCTCCAAGTAATAAGGCATTCAATGATTTGGACAAGCCTATAGACATGATCATGCCGATAATGATGATCACACTGAAGATCATCAATTCATTCCAAGAGAGACTTCCTAGACTACCAAAAGACCACATCATATAGGCTTTGATATTTGTAGCTTGACTGAAGTATTGTAAAACACTGATCAAAGCGCTTGATGCGGCACCAAGCATCAAGCCTAATATCAATAAGGTAACCGAATCCTTGAGTCTTACAGAGGCCAATATGATGGCCAACAAGACGCCAAAGGAGCCAAGTGCGGCCGCACATACCATAATCCAACTTCTGGCAATACCTGAAAGTTCGAAAAGGAGTCCAGCTTCAACCCCTAAAAAAATAACCAGAGCGACTCCCAGCCCAGATCCAGAACTGATACCTAAAATGAATGGCCCAGCCATAGGGTTCCGAAATAAGGTTTGCATTTGCAATCCACAGATACCGAGTCCACCACCTACGAGTATGGCTGTGAGTGCCTTGGGTAAACGAAATTTTGCCATAATCAAATGCCAAGAATTATCTACGGGAGGGCGCAATAGAATGAAATCAATCACACTTGATAAAGGGATGGCCACAGATCCTAAGCTTATATTTAGAGCAAACAAAGTAATTAATAAAACCCCCATTGCAACAAACAGTCGTCGCCACTTTTTTATTGAAGTATCAAAATATTGTGTGATCATGGAATCTTTTGAAAATAATAAGTAGGATGATCGGGTAGCAACTCTGGATGCAATATCCCAATAAGATCGGCAAGCACAAGATCGGGACGAGCGTAGGCCGATTCAAAGAAATCAAATCCACCATTGTTACCTATGCGCTTATTGTAATTGTAGATGCGCTGCTCTTGGTAAGCTTCAAAAAGTTCATATCGTGTATCTTGAGCCATCAATTCAGTGCGGGTATTGATAGAGGCAACCCCAATCCAAAATCGTGCTTTCCTGGCTCGATCGAGAACCGTTTCAAAACTAAGCTCTAACCATCCTGATGATAGGTTATCTTCCCATACATAGGTCCCTCCAGCATCCTTAATGAATTGTGCGGACCAGTTTTTTCCACCTGGCAGAAACCAGGTATCTCCATATACCACTCCTGAAAATACACTGGGTCTTTCTGTCACGTTTTGGGTTAAGTTTTTAAGATATTGGTATCTTTCAACCATGCCAGTAAAAATAGAATCTGCAAGATTACTTTCATCAAAAATATAACCAAAAAACTTGATCCATTCGGCACGACCCAAAGCAGTTTCCTCTAGAAAATCCGAATTATAAACGATAGGTATGCCTGCTTCGACAATTTTATCAAGTGTTGAGGATTCACCACCAAGATCAAAGGCAATAACTAAATCAGGTTGACTGGCTAATAGCAGCTCTAAATTTATTTTACCATTTATGCCTACCTCTATTATTTTGCCAGATTTTAGGCGGTTATAGATTTTTTCAGAATAAATATTGTTTGCGCCGACAAAACCAACCAATTTGTCTTCCAAGCCTAAAAGCTCTAAATAAGGCAGATGGGTGGTACTGGTGACGACCACCCGCTGGGGGATGTTTTCAAATCTATATTCAATGGCAGATGATGACCCGGGCCAAGGTTCCATCACCCTAAGATGGTCTGCTTGGATATTAAATTTAGTTGCATAATCCATGGATTGACTTGAAACGGTTTCATGAAGCCTATCGGTAGGCTTATTTTTACTACAACCCAACAGCACACAAAAACAGAAGATAGCCAAGCATTTATCCATTGAACAAAATTGAGCAAAAAAAAGGATTTATTTAGTTTTAGTTTAAATCTTCCTTACATTCGCATTGAACTCGGTTCTTGGCACAAATTTTTGCTGTCAAGATTAAAAGGGAATCTTGTGAAAATCAAGAACTGTCCCCGCAACTGTAAGGTTTACATGCTTCATCTACAATGCCACTGTTGTTTTCAATGGGAAGGCCATGAAGTGAACCAAGTCAGGAGACCTGCCTATTTCAAACATAAAATTTCGAGCTTCGGGTGAAAGCTAGGGAAGGTGAAAGTCATTTTTCTCTATTTACCATGGGCCCGGTTAACTAATTAACGGGTGAAAGTTGTTGTATTCTGGATGACCTTTTTGTGTCCTTTTTTTTTAAAGGCGCAATCAGATACGGTTTTAATGCGGCCTATTGAAATAATGGGTTTTGGACTGGTGCCTTATGCCACAGGGGACGTAGTGCGTGTGATTCACACGGTCGATCCTTTAAAGACCTTGGACGCGGCACTTTTTAGCCAGGCAGGAATTTACATGAAAAATTATGGGCATCAACAGTTGTCAACCATCTCTTTTAGAGGGACGTCCGCTGTCCATACCAATGTGCTTTGGCACGGCATCCCAGTCAATGCACCCACCTTAGGATCAACAGATTTCTCACAATGGCATGCCTGGCTGATAGATGATGTGGCCATTCAGCCTGGAAATCAAGGGGCCTTATATGGTTCAGGTTCTATAGGGGGTACTGTGTTCATTGATCATTTTAATAAGATTCGAACGAACACGGCAGCCATTGGATTGGGCTTGGGCAGTTTTGGATATAATTTCCAAGGAGGTAGCGCAGAGTACAAAAAAGATCAGCTTCAAGGAACGACCCATATTTATCGTGAAGCCATCAATAATGATTTTACTTATCCTTTAAAAGGAACAGATCTTATTCAAACTCAACAAAATGCAGCCGCTTTGAGCTATGGCTTTCGACAAGAACTTCAACATTTTTGGAACAATCAGCGTTTATCTGTAGATCTGTTGCTCTTTTATCAACACCGAGAAAGTCAACCGGTCATATCCCAAAATTATGCACAAGATTTCATTAAAACCCATAATATTAAATCAGTTTTAGAGCATTTTATTGATGTAAATAAGGGATCAATAAGTACAACCTTAGGTTGGATTAATGATCAAATGATCTATAACCAAAATCCAGCGATTCGTTCTCAACAGATCACATTGACCCAGCGATATGAGTATGATATAGGGCATCATTTTCACTTGAATAGTGGATTTTTGATCAGTTTACTTGCTGCCAAGGGATCGAATCTTGAGAATATAAATCCTCAAAAACAACTTGATTTTTTTATGATAGCTACCTACAGGATCAATGACGGATGGAGCAGTACCTTGGGACTTCGTGAATCATTTATGATTGATGCTGGATCTAAGTTGTTGCCCTCTTTGGGTGCTGAGCGAAAGTGGATATTTCCCAAGGGGTCGTTGGTGTCGCATGCCAAAATAGCGAAAGGCTTTCGATACCCCACACTCAATGATCGGTTTTGGTTACCGGGCGGAAACCCATCTTTGAAACCTGAGCAAAGTGTGAGTACTGAGATTGGCTTTAAGGTTCGTTATCGTAAGTTGAATACTCAGGTCAATGTTTATCAAACTTGGGCCCAAGATTGGATTTTATGGTTACCTCAGTCAGGAAATATATGGCGTCCTGAAAATATCCAAAAAGTCGCAATTTCAGGAATTGAGTATGTCTTAGGTTATCAATATTCCTTGAATGAAATGGAGCTAGAAAGTCAGGTAGTTTTAAATTATCAGCGTTCTATAAATAAGTCTGCTTATCCGAGTCAAGCTGCATATGGGAATCAATTACCTTATGTGCCTTATTTTACGGCTATTTGGTCCAATAAATTCCATATTAAAAAGTTGAGTATTGCTTTAGATCAATCTTATACCAGTCGACGGTATACCACTTTAGATCAATCAGATACTTACTCGGTAGATCCTTATTTTTTACTTGATATAGCGATCGATTACCCACTTATCCTAGGTAGCGTCACGACTCAAATTTCGATCAAGGCCAATAATATATTTAATAGCTACTACGAAAACATTCAAAACCGGGCCATGCCAGGAATCAATTTTCAATTACAAATAATAATTAAACTATGACTCAATCTAAATATATATTTAAAACAATAACATCTTTCATTTTAATTTTTACCACTTTATTATTTATCTCATGTGCCGATGATCCTGAGGTGAATCCTGACAGTCTATCATCGGATGATTCTAATGAGAATACATTAGGCACTTTTTCATCTGGTATTTTCGTCATTAATGAGGGAAATTTTTTATCTGATGATGGATCAATATCTTTTATTGATTCAGAAGGCATGATTCAAAATAACATTTTTTCTGATAATAATTCATCGTTTCCATTGGGAGACGTGGTGCAATCTATGTATGTCAACGATACAACGGCTTTCATATTGGTTAATAATAGTAATAAAGTAGAGGTCGTAGATGTTGACGAAATGAATTTATTGCACACCATTTCAGACGTCTCTCTACCCAGGTATATGGTCAGTGAGGGAGATTATGGCTATATTTCGGAGTGGGTAAGTTTTTCAGATCGGGGTCGTATTTCCATTTTGGATTTAAATACCTATGAGATTTTAGATACGATTAATGTGGGGTTTGGAGCAGAGGCTTTGGTCATTAGGGATAATAAACTCTACGTAAGCAATAATTTTGAGAAAACCTTGAGCATAATGGATTTGACTACACGGGAAATCATTCAAACGATTACCGTAGGCACATCACCTGCTGCGATGATCATAGACCAAAATGGGGATCTTTGGATCCTTTGCAGTGGGGGGTACAATGCGGATTTCACTCTTGCAAACAACGGCTCATTGGTACGACTTGACTCCAATGATGAAGTGATACAGGAAATTGCATTAGGAATGAATGTAACTGGTAAAATGGCTGCCAATGTCGATTTATCTATCCTTTATTTTTACAGTGGCACGACCGTATACAGTTACGGTATAGGAGACGAAAGCTATGATACATTCATTGAGAATACTTCTGCCATTTCTTTTTATGGGATTGGCATAGCTCCTGATGGAGATATGTATATAGGTGATTCTAAGGGTTTTCAGTCTCTAGGAAGTGTGTATGTCTATGATCAAACGGGTCAGGAGAAAGAAGAATTTGAAGTAGGTAGAGGACCAAATGGTTTTGTCTTTATACCTGATTAATTCATTGGTCAAAGACCTGTTTTAATAGTGCTTCAAGGCCGGATTTTACTGATTTTTTACCTTCTTGAATGGCTTGTTCTATTTCCTTCTTTTTATTAGATAATTTGGAATTTTGGAACACATATTGAAGCAACTGGTTGGAAAGTCCTTCACGAAACCATTGTAGATTTTGATGCTTTCTATTGGTATAAAAATAATCATTGGTCTTCGTGAGGGTTATGTATTCGTTTATATAGTTCCAAACCTGATCTAGGTTCGTCGGTTGTTGAGATGAAATGGTTTCAACAGGGACTTTCCAGTGGTTTATATTCTGGGGAAAATAATGGAGCGCTTGTTCAAAGATTATTTTGGTACGGAGGCTCTCTTCAATATTTTCTCCATCACTTTTGTTGACCAATATCATATCGGCCAGTTCCATTAAACCTCTTTTGATGCCTTGTAATTCATCCCCCGCACCTGAGATCATCAACAGCAATAAAAAATCACTCAAATCTTTTACCGCCACTTCGGATTGGCCTACACCAACCGTTTCAATTAAAATCACATCAAAGCCCGCCGCTTCGCATAAAAGCATATTTTCCCGAGTTTTCTCGGAGATGCCACCCAGGTGTCCACTGGTAGGGCTCGGTCTGATGTATGCATTTCTATTTTGAGAAAGTTCATTCATTCGCGTTTTATCTCCCAAAATACTACCCTGATTTAAGGTGCTGGTGGGATCGATAGTTAATACGGCTATTTTATGACCTTTTGAGATCAGAAATAATCCAAAAGCTTCAATAAAAGTGCTTTTCCCGACACCTGGGATCCCCGTAATTCCAATCCTCAAGGATGTTCCCGTATAATTTAAAATGGAATCTATTAATTGGGTTGCCGATCGTTGATCTTCTGGTAGTTGACTTTCACATAGGGTAATGGCCTGACTCAAAATCAATCGATCTCCAGTGATGATTCCTGATTTTAGTTGGTCTAGTGTAAGATTTTTTTTCGCTAATGACATGGTTTATGATACCTGAGGCTTCATAAATTCAATTTATGCTCACTAATTTAGGTCATTTGTGCTTTTGAATATACTACGACTTAAATTATAATGTAAAGTGATCACGTGGGTGCTTCAGCAACTATTCAAATCTTCATCGAACCCACTGCATGGGGTAATAGATCTACGCAGAGATTTTAGCCTATAGAATATATTCGCTCAAATCTTTATTTTTAATAATTCCAGTCAATTTCTCATCAACAAGGGCTTTATCGATTAAAATTTTTGAGTGGGCTCCGATGGTATCGGGAATGTCAAATAAGATATCGTTGAGGAGTTTACTCATGATCGTTTGTAAACGACGTGCTCCTATATTTTCCATTTCTTCATTGATAGCAAAAGCTTTCTCTGCAATCTCTTCAAGCGCATCATCACTGAATTCGATAGAGACATTTTCGGCTTCGATTAAGGCGATGTACTGCTTGGTTAATGCATTTTTTGGCTCTTTTAGAATCTTTAAAAAATCTCCTTTGGTAAGATTATTCAATTCAACTCGAATCGGAAACCTCCCTTGTAATTCAGGAATCATATCGGAGGGCTTGCTAAAATGAAAGGCACCTGCGGCAATGAACAATACATGATCTGTCTGAATGACGCCATATTTGGTAGTTACGGAACTCCCTTCAACAATAGGTAAAAGATCTCTTTGGACGCCTTCTCTACTCACATCAGGGCCAGATTTTCCACTGCGTCCACCGGCTATTTTATCAATCTCATCAATAAAAATAATTCCGGTATTACTCGCCTTATATAATGCCTCTTCTTTGACTTCGTCCATATCAATGAGTCTTTGACTTTCATCTTCAAGTAATAATCTTTTGGCTTCTGAGATGGTTACTTTTCGCTTTTTAGACTTTTTGGGCATCATATTGCTAAGCATATCCTGCATATTAATCATAGAGGATTCATCAATCATACCACCGCCAATCATACCTAGGTTGCCAGAAGCGGCAGCTTTGATATCAATCTCTATTTTTCGATCGTCTAGCGTACCTTTTTGAATTTTTTCACGGAATTTTTCACGCGTCTTTTGGTTGAGCTCATGATCAGTCATATCTGTTTGAGCATCTCCTCCGGGGAAAGACTTTCCTTTGAGGGGGGGGATTAGCGCATCTAAGATGATGTTTTCAACAATTGCTTCTGCTTTGGCTTTTACTTCTGTCTTTTTTTGTGTTCGAACCATATTTACGGCTTGTTCAACGAGGTCTCGTACCATGCTCTCAACGTCTCTACCTACATAGCCCACTTCGGTAAACTTTGAGGCTTCTACTTTAGTAAATGGAGCGTCTGCGATTTTTGCTAGTCTTCTGGCAATTTCAGTCTTACCTACCCCAGTAGATCCAATTAATAGAATATTATTGGGAATAATATCATTTTTAATTTCTCCTTTAACGTTCATTCTGCGCCATCTATTTCTTAGGGCAATAGCCACATTTCTCTTGGCATCACCTTGACCAATGATATATTTATCTAATTCGGCAACGATTTGCTTGGGTGTAAGGTTTTCCATTTTTAAAATAGTTGTTTTAAAGCGCTTGTATTTGTTTTGATCGAGAAAAATTGGCTCGCTGCGGCAGCATGTATTTTGGCGTTACTGAATTGAAACTCATACGCCTTTATCTTTAATAAAAAACCAAAGCTCAGCCCAGCTCCATAAGCCATTTCATCTACATTGAATGCGACTCTTTGCCTGTGGTTATAACCCAAATTAAGTTCGATACGTTTTCCAATAAGTAAGGCCGTTCCAAAATTGAAATATCTAAAAATTTGATCTAATCGCCTGATTTTTTGATTGGGGTTAGATACATACAAATCATTGGTAGAACGAACCAAATCTGTGGCCGTAATGGTAAAGCGAAACGGCATATGCTCAGGCTTAAAAGTGGTACCTATCAAAACATCAAATGGGAGTGAAGTTTGCTCATCAGCTGTAAAATCAGAAAGTAAAAAACCTAAGTTTTTGATCACCATACCGACCGAAAATTTTTGGTAGGGACTTCTGTAGATGCCTCCTAAATCGAACAGCAAGGCATTGGCACCTGTCGTTGAGATATAAGAGCCTGCCATTTTTAGATTGATGCCCAACGTAAAAGGACCCATGCTGTGGGATTTTCCGATGTGAAGTACATAGTCTTGTGCCTGGAACGTACCAATGACCGTTCCTAGATCGTCCGTTTCATCGAAGGTGCCATAATCAGTAAACAAAATGCCGGCAGTCAGCGGGCCTATTCTTCCGGCACTAAATTGCGCGATGGCACTCATTCTGTTGATACCTGCTAAATAGGGATGATACATTATATAAACATCTCCTAAAGTACTGTCCCCCAAGATCGCTGGATTGTGATATCCCATGGCAATATCATGATCATCGCTTGACACGGCAGATCCTCCGAGCGCAGCAGCGCGACTACTATTGGGAAGGTTTAAAAAATGAAAGCCTTGCTGGGCAAATAAGGGTGACCAAAAAATCAAAAAAAACAAAGTGAATGTCGCTTTCAAATAGATTCTGTATTTTCTTCTGGAATAATGAATTTTAAAGGTTGTTTAACTTTCTGATCGAGTAAGGCAATATTCAAAACATCATCCACATTTTCCACATAATGAATTTGTAATAATTTCAGGTATCGATCATCTATCTCATCAATATCTTTCTTGTTTCTTAGGCTAAGAAGGATTTCTTTGATCCCAGCACGCTTGGCAGCCAATATTTTTTCTTTCACACCGCCGACAGGCAATACTTTACCACGTAATGTTATTTCTCCAGTCATGGCCAGTTTAGCCTTTACTTTTCTTTGAGTAAAAAGAGAGGCCAGTGCGGTAAGTATGGTGATGCCCGCAGAGGGTCCATCTTTTGGAATAGCGCCAGCAGGTACATGGATATGTAGATCATAATGATCAAATATTTTGTAATGGATATCGAGGACTTCAGCATTAGATTTCAGATAGGAGAGGGCTGTGACAGCAGACTCCTTCATCACATCACCTAATTGACCTGAGAGGGTGAGTTTTCCTTTGCCTCTGCTCAAGCTAGATTCAATAAATAAAATATCACCACCTGCAGGTGTCCAAGCTAAGCCTGTGACAATGCCGGGAAAGTCATTGTGCTCATACGTTTCTTTATCAAAAATCTCTGAACCTAAAATACTGCGGACCTGTTGGGAATCCATTTTCGATTCAAAAGGGGTTTCCATGGCTTTGGATTTTGCAATATTTCGGACCAAAGCAGCAATTTTCCGTTCGAGACTCCGCACACCTGATTCACGGGTATAGTCATTGATTACTTTTTCAATGGCCTTTTGATTGAATTTTAAATCTTTAGAAGTCAAACCATGCTCAGTGATCTGTTTGGGGATTAAATGTTTATTGGCAATTTGAACTTTTTCTTCCAAGGTATAACCTGTG
>Ga0114995_10002948_pt1 | contig 11722 bp, 9 predicted proteins | sample ArcticOcean_MG_C_11_FD_87038 | JGI IMG/M metagenome (GOLD analysis project Ga0114995, IMG submission 87038) | Marine microbial communities from western Arctic Ocean - ArcticOcean_MG_CB2_154 | ecosystem: Environmental > Aquatic > Marine > Oceanic | place: Arctic Ocean: Canada Basin | collected... | reverse complement strand
GGCCATGCAAGCTGCTCTTGGCTTTTTTGCACCTGCCTTGCCGGTTTTTGTGTTTCCCGCTTGGGATTGCCTGCCTTTTGACCGTGTATCGCCCAATGCCGATATCAGTGCCACTCGCATGGCTGGTTTAGCCAGTTTTATAACTAACATGCCAGATAACTATGTGGTTTTGACCACGCTTTCCGCGGCGTGCCAAAGGGTACCCGCCCGTGCCACTCTGAAAGGTGCAGTCTTTCGTGCTGCTGTACAAAGTCGCGTGGACGAAAAAGCCCTGAGGGCATTTTTGGTCCGTATGGGATTTGTGCAAACACCCACAGTTATGGAGGCGGGCGATTATGCAATTCGGGGTGGCATACTTGATATTTTTCCACCAGGTAATTCAGGCCCAATAAGGTTGGATTTTTTTGGGGATACTTTGGATGGTATTCGTCAATTTGATCCTGCCACCCAACGAACCACCAAATCGCTAGATTATATTGAACTTTCGCCAGTATCTGAGGTGATTTTAGATGAAGGTTCTATCAGAAGGTTTCGGCAAAACTACCGGATCGAGTTCGGTGCAGCCGGTACTGATGACCCACTTTATGAAGCTGTTTCGGCGGGCAGCAAGCATCAAGGTGTGGAGCATTGGCTGCCGTTTTTTCACGAAAATATGGAAACCCTTTTTGATTACTTGCCTAGTGCCTCTGTGGTTATGGACGATCAATCTACTGGGGTACGGCTTGCCCGCTGGGATACAATTGCTGACCAATATGATGCGCGCAAAACAGCTCTGGATCAAAAGGGGCGCCTGGACACTGTCTATAAGCCTGCACCGCCAGAGCTACTTTATCTGGACGATACGGCATGGCAGGAAGCGCTTACGGACCGCAGGGTTGTGTCATTATCAGTGTTGCCACAACCTACGGGTCTTAATGCATTGGACGCCGGAGCCCGTATCGGCCGCAACTTTGCGCCAGAGAGGCAAAGTGAGGCCCTTAGCCTGTTTGTTGCGGTTTCGGACTATATAAAGCAAAAACGTAGTACCAAAACGGTGTTGATCACGTCTTACTCGAGCGGCTCTCGCGAAAGATTATCGGGGCTTTTGCAAGACGAGGGTCATTCTGAGCTGATAGACATTCACGATATCACAGGTTTACGTGGGGTAGGCTCATATTTAGCGGTGTCACCGTTGGAACATGGGTTTGAAACCGACGACCTACTGGTTATTTCTGAGCAGGATATTCTTGGGGATCGGCTTGTACGCAAAATTAAGAAGCGCAAACGTGCTGATAATTTCCTTACCGAAACTCAAAGCCTTAGCCTCGGCGATCTTGTGGTGCATGTGGACCACGGTGTCGGGCGTTTTATGGGACTTGAAATTATCAGCGCCGCTGGCGCAGATCATGAATGCCTTTGTTTGGAATACGCTGACAATTCCAAGCTCTTTTTGCCAGTTGAGAATATTGAACTGCTATCGCGGTACGGCCATGATGAGGGATTACTTGATCGTTTGGGCGGTGGCGCTTGGCAAGCCAAAAAAGCTAGGCTCAAAGAGCGGATTCGCGAGATGGCAGAAAAGCTTATTCGCGTGGCTGCAGAACGTGCTTTGCGTAAAGCACCGGTTATTGATCCTCCCTTGGGCATGTGGGATACGTTTTGCGCACGCTTTCCTTATCAGGAAACTGATGACCAGCTGAACGCTATTGCTGAGGTGGTCGAAGACCTTGGAGCGGGTAAGCCTATGGATCGCTTGATTTGTGGCGATGTTGGTTTCGGCAAAACTGAAGTTGCTATGCGCGCAGCCTTTGTTGCGGCTTGTTCAGGCCTGCAGGTGGCAGTGATTGCACCCACAACCTTGTTAGCCCGCCAACACGCCAAAAGCTTTGTGGAACGGTTCCGAGGGTTTCCGTTGGAAATCCGGCAGCTGTCTCGGTTTGTCAGTGTCAAAGAGGCCAACGATACACGCGACGGCCTGGCGCGTGGCACAGTGGACATCGTGATTGGCACCCATGCAGTTTTGGCAGATCAGGTGAAAATTAGAAACCTTGGGCTTTTGGTGATCGATGAAGAGCAACGCTTTGGTGTGAGTCATAAAGAACGACTCAAGCAAATGCGTTCTGACATCCATGTGCTGACACTCACGGCAACGCCCATTCCTAGAACGCTCCAGTTGTCACTCACAGGAGTGCGGGATTTGTCGATTATTGCAACACCACCTATCGACCGTCTGGCTATCCGCACCTATGTAAGCGAGTTTGATACTATCACCCTGCGCGAGGCCTTGCTCCGAGAACATTATCGTGGCGGTCAAAGTTTCTTTGTGGTTCCTCGCATTAAAGATATTCCAGATATAGAAGCCTTCTTACGCGATCATGTGCCCGAAGTCAGCGTTGTGGTAGGTCACGGCCAGATGGCCGCTGGTGAGCTCGATGATAAGATGAATGCCTTTTATGACGGTAAATATGATGTTCTTTTGGCGACAACAATTGTTGAATCGGGTCTCGACATCCCGACTGCCAACACCATGATCATCCACCGTGCCGATATGTTTGGTTTGTCACAGCTTTATCAAATTAGAGGCAGGGTTGGGCGGTCAAAGACTCGTGCCTATGCATATTTGACCACAAAGCCAAAGGGCAAACTCACTGCAACCGCCGAAAAACGCCTACGCGTGCTTGGTTCATTGGATTCATTAGGTGCGGGCTTTACATTAGCCAGTCAAGACTTGGATATTCGTGGCGCAGGAAACCTGCTTGGTGAGGAACAATCTGGTCAGATGCGTGATGTTGGCTACGAACTTTATCAACAGATGTTAGAGGATGCTATTGCCAAAATTCGCTCGGGCGAAACAGAGGCGAATCTCGACAATGATCAATGGGCACCACAAATCAATCTTGGGGTATCTGTTCTCATTCCTGCGGCCTATGTGACGGACCTTGATGTGCGTTTGGGGCTATATCGCAGGCTGTCAAGCCTTGCCACCAAGGTTGAGTTGGAAGGCTTTGCTGCAGAATTGATTGACCGTTTTGGACCACTTCCAAAAGAAGTTAATACTCTCATGCTGATCGTGCGGATCAAAGCCATGTGCCGCATAGCGGGTATTGCGATGCTGGACGGTGGGCCCAAAGGGGTGACCATTCAGTTTCATAATGAGAAATTTGCTTCTCCAGGCGGTTTAGTGGCTTTCTTGGAAGATCAACGCGGTCTTGCTAAAATTCGAGATAATAAGCTTGTGGTGCGCCGTGACTGGGCCCGTACCTCGGATAAAATCAAAGGAGCCTTTACAATTGCTAAGGATCTGGCGGCATTGGTCGTCGCTGAGGCTAAACGGAGGGGTTAATCGGCTAGTTGAGTTTGCAGCTCGGCGATTATTGCGGCCCAAACCTCGGGAGTTTGTGAGCCGGGCACGACGTGTTGGTTTGCTACTATGAATGTAGGCACGGCATCTACACCCATCTTGCGGCTGTGAGCATCGCGCTCCTTAATCATCTGTATATCTGCGTTACTGTTAAGCAGCTGGGAGGTTACGTCACGCTGAAGCCCCGCTTTTAGGGCAATGTCACAGAGCGCGCCAATATCACTAATATCTATGCCGTTGCAAAAATAGGCTTCAAATAGCGCATTAATCAAAGGCTGTTGCTTTTGCTCAAGTCCTGCCCAATGGATCAAACGATGTGCGTTAATAGTGTTTGGCGTGCGCTGCATGGCGGCGAAGTTGATTGGTAGACCTAAAGCCTGAGCTTGGCGCTCGATATTGCCATAAACCTCCACAGCTGCGGCCTTGCTGCCGAACTTGCCCTCAAGGTAGGCACGCCGGTCCATGCCTTCAGCTGGCATGCTAGGGTTTAGCTGAAACGGATGCCACTCGATGGTGAAAGGATGATCAGGATTGGCAGCCAAGGCTCGATCTAATTGGGTTTTGCCAATATAACACCAAGGACATATGGGGTCGGACATAATGTCAAGTTTTATCATCACTTAGGGTTCCATAATTGGGGCAGCTCTGCCCGGATAAGTTTGCCATTGAGATTGCGCGGCAGGTGGCTGACCTTCTGGATAATGCGGGGATGTTTAAAGCTCGCCAAACTCTGGCCCGCCAATTTGATTAACAAGGCCTTATTCAAGCGTCCATCACAAACGATAAAAGCTGCAATCACCCACACGTCTGGGCGGACCTCCACCTCAGCGACACCAACCTCTTGAACAGCTAGTATTTGCTCCAAAACCTGCTCAATCTCGCGGGGGGCTACACGGTAGCCCCCCGCATTCATTATATCGTGAGAGCGCCCAACGAAGGAGAGGCTTCCATCATTATGCATCACCGCTTGATCTGCCGTTTCAAACCAGCCTGCGCGAAGCGGCAACTCTAAGTTTTTGCCCCTTAAATACCCCAGCATCAGTCCAGGATCTTGGCAGTCCACCGCTATTGTTCCGACTTCGCCACGCGTGATAGGTCCATCTGATCCTAAAATTGCAATTTTACGGCCAGGTTGCACCGCAAGGCTGCGATGTGCGGCTGGCGACGCCGATAGGAATGTTGAGCATTCGGTCATGCCGAAGGCTTCGCAGAGTGGCGTATGTGTCAGCTCTCTCCAAGCATCACGGATGCTGATAGGTAAAACATCGCCAGCGCTCAATCCTTGGCGAAGGGATGCCACAGGAGACGCTTCAGGTGCAGCGAGTAATCTGCGATAGATGCCGGGTGCAGCAGCAAAAATACCAGCACGTTCTGATTTCATGATGTCCCATAGCTGGGCCGGATTTTGTGAGTTGGGGATAACCGCTGTGGCGCCAATGGCCCATGGATCGAAAAGGCCCGTACCAAGTGTATAGGTCCAATTAAAAGCACCTGCATGCATAATTACGTCTTTTGCGGTTAGATTGTACCAACCTTCCCACATCATGCGTCGCGCCCAAACGGCTCGATGCGCATGCAATACCGCTTTCGGTTGGCTTGATGTGCCTGAAGTGAAAATTATATAACCTGGGCGATTTGGATCGCCTATAATTGGGCTGGTTGCAGGTAGTTTGGTGAATTTTCGTACTTGCGTTACTTCAATCTGTAATCCATCAAATTCATCACAAGGATAGGCCGGATCAAAAATTATTGCAGCTGGTGGTGTATTTTCAATCAGAGTTAATATTTCATGCTGCGATAGAGCTATCGATGTCGGCATAGCGATAGCGTCCAATGCCGCCAAGGCCAGAAAGCAGACTGGGAAATCGATCGTATTACCCATGCGCAGCATAACCCGATCGCCCGCTTCAACTCCAGCGGCACTAAGGCCGGTGGCTGTTCCCAGAACAGCCTGAGTGAGTGCTGCATAAGTGTAATGGTTAGCTAGCCCATTCTCATAAACGGTTAAGGCAATTTTCTCGGGCGTAGCACGTCCCGCAGCCAACACATACTCAGTCAGATTGAACTGAGTTGGGCATTGAGGGGCAGGGGACAGGTCGAGAACGGCTTTCATAATCAGCGGCTAACGCGCGCAGGCGTCGGTTGCAAGCTTCCATCAGGCAGTTTAAGACACAGCTATGACCGATAATGATCCTTCATCAATTATTCGTATTGCCCGCGAGAATGGTAGCTCTGAAGATGGCTTGCCGCTTGACCTGGGGCTCAGAGTGCGGGAATTGCGCAAAGCACGCAACTGGACGTTGGAGCAGGCAGCCACTCAGGCCGGCTTGGCGCGCAGTACTCTGTCCAAGATTGAGAATGGACAAATGTCACCGACATATGATGCATTAAAAAAATTGGCGATTGGGTTGGAAATATCAGTGCCACAGCTGTTTACGCCACCGGTGAACAACCAGATCAACGGACGTTTAGCCCATACCAAGGCCGGCGAAGGCCAAAGCCACGTGACAGCCACATACGAGCATGAGCTGCTTGCCAATACCCTGTCTAAAAAGCAAATGCTGCCGTATCGTGCTGTGGTGCATGCCAGATCAATGGATGAGTTTGACGGGTGGGTCCGCCATGATGGAGAAGAGTTTTTATACGTTCTTACTGGTGTGGTTAAACTCTATACGGAGTTTTATGAAGCCATTGAGATGCGCCGTGGTGATAGCGCTTATTATGATGCCTCTATGGGGCATAATGTGGTAACTATGAGCTCTGAAGACGCCACAATCCTCTGGGTAACATCGCTGAGTTAGTTTTGTAGTAGCTTTGGAAAGAGCAACGATAAGGCACAAAGTGCAAGGGCCAAGCCGATCAGCTGACAGATAATAAACATCGGTACATGCGCGGGCAGAATTCCTGAGAAACTGTCGCTTAAGCTGCGAGCGATGCTGACAGCTGGATTGGCGAAGCTGGTGGACGAGGTGAACCAATATGCGCTAGTAATATACAGTCCAACCATGGCTGGAATAGACCTCTTATTATGGGCTAAACCGCCAAAGATCACAAGCAATAGTCCGAAACTTGCAAAAATCTCTGAGCTCCACAAATTGACGCCAGTGCGGGCAGTTTGTGAGAGTTGGAGGATGGGTTGATCAAACATAACATGGACCAGCCAAACCCCGCATATACCTCCTACAACCTGAGCCACCACAAATCCCAAGGCGGTCAACGGCGCCATCTTACCTCGCACCAAAAAGGCTAAGGTCACAATGGGGTTGAAATGGGCCCCAGAGACAGGACCAAACAAAGTGATTATGCAATAGAGCATGCAGCCTGTGGCAATGGCATTGGCGAGCAAGGTAATTGCTACATTTCCATTCGCAAAGACTCCCCCATTATACCGCTTCCCACAACGCTGACTAGTAAAAGTGCCGTTCCCAAAAACTCAGCCAATATTAAGCGTCTCATAGCTTCTCCAATGCCCCATGCTTAAAGCATATCAATAACGTATACTGATGTTATCACAACCAGTTACCAAGATTTCAGTCTGCTTCATACCACCATACATCGGGTAGAAATCCAATCCAATCGCCATACATCGGCAATTTTTTTGGATATTTAATCTCTTTGATATGAGCTAAGCGGCTGATCGCGCTGGTGTGTATTGGGATTACGTAGCGCCCAGCGGTTAAAATGCGGTCTAAAGAGCGGGCTGCTGCGAGAAAATCATCATGGCTTTTAGAGTTTACCAGACGGTTGATCATATCTTCAGCGGCGGGTGAGTTCATGCCCATCCAATTACGGGTTCCTGGCTTTTTAACGCCATCTGCGCCCCAGTACAGCATTTGTTCATTGCCTGGGCTTAATGACAGTCCTCGTCGATAATAGGCAATGTCAAAATCGTAGACTTGTGTGCGCTCTTTGTACTGAGAGGAATCTAACACTTGAGTAGTGAGTTGGATGCCTAAACGTTCGAGTGCTTGCTGGTAAATATCCATCATTAATTGGCTTTCAGTGTAGCCTTGTTTTAAAACAGTGACGATATTAAAAATCTTACCCTTTGCATTGCGCCGCCGCCCATCCCGTACTGTCCAACCGCTCTGATTGAGCAGATCATCGGCAATCCGAATATTCCTACGGTTACGTGCGGTTCCATCGGACTGGGGCAGAGTGTATCCTTCCAATGTTCCTGGCAATAGATCTGCAGCGTGGGGCGCGAGAAACTCCAGAACGCGGCCTTCAGCAGCTCCGGGCTTCATTGATAAAACCGAATTTGAATAGTAAGAGGGGATCCGGCCCTGACGGCCTCCCGTGTTTGTTTGGTTAATAAACTCAAAGTTAAAGGCTGTGATTAAAGCCTCGCGAACGCGCCAATCTTGAAATTTTGGTAAGCGCGTGTTCATCACAAATCCGGTGATACCACTGGGGCGTTGATGCGGGATAACAGATTTAAGTACATCCCCATTGGTAACTGAATTGAAATTATAGGAGTTTTCCCACCGCTCTGCATTCAACTCACGAAAGGATGACGATTCTCCCGCTTTAAAGGCTTCGAATTGCACGGATCCATCGGCGTAGAAGTCTAAGCGAATTTCATTAAAGTTATTGGTTCCTCGGCGAAAGCTAATGGCTGCACCCCAATAGTTTGGATTGCGAGTAAGGCGCACAAAATTCCCAGGATCAAATTCAGAAATAACATAAGGTGCACTAGAAATTGGGATCTCAGCCAAACCAGAATTTTGAAAGTCCTTATCATTCCATTGGGCTTTTTTCAAAATTGGACGCAGCCCCACCAAAAGTGCTAATTCTCGATCATTTGCGGTGAAGGTAAATTTAATCTTACGCGGACCAGTCTTAGTAATAGTTTTAATTTTTTTCCATAGACCATGATAGCGTGGATGACCGACGGTGCCCAAAGTTTCATAAGACCAAATTACGTCCTCTGCTGTTACTGGGCTTCCATCAGAGAATCGGGCATCCGGATGCAGAGAAAATTCAACCCACTGACGGCTCTCATCTGTCTCTATTGATTCGGCTAAAAGGCCATAAAGACTGAATGGCTCATCGTACGATCGGCCCATCAGGCTTTCATAGGCCAGAAATCTGAGCTGCCACGGCACTGAGCCTTTTCGGACATGTGGATTGAGTGACGTGAAGGTCCCCCCCTCCGCCGAGACTACAATTCCACCCTTAGGTGCATCTGGGTTTGCGTAGGGTAAAGACACAAAATCATGTGGTAGGGCAGGCTGTCCATACATAGCTATGCCATGTTTGGGTTCCGCTGATACCATCCCTAGAGATAGAAAAATACTTACCCAGATAGCCATGGAGAATTTTCCAATAAGCCCGATGTGATGTGTCATTCTGATAATGTCCTTTGGCTTTATTACAGTTGCACCGTGACGCTACAGCGTGAATTAAAGTTTTTCAAACTTTTAGCTTGGAGCCGCCAAACAGATTGTTTATAAGAACGCTACTGCTCGATAGGTTTCTTGCCTGTATGAAACCTGCCTCAATAACTCAACGCCAGCTTCGTGCTGGCGTTTTTTTTGGTAAGCGTTAGGTGGCAATTAGAAGTCCTGCGATGACCCACATAGTCATTCCAACTCCAACATCCAAAATTCGCCAAGCAGTTGTGGAGGCCATTATTGGTGCTAGTGCTCTTGCGCCGTAGCCAAGACTAAAGAAAAATACTAATGAGCCGAGGCTGGCCCCGGTAGCAAAAGAGTATTTTTGCGCCAAGTTAGTATATTGTGCTGACACCGCACCAATTAATCCTAGTGTATCAAGATAGACATGGGGGTTAAGAAATGTGAAAGCTGCAATAGTGAGGATTGCTTTGCGCAGAGTTTGCCCACCCGGCTTCAACTCAAGATCATAAAAGCCTTGATAAGCTGACCAAATTCGCATGCAGCCATAAGCAGCAAGAAAAAGTGAGCCGATTACGGTCATCACTTGTGCAAACCCTGTTGTTAAAGAACTGATTAGTTCGAAACCGAGCACACCGGCCCATATTAGCAGGGCATCACTTATAGCGGCAAATAGGCAGATGGCAAAAACATGGCTGCGCAAAATACCCTGCCGGAGCACAAAAAGATTTTGTGCTCCTACCGCCAGTATCAACGACATAAGTGTAATGAAACCTGTAAAGAATGCCTGTATCAAGTTAGACTCGGCACCTTATCCTCAGGATATACAAGTCCTGCAGAGATCACTAATTTAGCGGCATTTTCCACCGTCATATGCAGTTCTTTAATATCGCTTGCAGGTACAAACAGTAAAAACCCAGAGGTTGGGTTCGGCGTGGTTGGCACGAAGACTGACACAAGGTCGTCGTCCTCTGGCGCGTGATCGGCAACTTCTCCCCGAGCTGTCGTAGCTATAAACCCGATTACCCAAATGCCTTTGCGGGGGTATTCAATCAAACAAGCTTTATCGAAGCTATTGTTTTTTTGATTGAAAACAGTTTCAGCGATCTGTTTAACACCACTATAAATTGTACGGACCACTGGCATACGATGAACTAAGCCCTCCGCCCACCGCAGTAATGACCGGCCCAGAAAGCCTTTGCCAAGCCAACCAACAAAAAAAGTGAAAACCAGAAACACAATAAGGCCAAAACCGCGAATATCATATTGTTCACTTAACTGTATATCAAAGAGAGTTTGGATGTAGCGGTCCGGCTGATAGCCATCCGGGACAATCGACCAAACTCGCGCATCGATCCAGCCCACAACCGACCAAATAAGCCAGGCTGTGAGCGCAATTGGAGCGATAATAACGAGACCAGTAAGAAAGTTGGAGCGCATGGCGCCAACCCATCCTTTGCGGCGTCTGGTGTATTCCGGTGGCGTGTCCATTTTTTACCCTACCATTAACTGATATATATGATGTAAACAGCGCTCGGTGTGGATACAAGAATTAAGACGCATTCTTTAAATGTTCGCTAATTTATAGCAAGACTTTGCAATCTCAGCAGCTAGCTGCGCATTATTTTTTATGAGTGCAATGTTCGCAGTCAGAGACTTCCCTTTTGTCAGCTCAAAAATTCGGCCCAGCAAAAAGGGTGTCACCGCTTTCGCAGTAATCTTTTGGCGGCTCGCCTCATGTAATGCCAACTCGATCAATGGACCTATAATTTCAGCAGAAATTTCGTCTTGCTTTGGCACTGGATTGGCAATTAGCTTCCCGCCAGTAATACCTAAAGCTTTACGAGCTCTTAACCCAGAGGCAATTTCGTCGGCGCTGTCCGTGCGTAATGGGGCAGGGATGTCGCTTGTTGAAGACCAAAATGCTGGCATCATATCTTGGCCATAGGCAATCACAGGTACGCCATAGGTCTCCAGCACTTCCATTGTTTTAGGAATATCCAGAATGGCCTTAGCCCCAGCGGCAACAACAATCACTGGTGTCAGAGCCAGTTCACGCAGATCTGCGGAAATATCGAGGCTCAGCTCAGCGCCTCTGTGTACACCGCCAATGCCTCCAGTTGCAAAAACTTCAATGCCAGCAGCGTGCGCGGCAATCATTGTGGCGGCAACTGTCGTGGCACCAGTCCGGCCTTGAGACATTACAAAGGCCATGTCAGCGCGCGAAACCTTAGCTACGTCTCGCGCTTGGGCTAAGTCTGTTAACTGATTCGCATCTAGTCCTACATGTAGATTACCTTTTAAAATAGCGATTGTGGCGGGGACGGCGCCAGCATCACGTACCACATCCTCAACCTCACGGGCGACTTGTAGGTTTTGCGGGTACGGCATGCCGTGCGTGATAATCGTACTTTCAAGTGCGACTACCGGTTTGGTGAAACCTGTAGTTTTTTGAATAGCTACTATTTCAGCACTGTAGGTTATTTGCATAGATTATCCTTCTGATTTCCCGGAAACGTAGGCCGCTGCGGCGGTTGAGGCCGATTGCAAGGCTGCAACACCGGACAGCCCGCGTAATTCGGCTGCTATGTGTGCGGCCATAAATGTGTCCCCAGCACCAGTGACACGCGAGGCCCGCACTGCCGGGGGCGTAGCTAATACACAGTTCTCAGCATCAGCCAGGGCTGCGGCTTTTGGCCCATGTGTCACCAAGGCGCGATTTGCGCCACGGGCTACTAAGGATTGAGATGCCGTTTTTGCATCTAAAAAATCCTGGTTGCATAGAATGCCGGCCTCCTCCAAATTCACATAAAGCGTGGCGCCTTTGTGGCTAAGTAAGGGCAATAAACGTTCAGCTTTCCCTGAGGAAGCTGGTGCTATGCGCAGATCTGATTTACTAAATAGGGGGGAAGTGGCTATTTTAGACAAAAGCGTTACGGTTAAATTACCATCCAATGCAATCAAGCCAGAGAAGGGTTCTTCTGGAGTTCCAAGCCGCCCATCCTCAAGTGGGAGTAAGATTTTG
>Ga0114995_10002944_pt1 | contig 11736 bp, 9 predicted proteins | sample ArcticOcean_MG_C_11_FD_87038 | JGI IMG/M metagenome (GOLD analysis project Ga0114995, IMG submission 87038) | Marine microbial communities from western Arctic Ocean - ArcticOcean_MG_CB2_154 | ecosystem: Environmental > Aquatic > Marine > Oceanic | place: Arctic Ocean: Canada Basin | collected... | reverse complement strand
CAAGATCGTGGATGGTGTGATAGCAGTTGTCGTCGACCTTGTTGATGCCTTCGAGCACAACTGTTGCAATAGGTCGCTCCCCCCCTGATTGCAGCTTTGCCGAGCTCTGGCACCTCGACGATGCAAGCGTTTTCAGAAAGTAGGCACTCAAAGCGCCCGCGTCTAGATCGTCGAGGCTCTTGCTTTGCCCTCCATGACTCACCCGACGTGGCAAACGCCGGGCTGCCCTCCGGAGACGCTGGGATCGAAACCCGAATCGGGTGAGGCCGAAAGTGTCTTCGCTGTCCGCATGGAACGTTCTCGCTACTCGTCGCGACCAGGCGAACGTCACGTCAACCACGGCTGCGGTGCTGCTCAGCAGGTTTCAGCGGTAACGTCGCTGGCCGTGAATCACGTCAAGAACCGCATGCAGGCGCTGGGTCTCCTCGACCGCTCGATCAAGGCCGCCACCAACGAAGAGTTGGCCGCCGCCATCGAGGCGCTCGACGACGATCATCGTGAGGGCCTTGAGTCGTTCGTCGAAGGCGAACTCGATGTCGACAGCGTGCGCGCCGCCGTCAAGACCGGCCGCATCGATGGCACCATGGAAGCAATCGCGGCGATCATTTCTGACGCCGCCCTCGCCACTTGCATCGAGCAGCTCGGCGAGAACGCCGACAACCCGTCGACCGATCAGCTCAAGGAAGTGCTCCCGCCAATCGTCGAAAAGCACAGCCTCGCCGTTGCTCGAATCATGCTCGCTGCCACGGTGGCTGGCGAAGCACCGGCATCCGCGATTATCCGCGATCTACTGAAGAACGACGACGTCATGGCGCTCCCGAAGGTCCCAGAGTCCGAGGCAGCGACGGTCCTCGACACCTCGAAACGCCCGGCCGACGAGCAAGACAAGCTGCGCGCCGAGCGCAAGGCTGCCAAGGCCGCGAAGAAGGACGCGAACCGCGCCCGCAAGGCGCAGTCCGCCTCCGCCAAGCCCCGCAAGTAAAACTCCGCAGCGGGCGGGCCATCAACCGCCAGCCAACACAGCGCACCGCTTTTTATCTCAATTCCGTGAGTCGGGATCAGATCGTTCGAGGCCAAGAAAGCATGAACCCGAGTTGAGCTTGCTCAATGAGCGGTGAGGGCTGCCGCCGGGATCGGGCGATCTGGACCGACTCAGGAGAAGCCGACGATGGGGTGAGGGAGATAGTGCTCTTCGAGTAACTGCGCTTCATCGTTGGTGAGTTCCAACTCGACGGCTGCAACGGCATCGTCGATGTGATGCAGCTTGGTTGCACCGATGATCGGTGACGTCACAGCCTTGTTGCGCAGTACCCAAGCAAGGGCAATCTGTGCACGCGACACGCCGCGAGCTTCTGCAACCACGCCAACGGCGCCGGCCACGGCTTTGTCCGACTCCTCCATGCTGTAGAGGTATCGACCGAAGTCATCGCTTTCGGTGCGGTTGGTCGTTGCCCCCCACTCGCGAGTCAGCTTGCCGCGCGCCATCGGGCTCCACGGGATCACCGCGACATTCATGTCACGACAGAGCGGAAGCATCTCGCGCTCTTCCTCACGGTTGATCAGGTTGTAGTGCGGCTGCATGCAGACGAATCGCGTCCAGCCGTTGGCGTCAGCGGTGTACTGGGCTTTGCTGAACTGCCAGGCGTACATCGATGAAGCGCCGATGTGATGCACCTTTCCGGAGCGGATCAGATCGTGGAGCGCCTCCATCGTCTCTTCGATCGGTGTGTGATGGTCCCAGCGATGGATCTGATACAGATCGATGTAGTCGGTGCCGAGCCGCTTCAGGCTCTGGTCGACCTCGTGCATGATCGCCTTGCGAGAGAGACCCTCGCCGAAGCGACCTTCGCGCATCCTGCCGCGCACCTTCGTCGCGATGATGACGTCTTCGCGCTTCGTCATGTCGCCAAGCGCGCGGCCGACGATCTCTTCGCTTGACCCCAATGAATAGACGTTGGCCGTGTCGAAGCAGTTGATCCCAGCCTCGAGGGCCTGCTCGATGAACGGCCGACTTGACGCTTCGTCCATGCTCCAGGCGTGAGTGCCCTTGCCCGACTCGCCATAGCTCATACAGCCGAGCGTGATCGCAGAGACAGACAGACCGGTGTTTCCAAATGGCACGTACTTCATTGCGTCACGTTGCCACACCATCACCCGGGCTTCGCCATCAGAAACTGAGACCACCACGACGCGCCCAACCAGCAAGAGGTTCTCTATTTCGCGCTACGTCAGACCGTCACCCGAAATCGAAATCAAAACACATCGCTACCGCGTTGAAAAGATCTCGACTTCGGAAGGCTGAGCGGTCTTGGACTCGTGATCGAGGAGCCACTGCTTGCTCTCAAGGCCGCCAGCAAAACCTGTGAGGGAACCGTTCGCTCCAACGACTCGATGGCAAGGCACGATGATCGAGATCGGATTCCGACCGTTCGCTGCGCCGACAGCGCGTGCCTTGCGCTTGTCACCCATTGCGGCGGCCTGCTCTCCGTAGCTGACCGTCGTTCCATAGGGGATGGCTCGCAGCGCCATCCACGCCGACTGCTGAAAGTCGGTTCCGATCGGGTCGAGGAGGAGGTCGAAGGTTTGGCGGTCACCGGCGAAGTACTCGCTGAGTTGATCAACAGCTGCAACCAGGACCGGATGATCGGTCGTCTCGGTCGTCTGAGCCACCTCCCCAAGTGGCACTCGCGCCGGATTATCCCTTGGCCACAGCACCGCCCTGAGCCCCGCATTGCTGGCAACAAGTGTGAGTAAACCCATTGGACTGTCCATTACCGTTGAAGACAAGCTGGTGCCGGTGTTGGTGCCGGTGTTGGTGCCGGTGTTGGTGTTGGTGTTGGTGTCGGTCACAGGTTGTCCTTGCGGGGTCGTGTAGCGGCAGCTGCGGCGGCGTCGAGCGTGCCGAGGCTCGCCCAGAGGTGATGGAGGGCATACGAACGCCACGGCGCCCATTCTGCTGCGTCGACGACAGTGAGGCCGAGCGCTGTCAGGGCATTGACCGCGACGAGGTCGGTGCCGAGGAAGACGTCAGGATGTCCGAGGCCCCGCATCATCACGTAGTCAGCAGTCCACGGCCCAATGCCCTTGAGTGCGAGGAGTTGATCCCGGGCCACGTGCGGGTCGGAGCCCGCATCGAGCACAACGCTGCCCTCGGCAACGGCTGCTGCGAGACGGCGCACCGTGTCCCGGCGAGCGGCCGGCATGGCGAACAGTTCATCAGGCGCTTCGGCAAGACGCTCGACGGTCGGGAAGGCATGGGTCAGTCCGTAGCCGACCCCCAGTGCTGGGTCGAGCGGGTCACCCAGGGCCACAGCCAGGCGTCCGGTCACGGTACGTGCTCCCGCAAGCGATACCTGCTGGCCGACCACCGCACGAAGCGCTGTCTGTACCGGATCCGCGCTCGCAGAGGCACGCCGCCCCGGGACTCTGGCAACGAGTGGAGCAAAGCGCTGATCAGCGGCAAGGGCTGCATCGACCGCCTGCGGATCGGCATCGAGGTCGAGCAGTCGGCGAATCCGTTGGACAGCTGTGGCGAGATCGGCCCACTCGGCAAGACGCACCCGCGCCTCGACATGATCGTCCCCTGCCCGCAGCCCGACAACGCCCTGGCCGTGCGGCAACGTCAGCACTTGAGCGAACGTCGATCCGTCCCAGGATTCGACACCGGGAATGGCATGTGCCCCGAGGAAGGCAAGTAACTCGTCGCCAGCGAACGGCTGACGAGTCGGTAGCCGAAGGGTGACCTCGCCCGCCGTCAACGCCTGACTGGCGCTGCTGCGCTTGACACGAAGCTCGGTTGGCGAGCAGCCAAAGACCTCGCGCACGGTGTCGTTGAACTGCCGAACGCTGCCAAAGCCCGCCGCGAAGGCGATATCGATGAAGGTCATTGCCGTGGTCTCAATGAGGAGCCGCGCGGTGTGCGCCCGGTGGGCTCGGGCGATGGCAAGCGGGCCGGCGCCAAGCTCATTGGTCATGACTCGATTGAGATGACGTTCGCTGTAGCCGAGTTGCTTGGCCAGACCCGGTACGCCGTCGCGTTCGACAGCGCCGTCCGCGATCAGGCGCATTGCGCGACCAATCAGATCCTGACGGAAGTTCCACACCGGCGAACCGGGCGACGCGTCAGGACGACACCGCTTGCACGCTCGGAACCCACGCTGTTGTGCAGCAGCGGCCGTGTGATGGAATTCTACATTTGTTCGCTTCGGCGTGATTGCCGGGCAACTTGGGCGGCAATAGATCCCCGTTGTGCGAACCGCAGTCACGAACCACCCGTCGAAGCGCCGGTCGGCGTTCTGGACAATGCTGTAGCAATGGTCGTGATCGAGGGTTGGCACGTCTCCATGATGCCGGTCACTGCCGACAAACACCAGCGGAAATCAGCCAGCCAGTTGGACGTCTGATTTCCGCTCGCCAGCGTTTGAACCGGCGGGTGCGAGCTTGGTGCGTAGCAGCCACAGACCAACCAGGCACGAAACGACGCCGCCAAGGAATCCGATTTGCTTACCGACAATCTGGGCGAACCCACCAATCAGCAGGCCGCTGCCCGCCGAACCGACTTCGAAGAACATCGTGAACGAACTGATCGCCGACGCCCGATCCGTATCGCTTGCGTTGTTGACCGTGAGGGCCATCAGCGACGGATAGTTGAATGCGGCACCAAGTCCAATCAGGAACGCCCCGATCCAGAGACCAATGACGCTCGGCGCTGCAGCAAAGACAGTGAGGCCACCCGCCATGGCAACCAGGGCGATCGTGACCGAACGTCTCGGCCCCAGACGTTCCGGCAGCTTCGCGCCAAAGATCCGGATAACGAGGGAGACGAGCGCATACGTCAGGAACAAGACACCAGAGTTGGCAAAGCCGTTATCCCGGGAATACTCGGGGATGAACAGGAAGAAGGTCGTCAAGCCGCCGACGCCACATGCCAACACAGCGCCCGGCAGGATCGCTGCAGGGTGAATGAGTTTGAAAATCCCGCTCTCAGCGAGGGTTTTCACGGGTGGCGCCGCACGTCGGCCAGAATCAACGGTCGACTCAGAATCGTCAGGCGACTCGACGCGCGCCGGCGCAAAAGTCGCGATCGCCGCCGCCACGATCGCGAAACCACCGGCAGCAATAAAGGTGCGTTCGAAGTTGACGTCGTCGAGGAGCCATTCGCTGAAAACCGGCCCAACACCGAGGCCCGAGAACACCGCCACCGAGAAGTAGCTCGCACCCTCGGCACGGCGCGCACGAGGCGACAGGTCGGCAATCAAGGTCGCGGTTCCAACAAAGACTGCTGCCTCGCCCACGCCGGTGAGTATCCGGAGCCCCATCAAGGCAGTGAGCGAATCGATCTGACTCATCAGCATGCCGCCAGCCGCCGCCGTCAACGCGCCACCAACGATGATCGAGCGGCGTCCATAGCGATCAGCCAAACGGCCGAGCAGAGGGCGAGCAAACACCGCAGCAAGCGCAAACACCGCAGCATTCAGTCCAAGGGCAAGTTCGCCACCTTTGAGCGGGCCCTCGATGAACAGCGGAACCAGGGGGACCAGGGTCCCGATGTACATAAAGAACGCAAAGGCGCTCAGCGAGACAACGACGAATGGCTTGGTGATCAGTCGGTCCGCCACAACGTCAAGATGCTGATCCACAGCGTTGGAGTCAGCAGACGTTGGCACTCAGCCATCATGTCGAGCCGGATCCCGTCTTGACCGACTCAGATCAGGCCCGGCCGGAAGTCACAAGCCTGCCCATTTCGTGAAGAATCTGCGCACGGGGGTGCGCATACACATCACGAAAAGCCCCGGGCGGTGGCCGCGGTCAGACCGGTTCGCGTTGGCCAGAAGCTGCCGACCGAATCGCTGCGTCGACGACCCGCTGCGCGGCCAAGCCGTCGATTGACGTCGGGCCGCGCACTTCTCCGGCACGCACCCCAGCAATCCAGTCCGCCGCCTCGGCCCGGTACGCCTCGCTGAACCGGCCGAACCAGTCGTCACCGATGTGCTGATGCCCGGCGCCCTCGAAACGGACGACAGGTTGCGCGGGTTGCGGCGCCGTGACCATGCCTTGTTCACAGGTGACTTCAACATCGATGTCGTAGCCGTAGGTCGCCTCGACAAACTCGATCGTGACCGTTGACCCGTCAGCCATCGCCCCGAGGACAACCACGTGCTCAACTGGCCGTGGCCCGCTGACCACCTGCGTGGTGACGGACGAGAACTCGGTACCCATCAGCCACCGGGCGGTATGCACGTCGTGGATCAACGATTGCGAGAAGACCAGTTCGAGCGGCCGTTCCCACTGATGGTTGGTGTTGCGGTGGGCGCTGCGGACATGGCGGATTGCACCAAGTTCGCTGATCGCTCCTTCGACCTGCAGATGTGCTGGGTCGTACTGTCGCATAAAGCCCAGCTGGACCAGCGGACGCCCAGCAACAACCTCTGCGGCAACAACTCGTTCAGCGTCGGCAACGTTGCTGGCCAACGGCTTCTCACACAGGACGAAGGCGCCGCGCTCGACTGCTGCGATAGCGAGATCAGCATGCGTGTCGTCCGGAGACGTAATGACAATGGCGTCGAGGCTCGGATCTCGCGCGACCGCAAAGGCGTCGGTCGATGCCGCGGCATTGCACAGGCCAGCAGCATCGATGGCTGCCGTTGCGACGACATCGGCAACGACTGCGACCTCGACGCCCACAATCGCAGCGAGATTTCTGATGTGCTCACGGCCCATGCCGCCTGCACCGATCACTCCAATTCGCACTGTCATGCACCCAACGCTACGAGAACCGAACCACGTCGACCGACACGCTCAGTGTCTGCGTCGATGCAGGAACAATAACCACGCCGCGGATCGGAGCGACGACGGCGATACGCCATGACCGTCGCCGGGCTGTGGCGGCGTGATCGTTGGGCACTTTCGGGAAGAATCTGCGAACCGGGGTACGCAAAAAATCACAAAATGAGGTGTGCTCAGGGGCCGGTCGGGGGCTTTGGTTCTTTAGGAAGACCGAGGACGCGCTCTCCGACAATGTTGCGCTGGATCTGGCTCGTGCCGCCCCAGATGGTCTCGGACCGCGAGAAGAAGAATGACGACATCATCGGGCTCACCGGGTAACCGGCTCGGCGCTTGTCGCGAGACGCACCTGGCCAGCCGCCACCCTCCGGACCCGCGTCGATGAGCAACGAATCGGTGCCGTAAATGTCCAACGCGAGTTCCATGGCGTTCTGATGCATCTCGGTCCAGAACATCTTGTTCGTCGCTCCGAGCGCAACCGTGCCCATGTCAACTATCCCGGCACCGCGGCCTTTGTTCAGCGTCGCAGTGAGGTTCCGCAAGCCGTTGAAACGCAAGATTTCGATCTTGCTGTAGTACTTCATCAGACGTTGACGGATGTGCGGATCGTTGATTGCACCGTTGGCGATGGCCTGCTCTTTGAGGATCCGAAACTCCTCAGCGAAACGCCGGAACCCAGTGGTGGCCGACTGGCCGCGTTCGAAGCCGAGCGTCGAGTTCGCAACCTTCCAGCCGTTGTTGACACCGCCGACAACGGCGTCCTTGGCACAGCGAGCGTCTGAGAAGAACACCTCACAGAACTCGGCGGTGCCGTCGGGCTGGGTGATGCCGCGAACTTCGACGCCCGGCTGGTTCATCGGGACGAGCATGTAGGAGATGCCGGCGTGCTTCTTCGCCTCGGGATCCGTACGCGTCAAGAGGAAGCAGTAATCGGCGTGGTGACCCTGTGTGGTCCAAACCTTCTGGCCATTAATAACCCACTCGTCACCGTCGAGCTCAGCGGTCGTCTTGATCGACGCCAAGTCTGAACCAGAGTCGGGCTCGGAAAAACCCTGACACCAGCGGGTTCTACCTTGCAGGATGCCAGGGAGAAACTCCTTCTTCTGTTCCTCGGTGCCCCACTGAAGCAGCGTTGGCCCGACCAGCGTGTCACCAAAAAAGTCACCGCGCATCGGTGCCTTGGCGTTGGCAAACTCTTCGGACAGAGCGACGCCCTGCATCGTGGTCAGGCCCTTGCCGCCGTACTCGGCAGGCCAAGTAGCGCAGATCCAACCACCCTCGAAAAGCTTCGCAGGCCACTCGGCGTTGAATTTCTCGCGCTCGCTTGTGGTCATCTCGAAGCCATCATCAAACCAGCCGTTGGGGAGGTTGTCGAGGAGCCACCCCTTAATCTCGGCGCGGAATTCTTCGGCTTCGTTTGGGTACGTCAGATCCATAGGAGACATTCTTGCTGTTGCACCGACGTCGCCCCGAATTTGACACATGTGGCACTCGTCGCCTCCTCAGTGAGGAGGTGCATCGAATCAGCCCCGACCCGATGCTGACTGTTCACAGCTCGTTTACGAAAACCGCACACTCACGCAACATCGCGGCAGTACTTTTTGAATCCGAGCCGTTCTGCCCTCAGCTCAGCCAGTGCCTCAACCCCCTCGAGAAAACTGGTCCCCCACTGAGGGCGGACGGCTCGCCCCGACAGTCTCCATGGCTGCGTCGGCGAGTCAACCCGATCTGCCCGACTTCCGTAATGGAGGTGGGCAATTTCGTTTTCAGCTCGCACCCGCGCGCCCGCCCTCATCTGCGACTCAGTCAGCACATCAATCGGCGCGCTTGATGACAGTTCACGGAGACGAAACAAAGCCGCGACACTCGCGACATCAAGGGTCCGTAGTTTTCGCCTCGAAATCCGGACGGCAACGGCGCCACTGGATTCTCCGAGTGAAATTCCCTTATCCCCGATCCTTTTTGGAGGACCCCGTGCACAATCGTGTGCTTCGAATCATCTCTGGCCTTGGCGGCGTTGTCGCCCTTGTGGCCCTCATGCCCGGAAACGCCATCGCTCAGGAAGCGTCAGAGGTCCAAGCGGTCCTCGACAACATCTGGGTGTTCATCGCTGGTTGTCTTGTCTTCTTCATGCAGGCGGGTTTTGCACTCGTCGAGGCAGGCCTGACACGTGCGAAAAACGTGGTGAACATCTTTGCCAAGAACCTGGCTGACGCGATCATCGGCATCCTTGCCTTCTTCGCATCCGGCTACGCCCTTGCCTTCAGCAGCGGCAACGACTTCTTCGGCACCGACGGCGGGTCGTTCTTCATGAACGACCTCGACATCAACGCTCTCGGCGGAAGCGGGGTGATCAACCTGTCGCACGGAACGTTCTTCTTCTTCCAGGCAGTATTCGCCGCAACCGCCGTCACGATCTGCTCGGGTGCAATGGCCGAGCGAACGAAGTTTTCCTCGTACCTCATCTTCAGTGTGTTTATGTGCGGCATCATCTACCCGGTGGTCGTGCACATGACCTGGGGCGGCGGCTTCATCGCTGGCCTCTCGATCGGTGACGCCGTTTACTCCGACTTCGCAGGCTCCGGTGTCGTGCACATGACCGGTGGTGTGGCCGCACTCGTCGGCGCCAAGCTCGTCGGTGCCCGCAAGGGCAAGTTCGCCGAAGACGGAACGGCCCGGGCGATTCCCGGCCACAACATCCCGTTTGCCATCCTCGGTGTGTTCATCCTCTGGCTCGGCTGGTTCGGCTTCAACCCCGGCTCCGAGCTCGCTGCCGACAACCTGGTCACGGGTATCGCGCTCAACACGATTCTCGCCGCTGCTGCCGGTGGCCTCGCCACTGCAGCGTTCGTCTGGATCAAGACGGGCAAGCCCGACGTTGCCTTCATTGGTAACGGCGTCCTCGCTGGCCTCGTCGCCATCACCGGCCCATGTGGCACTGCCACACCGATCATGTCGATCGTCATCGGTGCGATCGGTGGGCTCATCGTGGTTGTCGCAGTCCAGTTCTTCGACAAAATCAAGATCGACGATCCGGTCGGCGCCATCAGCGTCCACGGTGTCGTCGGCATGTGGGGCGTTCTGTCGATCGGCATCTTTGCCCGCTACGACGATGCATTCCTCGGACGCGAAGATGCTGGCCTGCTCTACGGTGGCGGGTTCGAGCAGCTCGGCGTTCAGGCCCTCATGGTGATCATCATCATCGCATGGGTTGGCACCGCCAGCCTGGTCGTCTTCGGAGCTCTCAAGGCCACTATCGGCCTCCGTGTGAGCGAAGAAGAAGAGGTCGAAGGCCTCGACGTTCCTGAGCACGGCATGGCCGGCTACACCAACGACCCGTCCTACGCCTGAACCTGACTGACTCAAAGAAAAGAGACAACAACATGAAACTCGTAACTGCAGTCATCAAGCCGTTCAAGCTCGATGACGTTAAAGACGCACTGAAAGAAGCCGGCTCGTCCGGCATCACCGTGAGCGAGGTCCGCGGCTTCGGCCGCCAGGGCGGCCACACGGAGACCTACCGAGGTGCTGAGTACAAGATTGACTTCGTCCCCAAGGTCCAGGTAAAGATCGTGGTCGACGACGACGCTGTTGACGCCGTGGTCGAGGCAATCACAAAGTCAGCTGCCACGGGCAAGATCGGTGACGGCAAGATCTGGGTGACCGACGTCGATCGAATCGTACGCATCCGAACGGGAGAGGAAGGATCCGAGGCCGTGTAGCTCCGGCCTCGCTATCCCATAGCAGCCCTGCGAATCGCAACGTCGCGACTCGCTCGGACGATTCCCCGTGTTGCATCTTGTCCTTGAGATGTCGGCACGGGGATCGTTTCGTTTTCGGCGCTGGGTGTTGCGGATTGCGGCCCTATCCGCGCTCAAGCAGACCCTCAGCATGCAACCCAAGCGTCTCTGTTTCGGCACTGTGAACATCATGTTTCCGAACCCTCACACTCAAGACCTCGTGCCTACGGTCCCGCCCCATGCTCCTTGCCTTGGACTCCGGAAATACCGCATGGGTGCTGAGCTCAGCAGCGCTCGTGCTCTTCATGACGCCTGGGTTGGCGTTCTTCTACGGCGGCATGGTTCGTTCGAAGAACGTGCTCGGCATGTTGATGCAGAACATGTTCGCCATCGGATTGGTGTCGACCATTTGGGCAATCGTCGGATTCTCGCTCGTCTTCGGGGACAGCGGCAACGGTTGGATCGGCAACTTCGACTTCCTCTTCCTCGCCGACGTCACCGACCTCGACGGAGACATTCCCGGCATGGCCTTCGTCGCGTTCCAAATGATGTTCGCCGTCATTACCCCGGCACTGATCACCGGCGCCACAGCAGACCGGTTGAAATTCAGTTCGTACGCCGTGCTCATCGGATTCTGGTCGTTGCTCGTCTACATCCCTGGCGCCAAGTGGGTGTTCAACGGGTGGCTCCTTGAGATGGGTGCACTCGACTTTGCCGGAGGTACGGCCATCCACATCAGCGCTGGTGTTGCTGCACTCGCAGTCATCCTGGTCATCGGAAATCGCAGGGGCCACGGCGACGTGCCGATGCCGCCACACAGCCTGCCGCTCACCGTGCTCGGTACGGGGATCTTGTGGTTCGGTTGGTTCGGATTCAACGCCGGGTCAGGCCTCGCCGCCGACGGCCTTGCGGCACAGGCCTTGGTCAATACCCATCTTGCTGCTTCGACCGGCATGCTCGGCTGGCTCCTAGTGGAACGTTGGAGGGGCGGCCACGCAACTGCGCTCGGCGCTTGCTCCGGCGCCGTAGCCGGCCTCGTCGCTATCACCCCGTGCGCCGGCTTCGTCGGTGGTGCGTCGCCGCTCATCATTGGCTTCATTGCCGGTGCATCGTGTTTCCTTGCCCTCGCGATCAAAGAAAAAATGAACTGGGACGACAGCCTCGACGTGATCGCCGTCCACCTGATCGGTGGCATCGTCGGCACGCTGCTCCT
>Ga0114995_10002943_pt1 | contig 11738 bp, 8 predicted proteins | sample ArcticOcean_MG_C_11_FD_87038 | JGI IMG/M metagenome (GOLD analysis project Ga0114995, IMG submission 87038) | Marine microbial communities from western Arctic Ocean - ArcticOcean_MG_CB2_154 | ecosystem: Environmental > Aquatic > Marine > Oceanic | place: Arctic Ocean: Canada Basin | collected... | reverse complement strand
AATTACCTGTATGATCTGGCAAAAATCTCACAAAATCACGAGAAATTTGTGGGCGATAAAGCAGTTGTGGCCTCAGCCTCTGTAAGATCTCTGAGTGCCTCTGTGAAGACAAAACAATAGGAAGTTAGATATGGCCAACCCGTTATATGATACCTTATTTGGGCGACACCAAGGGAAGACGAGCCCCTTTATTCAGCTAGATGATGGTCAGGTCATAACCCATTGTGCATTTGTAGAATTGGCTGCGCAATATGCGAATCTGTTTGGAAAGATTGGTCTTGAACCCGGTGACCGCGTAGCAGTGCAAATCGAAAAATCACCGCAATCTCTGGCCGTTTATGCTGCTTGCGCTCAAGCTGGACTGGTATTCTTGCCACTCAACACCGCCTACACCACAGAGGAGGTGTCCTATTTTGTCCATGACAGTAGGGCACGACTGGTGTTGTGTGACAACAAGCACCTGGATGCGCTAAAGCCTATCGCCATGGCCGCTGGCGCAAGTTTGGAAACTATGAACGCCGATGGACAGGGCAGCTTTTCCAAACAAGCAGCCTCCATGCCGGCTACTTTCGCCACAATCGCAAGGTCAACCGAAGATCTGGCCGCCTTCCTTTACACGTCCGGCACCACTGGGCGCTCCAAAGGCGCAATGCTGACGCAGGAGAATCTCCTGTCCAACGGTCAAGTTTTAACTACAGAATGGGCGTTCACAGCCTCAGATGTACTGCTGCATGCCTTGCCGATCTTCCACACACACGGGCTCTTTGTGGCCACTAATATTGCACTGTTGTCTGGCTGCAAAATCTTATTTTTGCCAAAGTTTGACCTTGAAGCGATCATTGACCTTCTGCCACTTGCCACAGCTTTGATGGGCGTGCCCACTTTCTACACAAGACTGTTAGACGATCCAGGTTTCACCAAAAGCCTCACCCAACATATGCGTCTGTTCGTGTCGGGCAGCGCACCACTGCTGGCGGAGACCCATCTGCGCTTTGAAGAGAGAACCGGGCATCGGATTGTGGAGCGCTACGGGATGACAGAAACTAATATGAACACTTCCAACCCTTATGATGGCGAACGCCGCGCCGGCACGGTGGGTTTTCCTCTGCCAGGTGTTGAGCTGAAGATTACCGATAGCGCCACGGGTGAAACCTTGCCTCAAGGCGAGATTGGCGAAATCGAGGTGCGCGGGCCAAATGTGTTCAAAGGTTACTGGAATATGCCTGAAAAAACCGCCGAAGAGCTGCGCGGGGATGGGTTTTTCATCACCGGCGACTTGGGCCAAATCGATGCCGATGGATATCTGCAAATTGTAGGGCGCAACAAGGACCTCATCATCTCAGGCGGCTATAATATTTACCCAAAAGAAATTGAACTTCTGCTAGACATGCAAGCCGGTATTTTAGAAAGCGCCGTAGTGGGCGTGCCGCATCCAGATTTTGGCGAAACTATTGTAGGTGTTTTGGTCGCCAACTCCGATGCAACGCCAGATCTTGACGCCATCAAGAAAAACATAACTATCTCCCTCGCACAGTTCAAACATCCGCAAAAGCTGATCCTGCTGCCCGAATTGCCCCGCAACACAATGGGCAAGGTGCAAAAGAAAGCTCTGCGTGAGAAATTTGGGGATATGTTTCTAATCAAGTAGAGATCCCACCAACCTGCCCCAATTGGGGCAAGGCCATTTTCAGGGATGCTTCAAAGATAGCGGTTCACAAGGTTTTCAAGCCGCTCCTGGCGGCCCGACTTAGGTTCAGGATTGATATCCTGCGCAGTGACTTGAGTCATGATGCTTTCAAAGTCGCTATGCATCAGCGCTTTGCCCTCGGGGGTATCCCAGCCTGCGTAGCGCGCGTCGCGTTCGGCCTCTAGCTTGCCATCGTCCAGCATCTTAGCAGCCGCTTTAAGCCCCGCAGCACAGACATCCATAGCACCAACATGACCTAAGATAAGATCCTCGGCATCCAAGGATTGGCGGCGCAGCTTGGCATCGAAGTTGGTGCCACCGGTGATGAAGCCTCCCGCCTTAAGCACCTCATAATAGGCCAAAGCCGTTTCGGGCACATTACTCGGAAATTGGTCTGTATCCCAGCCAGACTGGTAATCATTGCGGTTCATATCGATTGACCCAAAAATTCCAAGCGCGCGGGCCAAAGCAAGTTCATGCTCAAAAGAATGTCCAGCGAGGATCGCATGTCCCTGCTCGATGTTGACCTGCACTTCGCCCTCAAGGCCAAAGTCCTTCAAAAACCCGTACACGGTTGCTACATCATAATCATATTGATGTTTGGTTGGCTCTTGGGGTTTTGGCTCAATCAAAATAGCCCCTTTGAAGCCAATTTTATGTTTATATTCAACAGCCATTTTTAGCATCCGCCCGGCCTGCTGCCGTTCGCGACCCATGTCTGTATTCAAAAGCGTCTCATAACCCTCACGACCGCCCCAAAGCACATAGTTCTGCCCACCCAGTCGATGTGTTGCATCCATACAGGTTTTGATGGTGGCCGCACTAAATGCAAAGACCTCCGGATCTGGATTGGTGGCCGCCCCAGACATGAACCTACGGTGCGAAAACAAATTCGCCGTGCCCCAAAGTAATTTCGTGTCGCAGCTCTCCATCTTGGCGGCGAAATATTCGACAATCTCTTCAAGATTGCGGGTATTCTCGGCAAAATCCTGCCCTTCAGGCCGCACATCAGCATCGTGAAAGCAAAAGAACGGTGCACCCAAGATATCAAACATCTCAAAGGCCGCATCCGCTTTCAATTTGGCCAAATCCATCTCAGATCCAAACCAGGGCCGATCAAAAGTACGCCCACCAAACGGATCGCCTCCCTCCCACGCAAAAGAATGCCAATAGGCCACGGCAAAGCGCAAATGCTCTTTCAGGGTTTTACCCAGCACAACTTCATCAGGGTTATAATGGCGAAAGGCGAAGTCATTTTGCGACTCTGGACCTTCATATTTGATGGTTGGAATACCTTTGAAAAAGTCAGTCATCGGAAACCTTTATGCTAGTGTTTTAAGGGCCTTATAAGCAGCCCGATAAGAGGTTAAGCCAGATAGAAAATCATCTTGCAACGCCATGACCGGATCAACTACACGCGCAATTTTCGGCGCTGTGGCCACATCCAAAACGCTGCCCCCAGCTGCCATCATGCCAAGCCTTGCGGCGCCAAAAGCCCCTCCAAAATCACCTGATACAGGGATGCTGATGGGAAGGCCAAGGGCGGTAGCAATTGCTTGCACCCAATATTCGGATTTTGAGCCCCCACCCACAGCAAGCAAACGCTCAATTTTCGTACCCGTCGACGTCAGCGCATCAAAGCTGTCACGCACCGCGAATGTGACACCTTCTATCACCGCACGGGTCAAGGCATGTCGGTCAGTGCCGTGATCCAAGTTGAGAAAGGACGCCCGAATAACCGAGTCGTTATGCGGCGTTCGTTCCCCACCCAGATAGGGCAAAAACAGCGTGTTTGAGGGGGCCTGTAGCGACCCAAGCTCTGCAGTCATATCCTCCGGCGTAGCGCCCAGAACCCGGCCAAACCAGCTCATAGCATCAGAGGCTGCCAAAATGACCCCCATCTGATGCCATGTGTCCGGCACCGCATGGCAAAAGCTGTGCACCGCACTGGCTGCATCTGGTTGATAAGCATCTGTAGCTGCAAAAAGTACGCCAGAGGTGCCAAGGCTGACAAACGCGTCACCGCCTTTGACCACACCCACACCAATTGCACTGGCCGCATTGTCGCCGCCACCGCCCGCTATGATCACGTTGGCTCGCAACCCCCAACGACTGGCCAACGCGGCGCGCAGAGTTCCTGAAGCCTCGGAGCCTTCAACCAATCGCGGCATATGCGATCTGGTCAAACCGGTAGCCGCAAGCAAATCGTCAGACCAATCGCGTTTTCCAACATCCAACCAAGAGGTCCCAGCGGCGTCTGACATCTCAGCAACATGCTCGCCGCTCAACCACAAACGTAGATAGTCTTTCGGTAGCAGCACCTTGGCCACCTGCTCGAAGAGATCCGGTTCATGGGTGCGGACCCAAGATAGCTTAGGAGCAGTGAACCCTGGAAATACGATATTTCCAGTCAACCGGCGGAACATTGGATCTGCGTCAAGCTTTGCAGCCTCATCCGCGGAACGGATATCATTCCACAGAATACAAGGCCGCAGAACGGCGTCACTCACATCCAACAAAGTGGCACCATGCATATGTCCAGACAGTCCGATCGCACGCACGCCACTCAGATCGACTTGTTTCGCCAACGCCTCCATAACGGCCTCAACAGCATCAAGCCAATCCTGTGGGGCTTGCTCAGACCAGCCATCATGAGGCCTATTCACCTGCAACGGTACTATGGACTCAGCAAAAATATTTTGGGCATCATCAATGACGAGGCCCTTTAAACTCGACGTCCCAAGATCTAAGCCAATAAACATGAACTATAATTTATTTTTTGGGTTTTTACCTAAAATAATCATAGATAGGATGTCATCCTCAGTCACATCCTCTACACGCTCAGTGCCCACCAAAAGACCATTCTTCATGACACTGGCACGGTCACAAAGCTTCATGACATTATGAATATCATGTTCGATAAGAAAAATGCCAAGCCCCTGATTTTTTAGCTCTTGAATGAGCTCTGCAACCATTTCAGTTTCCTGAGGGCCCAATGCGGCAGTCGGTTCATCCATGATGAGTATTTTGGCGTCAAAATAAACCGCGCGAGCAATGGCAACAGACTGGCGTTGACCACCCGACAGCGCAGATACCGGCACATCAAATTTGTGGAAATTGGGGTTGAGGCGCGCCATAATCTTGCGAGTTTCGGCCTCCATTCTGCTTTCGTCTAAAAAGCCACCAGAACCAATAATTTCCCGACCAAGAAACAGGTTAGATGCTGCATCGAGGTTATCGGCTAGAGCGAGCGTCTGATATATGGTCTCAATATTTTGATCACGCGCATCACGAGGGTTATTAATCACAACCTTCTTGCCGTTGATAAACACTTCGCCTGCGTCTGCCTTATAAGCTCCAGACAGGCATTTAATCAATGTCGATTTACCCGCACCATTGTGTCCTAAAAGGCCGACAACTTCGCCCGGATAAAGGTCAACACTTACCTTGTCTACCGCTTTAATACCACCAAATGCGATCGAGATGTCTTTTAACTCGACCAGAGGAGTTCCTGTGTTGGTCATACTATATCCCCTCACTTAACGCGTTTATTGTAAAGAATATCAAGATAGACAGCGAGTACGAGTACAACACCTACTACAATTCGCTGAATTGCACTGTCGAAACCGATTAAAACCATGCCAGATTGTAGACTCTGCATAACCAAAGCCCCAAGAATGGCGCCATAGATCTTACCAACCCCTCCCGCCAATGACGTGCCGCCGATGACAGCAGCTGCGATCACATATAGCTCGTCCAATGTACCCAACGCATTGGTTGCAGAATTCAACCGAGCCGAAGCTATAACTGCTGCAATAGCAGTCAGCATACCCATCAAGGCGAACACCTTCATCGTGACCCACTTGGTATCAATGCCTGCTAAAGCGGCGGCCTCTGGGTTGCCACCAATGGCAAACACATAGCGACCAAAGCGTGTACGAGTAACCAAAATTGTCATACAAATACCGACCATAATCAAAATTAAAACTGGGATCGCAAAACCATGGCTTATAAAAGTACCCTCAAGGTCCTGACCTATTCTAGCACCATACTGGCGCACAATGCCTTTAGGCCATGGGTAAGAGTTTACGAGCATTACCGCACTAATAATTGTTACCCAACCGACAATACCCAAAAAGTACTCCGCCCACATTGGACGAAGACGAAAGTCGTGTTTACGCCGCGATTTACGCCCTGCATAAAGAATATAAGCAACACCGAAACAAGCAATTGCACCAACGACCCAACTCCCAGCCGCACCAACAGCGCCGTATGGCCCACCCCCTAATAGTGCAAAGGTGCTGTCTACAGGCGAGATAGTGCGGCCACCGGCAGATAAAAAAGACATGCCCCGCCACACCATTAAGCCACCAAGAGTGACGATGAATGCCGGAATGCCTCTGTAGGCAATTAACCAACCGTGAAGCGCGCCAATCAATGTGCCAACAATCAAGCCAACAATGACTGCCAGGATCCAAATGGACCAATGCCCAATCCCAACTATCTGCGGCAACACCTCAACCTGCAAAAGACCCATAGACATGGCAATGACCCCAATCATCGACCCAACAGACAGGTCAATATTGCGGGTCACGATGACCAGAACCATACCAGTCGCCATAATCCCAATCGATGATGTCTGAACCGACAAGTTCCAGAGGTTACGTGGTGTCAAAAAAGCACCAAAATTATTGAAAATAACGCCATAAAAATGAAAGCCTACCCAGATCAGCGTCAAAGCGCCAAGCATGCCCAGAAGGCGGGTATCAATTTCTGTAGCATGCAAAAAGCGCACTATGGCGCTCTTATGACTTTCAGTTGGGACATCAGATTTCAAAGTATCATTCATTGGGAATCCAGCATGGTTTTAGAAGGTTTTAAGTATTTTTGTAATTTGACATACTTCCGCAACACCAATTCAGTTTTAAAAGCAGTAGTTTGAAGCATAAATAGTAATAGAATATACAAAAAAAAGGCGCCGGCTTTAACGAGCCGGCGCCTACATTTAATCTTTAGTTACAACCGTCAACACCAGCGATAGCACCTTCACAAGCCTGAGCTTTGCTAATGTGGCCACCATCAATGGCGATGCTAAGGTTGTCACGGGTCAGTGGAGTTGGGTCCAGAAGAATTGCATTGATCGCAATACCTTTTTCACCACCACTGAAGATTGAAGAACCTTCTACATCAGACATTGCCATGCCCTTTGCTAACGCAGAAGCAATTTCACCAGCCGCTTTACCTAAGTCGCGCGCGTCTTTCCAAACAGACACTGTCTGACTACCACGAGCTACACGATTAATCGCAGCAAGATCACCATCTTGGCCACCAACTGGAATCACAAGGCCCTGAGCAGAAAGCGCTGCAACTACGCCACCAGCCATACCGTCATTTTCAGATAGAACAGCATCGACGTTGTTATTGTTAGCTGTCAGGATTTGCTCCATGTTTTTCTGCGCATTCTCTGGTTTCCAACCATCAGAGAAAGATTCACCAACAATTTTAATCTTGCCTGATGCAACATCTCCGCCAATTACTTCCATCATACCCTGAAGCAAGAACATTGCGTTTGGATCTCCTGGATCACCCTTTATAATCGCGTAGTTTCCTGAAGGCTGAACAGCCTGCACAGATTTGGCGATAATACGACCAACACCTACGTTATCAAATGTAAGGTAAAAAGTTCGGGCATCTTCGATCAAGCGGTCATAACCAATAACTGGAATACCTTCGTTTGCGGCGGCTTCAATAGCAGGCGCAATCGCGTCTTTATCCCAAGCGTTGATGATCAGAGCGTCAACGCCTTGAGTTAGCAATGCTTCAATATCAGTCAGCTGCTTTGCAGAGGATGATTCTGCGTCGGCTGACACATATGTGTTGCCTGCGGCTTCAATGGCAGCAACCATAGCTGCCTCATCTATTTTCCAACGCTCTTCCTGAAAACTCGCCCAAGATACACCAATTACATCTGCAATTGCAGCAGATCCAGTGAAACCAGCAGCTGCTACCGCAGCTGCAATGATTAATTTATTCATTTCATTTCTCCCAAAATTTTGTGCCCTCTCGGACTGCGGCTCGTCCAAGCCATTTTGCTATAGTGGTCTATTTAATTCAGTTGTCAAATTAAAATTTTGTGTTCTTGTGGGAAAAACTGTGCAAACGTCACTATTATTATTAGAGTGCTTTGATCCCCATGGAAGTTTTGGCTTTAGTTAGGACTATTGGGTAATCTATAATTCAAAGGGTGAATTTATGTTGGAGGATAGTTTTAGTCACGAAATCGAATCGATTTTTCCGTCGGTTGGGTATGGTCCGATTCTCCGCCCATCAGCGCGCGAAGCGTATTCATTACGACAGCAAATTTTTGAACAAGTTCGAGCGAGCGGTCAAATCGCACGTGCAACAATTGCGCGCACTTTGGATGTAAGTCCGGGCTCCGTCACTGCCTTGACTGCAGATTTGATCGCCGATGGCTTCCTCCGTGAAGTTGACGGGGCCACACGCGAAACAAGTAGAGGACGCCCACCTGTTGCTTTGGAATTAGTTCCTGAAGCTCTACGCGTGGTAGGCGTTAAATTCTCAGATGAACGGCACACTGCTGTGTTGACTGATCTTGGAGGCAACCTTCTCGCTGATGCGGCTCTCAAAACCAACACCGATAAAAAAACACCCAGTAACCTCCTAAATGACATGAAAATACTTATTAAGAGTTTGTGCGATACAGCTCAAATATCACCAAATTCAATTTCGGCAATTGGCGTAGGCATCGCCGGCATAGTTGATTGTGACACTGGCATTGTCGCTTGGTCACCACTTCTTAAGGGTACAGATGTCCCACTTGGGAGCGTATTTTCAAACCATTTTGGCACACCTGTGCTGATCGATAACGATGCTAATGTGCTCACACTAGCCGAGCTATGGTTTGGAGCTGGGCGGGCTCTGAGTAACTTTGTGGTCGTAACGATTGAAAACGGCGTGGGTATGGGGTTTGTAAGCGACAATCAGCTTTTTCGAGGCGCGCATGGTATGGGTTTGGAGCTAGGTCACACGAAAGTTCAACTTGACGGAGCATTGTGCAGATGTGGCCAGCGCGGTTGTTTGGAGGCATATCTCGCAGATTATGCACTAGCCCGCGAAGCATCAACAGTCTTGGGCCTGTCACCAGACAAGCCACACAACCTGCAGGAAATTCTCAAAAAACTTTATGAAAATGCCTCAGTTGGCGACCAAAATGTCCGCACAATATTCCAACGGGCCGGACGTTATCTGGCCGTCGCACTCTCAAATATTATTCACCTTTTTGATCCAGAGCTCATCATACTCTCAGGCCAGTTGATGCGGTATGATTTTCTCAATGCCGAAGAAATGCAGAACGAAATGCGCACGCTTGCCCTTTACCACAGCCGCCATGAAACACGGATCGAAATTCAGTCTTGGGGGGACATGGTATGGGCGCGCGGCGCGACTGCATTGGCGCTCACTGAGTTGACAAGAACCGTTATAGTAGAAGGACGGCAAAAAAATTGAGATTAATATTAATAATAATCGGCCTCTTGGCAACACCGGCTCAGGCTGATCCCCAGTTCAAAGACTTCTCCAGCAATCTACCTGACCACAGTTATTCTGGTGAGTGGAACCATTTTGTCGGGGGGGGCGTTGCAATCATGGATTGCAACGGCGATACTTTGCCTGACATATTCGCTGCTGGCGGAGCCGGACCTGCAGCCTTGTTTACTAATCAAGGTGACTTTGTTTTTAAAGACGCTGACATTCCAGAAATCCTTGACACCACAGGGGCTTATCCAATTGATATAAATGCTGATGGGTATATGGATTTGTTTGTTCTACGTATTGGCCCAAATGTTGCTCTTAAAGGCGGTCCGGAATGCCGTTTTACAGATGCTACTAAAGAATTCGGGCTTCCCGACGCCGATCAATGGTCCACAGCCTTTAGTGCGTGGTGGGAAGATGATGGCCTGCCCCATCTCGTTGTAGGAAATTATGTAAACCTTAAAGATCCAGATGGTCCATTTTTTGCCTGCGACACACATCAATTGCTTACACCATCCTCCAAAACATATGCTGCTCAGCGATTAGAACCTGGGTTTTGCACCTTGTCGATGCTGGCGGCGCCAGATGCGAGCGGTGAGCGGCGCCTACGCATCTCAAACGACCGTCAATATTATGTGCGCGGTGGTTACGAACAAATGTGGGATATATCCGAAAATCGTTTTCTGAGCGAGGCTGACGGCTGGGGGAAACTATCAATCTGGGGTATGGGCATCGCAAGTAGGGATATTACAGGTGATGGCCGCGATGAAGTTATGCTGACGTCCATGGGCGACCAGCTTTTACAAATCGCTAACCAGGATGGCACTTACTCCAACGCACCCTTTTCGATTGGAACATATGCGCACCGACCTTATCTTGGCGATGATGGGAGGCCCTCAACGGGCTGGCATGCGCAATTTGGCGATGTCGACAATGATGGCCGCGCTGATTTGTTTATATCCAAGGGGAACGTAGATCAAATGCCATCAAATGCTATCCACGATCCAAATAACCTACTTATCCAGCAACCCAACGGTACATTTAATGAATCAGGTTTGACTGCAGGCGTTGCGAGCACTGCACGGGGACGCGGTGCTGCAGTCGCAGATTTTGATCTTGATGGGCGCCTCGACATTCTAGTCCTCAACAGGCGTGCTGCGATGGAAATTTATCGTAATGAAACGCAAAACACCAACCACTGGATTGCGGTGAAACTACTCCAAAAAGGCGGCAACCTCAACGCGATCGGTGCAAGCGTTAGTGTTGGCACTGACATCCAGCATGTAACTATTGGCGGAGGTCATGCAGGCGGCCAAGCCTTGCCTCTACACTTTGGTTTGGGGGCCAAGACCGATGTAAAGGTTATGGTTGAATGGCCAAACGGTAATATAACTAAACACCACGCTAGCGCTGATCAAACCGTCACCCTCCGTCCTTAAGGACTGGGCACTAGAAGGCCACTCGGCACAGATTTTGGAACACCTAGTCGCCCAGTCTGAGCCGCGGTATCAGTCAAGGCTCCCAGAAATGCGACTAGCTCAGCAACCTCTTGCTTAGAAAGTGAAACAGGTTCTCGATCCACTGCATTTGCAATTGCGGCCACCTCCACCAGATCATCCATAATGCGCCAATCTGCGGCGTCAAATTTAGTCAAAACAACACCACTACGGTCATAGTTTGCAAGCGCTGCGCGTGGATCAATGTGCGCAGCTACAAAAGCTGTGAGATCACTATAAGCACCGGCATGGCCCCAAGGACCGGTCAACTCCACGTTACGCAATGACGGGGTACGAAACGCGTATTTGTCGGCTTCAAAACCTGTAACGCGAAAACGCCCTTCGTCGCGGGCATGAGATTCGAACCGTGCACCCTTCCCTGGGCCCAACTGAGGCTGCCCCATGGCATGAAATCCGTGATCAGTTAGGAGAGCGCCACTGTGACAGCTTGCACAGCCTGCTACACCATAAAATAATTCTAAACCTTTTCCAGCAGCTTTTGAAAGCGTGCCCTCGCCAGTCAAGAAGGTATCAAAGGGGGCTGTATCAGACCGCCACTCAAATTCCATAAATGCCGCGACAGCATTCGACACATCAATGAAGGCAATGTCATCTGGACCAGAAATATGAGGGTAAATTGCCTCAAATTTTTTGGCGTAATCACGCACCGAGGCCACCCGCTGGGCAATCAAGTCCCATGCACCATTTTTACCGGTCAAAGTGCCGCGACGAACCGCTTGAGAAATTTCATTTTCAGAGTAATGCCCTGCCATTTCATCACCAGAAAGTACAGGGAACATAGTCTGTGCCGATATAATAGAAGCGAACCCACTCACCATCTCATCTTCTAAAGGTGTCCGCAAACCTGAGGCACGGGCTGGATCTACCTCTACACGGCCATCATGGAACAGCACCTGAATTTGCTTCGCTCCAAGGTTAAACAAAGGCTGGGCGTTGCGCGGGACCCTCTGCTCAGGAATATTGGCTGGGTCAACAACACGTTT
>Ga0114995_10002942_pt1 | contig 11741 bp, 15 predicted proteins | sample ArcticOcean_MG_C_11_FD_87038 | JGI IMG/M metagenome (GOLD analysis project Ga0114995, IMG submission 87038) | Marine microbial communities from western Arctic Ocean - ArcticOcean_MG_CB2_154 | ecosystem: Environmental > Aquatic > Marine > Oceanic | place: Arctic Ocean: Canada Basin | collected... | reverse complement strand
TTTGATGGTGATGATGATTGGGAATTGTATCATACGATACCTACAAAATTTAATTCAGTTGCATTTTATAATGGTAGAAACTTTCATGCACCATATGCCAATTTTTATGATACCTATCGTTATGCGCTGATATCATTTTATCGGGCAGATAAAAATTTTTCATTGTAAGGTTGTGTAATGAACGAATAGAGAAGATACCCCTCATGGAAACATGGGGGGTTATTTTCTTGAGCTGCCTGTTTTACTTCCATGCCTATCAGATACATTACCATTCAAATTCTTTGCATTTTTACCAGATGACATATCTCTATTGTCCTGATTTACAACAACACCACCGCCAACTGCACCCCCACCAGCAAGTTTAGTTTCTCTTTGTGCTCTAAGTTCTATGAGTTGTAGTTGCAGACTTTCTAATTTTTTACGATCTGCATCTTGTTCTTCTTTTGATTCTGGTAAAATAAATCTCTTTGAATCATCCTTATCTACATCTCTTTGTTTATATGTAATTTGTCTTTCAAGTAAAGTTTCTTTTTGGCCGAATTTCCTCGCTTCTAATCTTTCCTTTACTGCATCTACTCTTTTTGCTTCTGCCATCTCCCGGCGTTCATTTTCTCTCTTTTCCTCTTCTGCTTCTTCTTTAATGGCATCTGGTGATTTTTTATCATCACCAAGACCAACCATACTTCGAAGTTTCTTGGGGACAATACTAGTTATTAAAGATTTCATATCAAAATCAAATATTTTTTCTAACATCTTTATAAACCCTTTAATTGGTGCGAGTAAAATATCTTTAATACTTCCTACAATATCACCCAAACCACCCTTTACATCACCACTAAACAGTTTAGTAAATCCTTTAAATATACCTTTTAGTCCATTGACAACATCGTCCTTAATACTAATTATCATAGCTTTGAAACCATCAAAGATATCACCAATTATATCTTCGAAACTAAATGAGTCCAAAAATTTCATATCGAAACCCATTTTTTCGCCAAGCCATTTAACGGCACTTTTTAACAAGTCTAATGGTATTCCAATAAGAGTTTTAGCCACCTTTCCTATACCACCTGTAAGTCCACCTACTATTTTATTAAACATATCACCTTCAGTGCTCGAAAATCCATCGATGAAACCTGTCACCAAATCCCAAACACCCATTATAATTGTAAGCGGTAAAAATAGTTTTCCTAATGTAGCACCAAAACCCTTAGCGAAACTTAGTAAACCTGTAGCTGTTTTGCTGCCAGTCACAAACACCTTACCCATTTTAAATATTGACTTGAAAAAATCACCCACTGGTTTTAGAAATTTAGCAATTCTTGTTATACCACTACCCAACCAATTTTTAAATCCTTTAAAGTTTTTAACTATATCATCAATAAATGCATTTTTTGTTATTGATGTAAAGAAACCTTTAATACCAGTAACAAAGTTTCTTAATTTATCAAACAAAAACGCTCCTGGCCCAGTTTTACCTATCGCCTTCAAAAGAAGTTCTATAGGTTTTGATATAGTTTTCCAATATGCATTTGCAAAAAATTTACCAATTTTACTAATAACACCAACAACTTTTTTTATTCCTCCACCACTAAATTTTTTAAGAAATTTAAATTCAGCAGCTAATTGTTTAAAGAAACTTACAATTGCAACAATGCCTGATATCAATAGAGCAATAACAATACCAGCACTATTTTTTGCCTTTTGTTTCATACCATCTAAAAAACTTTTATTCAAATCTAAAATACCATTAACCATCGCTTCTAATAGAGTATTGGATTTATTTTCCCTATCAACACCTTCTCTTGACTTTTCTATATTAGTTTCTGTTTTCGCATTTGGTGATGCAGATTGTATAGAAGTAATAAACTTACTACTCTGCTCGGCCGTCGCGGCCTGTGATTTAACACTCTGTTCAAATATATTGACACTCTTACCAAAGTCCCCCATACTTCCAGTATCAGAACGATATTTTTCTATAGTATCTTTAAAAGACGAAACACTATTTGAAAATTTTTCTATATCTTGTTTATCTGCCATAAGTTATCCTTATTTTGCACTACTTGCTTTCTTTTCATATGCACTCTTACCATAGAACGCAGCAACAATGGCTGCAACTGATACAAAGTATGTTGGAGCCATAGAACCTAAAGTTTTTGCTGCTTCTGTCAATCCAATACCATGAGACAATACTACTGCAAATGGATACAACAACATACCAAACAAGGCAAACCATGCCATTTGTCGTTGTGCATCTTCTTTCTTATCTTCATTCTCAAGTCTTACTAACTTCTGATCCATTTCAAATTCCTCATCAGTGACAATACCATCACCATCTAAATCATACTTTTCATACTGCGATCCCGGCTCTAGTGTTTTTTGAGCTGCCATATGATTTCTCCTACTTTAGACTATTTATCCATTTTCCTTCCTCATTCTTTCATTTTCCTCTTTAATATGTTCCATCAATAATCCTACGTAAATTTCCCTTTCCCATGGCAACATTTCCTCTAACTCTGTTATACTCCAATGATGATGCTGTTTTAAAGCAAAATTTGTTTTATAGTAATTAAACAGAGAATCATGGGAAAGGCCTATTCGAAAAAACTTTGCACGCCTTCAAGAACAACTTCACTAGTTTTCTTAGTTTTAGGGTTGGTAACTTCAATAACGTGTTGCAATTTAGGCATAGTTTCAAAAAAATTAGTCATTTTTTCAAAGTCATCCTGTGACATACTGTCTATAAATTCTTCTAACTCACTATCTGACATATCAATACGAGCATGAATTGTTGTACCATCATGAATTTCATGAACACAATTGCTTATCATGCTGAACATTTGTTTTACTTGACCTTTATCATCAAATCCAGACATGTCTTTTAAGTTAGGATATCTCATAACAATTTTAATAGTGTCATTGATTTCAATTATATTGGTATGTTCTTCTTTCATCTGAATACCAATGTCTTTTGTATCAAGTTGAACTTTTACACGTGTTTTTTCATCATCTGGACAAAGAAGGGACAGGTCTATCTTATCACCTACTGCTTTACTTCTTAGTTGTAGAAACACATATTCAATATCAAACATTGGATTTTTGTAAGGATCAATTTCACCAAAAGTACATTCAGATACAATATTTGCAAATGCTCTTTCTAGTTCTTTTTCATCACCGGCCTCTTGTGCCATCATAAGAACTTTTTGTTCTTTGATTAGCCAAGGCCTAAATTTAATTTTTTCTCCAGAAGAAGGTAAATCCAATTCATAGTTGGTTGTTTTAATTTTAGGTAGTGCCATAATTTTTCATCCTTTAATAATTATAAACGGTTTAAGACAGAAGGGATCGCCCTCTGAATATTTCTCTCCACAACATTTGTAATTGTCTGTCCAATTCGATCTGCCATACTAGGAGCCTGTTGGTTAATATCAAGAGATTCCCAATATCTAAAATTCATTGAAACTCCCCAATTGATAATAGTGTTTTGAGCACTATAATCTAGTGATACATCACCAAGGATAGATGGAAATGCTTCTAGTAATTTTATTCCATATGTTCGTGTCATTTCCTTATTCAACAAATATATATCTACTCGGCCGGTATAGTTATTATAGTATCCCATATTAAAAGTTTGTGGGTTAAATGCTGCATATTGCCACTTTTCAAACATCACTCTTTCTTGTGCATCTGAAGAACTTTGAAATGCCATTTCTACAGTATCAGAAAACTGAACACCTGACGCAACTTGTCTCCTTGGGCCATTGATATTTGTATCATCATCAGTTGACAATGTTCGGCCAGGGAGAGTAATTGAAGAACACCTCATAGATATAGTAGATACTTCTCTTGCAGAAACTCCTTGTACTTGATCTCTTGATTGGTTTTGACTTTCTGAACCTCCACGTGAAGGTGATGGTGGGTGTAAGACAACTTCGTATCTATTTGGATTTGCATAACCACCTTCAGCTGAACGAAATTGTGAAAGAATATCATTCAACACACCAAATGCGGCGCCTTCTAAAAACTTAGGGATAACTGCCATTAGAGCATACTCCTTGAATCTTTCCACACCTCAGAGGAGCCCGCCTTCTTAAATCTCTGTACAGGAAGTAGAGTTGCAACCATAAATTCATTTGCATCTATTCTACGAAATTGTGATTTTGTTTGTCCAGCAAGATATCTATGTAGTGTAGGTTTAATTAAGTTGATCTTCTTTAATGAACTGTAATCTGCAACTATCTTTGTGCTTTCGTCAAATGCAGTATTGTTACTATAGTCCACCAATCGGTCTAATAGTTTAATCCGTAGGGGTATGGGTAGGTAATGCATATTGATTCCTAAAAACCCATCTGGATAGTTTTCTATTGGAAGCACTAAAGGAAACGAATCATAGTACGGTAGTGTTTTCTTAAACTTTGGGTCATAAAAGAACATATTCAATCTACCATAAAATGGGCGATTACTTCTTTTACCGTCACGAATTAAATCCATTGCGCCGGGCTGACCAAACTCTTTGATTTTGTCTTTGTACCAATCAGTAGATTTTGGTCTACCCTTGGCTGCATCTAGGACGCTCTGTATAAATTTTGACTGTGCCATATGACTATTTATACGTTATACCCAGATGATCCTCGTTAAGTATCTTAAACTCAATTCCATTGATGTCACAAAATTCTGTTGCATATTTCCATTTTGCTTCATTTACAGCCCATGTTTTTATTGCATTGTAGAAACTTCTGGTTTTCCTAGATGGTACTTTGGGTGGAGAACATTGAACTTTCGGTTTGATTTCTACAATAGACTTCTCTGTAGACCCATCATGTTTTTGTACTTTAATGTAAAAATCTGGAAAATATCTATGGATTCTGCCATCCACTGGTGATAAATATGGTATGATGATCTCTTCACTGCCCCACTCTAATATCGAATCGCTATTATCGCAGTACACCATAAATTTTCGTTCCCAAAGAGAACGATATGTTATACGATGGGGATCACCTTTATATTTTTTAGGGTTAATTGGTGAGTATTTACCACTATATGCCAAGACAAGAATACCTAAATAGTTTCATAGTAAGGATATTTATACATGCCAATAAGTAATGCTATTAAAAATCAAGTTGCTGGTGCGGTTGCAAGACAATCAACTAGAGTTGTAAACTCTGGGCTTAAACGGGTGATGGGAAATATTCCTGGCATGTCTGTTGGCCGCGGCGCAGATAATTCAGCATTTGTTCCCCTGAACAATGCCAGCGGCACTATGAATTTATCATATCCATTAAATGTGGAAGATGATCAACAACAAGGACATTATATAATGTTCATGGTAAATTCTACCACACAACCAAAGATAGCAAAAGGTGGTAAAACAGGCGGTAAAGCAGGGATAGAAAATCAAGAACAGGTGGGTGCGCCAGGCGCCGGAAAGGCAAATCAAGAAAGACTTAGAAGTGCTGGTAATGGTATTGTTATAAAAAGACCACCTACGTATCGTTTAGAAAAGGCAATATCTTTATATATGCCACCATCTGTCAAGGTTAATTATGGAGCTCAGTATAAAGACGATGAAATTGGTGCAATAACACAAACTGGTGTTGAAGTTGTCAATGCAGGCATCGAAGCATTTGCATCTGGTAAGATGCCTTCTATGACCTCGATGAAAAAAATAGGATCATCAATTGGGCAGGCTGCTGGTATTGTGGGTATAGAGAAAGCAATGCAAGCAGCAGATGCTACAGTCACACAGGGCCTGCAAACTGCTGTACAAATAAGTTCTGGTAGAATTTTATCTAACAAATTTGAATTGATGTTTACAGACGTTGGACGGAGGCAATTTAGTTTTACATTTAATTTTCTTCCAAAGAGTGAGCAAGAATCTGAAATGGTAGAAAAAATTGTACATGCATTTAAAAGACACATGTTGCCAGAATATGAAACTGGTTCATTTGGTGGTGTTTCATCTCAACAAGGAAGAGTCATGAGAATACCAGATACTTTCGATATTCAATATATGTGGCACTCTTCTGAGAATCCTTGGATAAACAAAATCTCAACGTGTTATCTTACTAACTTGGATGTTGAATATGGTGGAGATAAATATGCAACATTCGAACCTTTAGAAAACAAAGATGGTAAGGTTGGTCCACCTCCCATGAAAACAGCAATAACTTTGAATTTTAATGAGATAGAAAAAATTACAAGAGAACGTGTAGACGAGGGATTCTAATTATGTATTTTTCAACATTCCCTAAAATATATTACGATGGAAAAGGTGACGGTAATCATAAAGTGGTTACTAACTTGTTGCGCCGTGTTGCCGTTCGGGCCCAAGTAAAAACAAATGCTTCTCTTTTTGATACATATGATATCAAAGAGGGGGATAGTCCAGAAAGTATTGCATATAAAATGTATAATGATTCCAACTTACATTGGATCATTCTATTGCTTAATGATATTACTGATAGATTTCACCAATGGCCCAAAACCACACCACAATTTAATGCGTTTATTTCAGAAAAGTATGATAATCCTAATGCTGTACATCATTATGAAATAACTGCAACTTCTGGTGATACTACAAAAAAGATTGACATAGGTATAGATAATACAGACTATCCTACTGCATCAATAGTAACTAACTTTGAATATGAAGAGTCGGTAGAGGACAATAATAGAAAAATAAGACTTATCGATCCAGCACATATTCAACAATTTGTAAAAGAATTTAGAGAACTTATGCAAGAGAGTAGTTTTTAATGTCGGACTTTGAAAGTATTGGTCGTACAGGTGATTTTAAGTTAGATGAAACTTTAATCATAGGAGTTGATGGGACTCCTGTAGATGTAACCTTACAGGTTGCAGAATTAGAAATCATAGAAGATATTGAAAATCCTCACCTACAAGGAACAATTGCATTTTTTGACCAAGGAAACTTTCAAAACTTACTTCCTTTGATTGGTAATGAGATACTACAACTCAAAATAAGAACACCTGGCCTTGATGATAACGAAGACATCATTGAAGCATTGTTCTTTTTGGATACTATGATAGGTACAAAGGATATAAATGATAATAACAGGATGCATGTGTTTGAGTTTCAATCTTTAGAGTGTATCACTAATCAAAGAAAAAGTGTTAAGAGGACATTAAAAGGCACAATCGCTGATATGATTAAGACAGTCTTGAGAAATGATTTAGAATCTACCAAAGATTTTTATGTTGATCCTTGTGTTGGTATTAAGAGTATTATTGCTCCTGATATGTCTCCTTTCAATTTTATTAATATGATTCAACCACAAGCCGTGTCTAAGATGTACAAAAATCCCACTTATATGTTTTTTGAAAATATGAGAGGATTTCATTTCAGAGCATTAGAAAGTTTATATGATATAGAATCTCATGGGGATATAATGAGAGGGAATTATACGACTTCTACAGCTGCTGGATTAAATCGCAACAAAAAAGGCGGTATTGATGCTCTTATTGAATACTCACAGATGAGGGATTATACTGTAAATCTTGCATATGATCAGACAATAGATAGTAAAAATGGTGCATATGGTTCTAGTCTGATTACACATGATATTCACAACAAGACATTTACAGAAACATCATATAACTATCTAAATTCTTTTGAAGATGAGAAGCATATAAATTCTTTTTTTGGTAAAAAGCAAAATCCATTATATAGTAAAGTGGCAGTCAATAAATTTAAAAGTACAGCATCTGATGTTTCACAAAAGAGTTTCTACTTGCCTGTATCTCTTGCAGATAGAGATAAGAGAACTGACTCACATTATTATGATCATAAAACTGGCCACATATTCTCTGCATATAATCCTGATTCTTGGATAACTAAAAGAACTACTATGATACATAACTTTGATGCTGTTTCGGTGTCGATGTTTGTGGATGGCCATACTATGATAAATGCTGGTAATATTGTAGAAGTTAATATTCCTTATAATTCTCGTAATAAAGGGGATGAACAGTTGGATAAATTTTTTAAAGGGCCAATGTTAGTTCGCAACATTAAGCATATGTTTGATACTGGTTCTGGTAAACATACAATGCAAATGTCTTGCGTTAAAGATTGTGTTGAAGAAGAATTACCAGGCAGTCCAGAACTTTTTCCCGTACCAGACACGTATGGTAAATTTCGTCAACTTAAACCACTCAATATAGAATATTGAGTTTCCATTAGTATAGAAAGGAGAGTCCTAAAATTCCTAGATCAAAATCCAAAATTCAACTTAATGAAAAAAAGGAAGCAAAAATGGCTAAAACAAAAAATAGAATCAAATCTATGAAATTCCAACAACAAGATCGTAACCCACAACAGCTAAAACCCCTTTCACAAGAAGACATAAATATTTTGGAGACATCAGGATACAGAAAAGGACTTATGAAAACAAATGAAAAAATTCCACGACATGCGAACTCATTTGGATGAGGGGGTATATGACCCTAATATTTTTAAAGCAATATTCCTAGCTGGTGGGCCGGGCAGCGGTAAGTCTTTCGTTGTTCGGCGTACCACTGGGGGTTCTGGACTCAAGGTAGTTAATTCAGATGATGTCTTTGAGAAGTATCTTAAAGATGCTGGATTATCATTGAAGATGCCCAAGAGTGAAGAAGAACCTAGAGATAAGATTCGTGATACAGCAAAACGAGTAACAGCATCAAGACAAGCTAATTATATTGAGGGTAGACTTGGAATTATCATTGATGGTACGGGTAGAGAATCAGAAAAGATATTATATCAAAAGAGACAACTAGAAGAATTAGGTTATGATACGTATATGATATTTGTCAACACTTCTCTTGATACTGCACTTCAACGCAATGCAGTACGTTCCCGATCAGTACCACCATCAATCGTGACAAAATCATGGAAAGATGTACAATCTAATATAGGACTATTCAGTAACTCTTTTAGAGCGGGTATGATTATTGTTGATAATAATGATGCCGGTGAGGACATTTTCAAAGAAGTCTGGAAACGTGTAGGTAGTTTGTTGAAAAAGAAAGTAACTAATACTAGAGCTCAGAACTGGATTTCAACTGAACTTGCTAAAAAGAAGAGATAATGGTTTCTTACATAAATTCTGAAGATTTGAAGAAGATATATGAAATAGGTACGAGTAGTAATGAGTCTGGTGCTATTTTTCACGATTCTATATCTAACCATCTACAGATGTTAGAAGAGTGTAGAAACTTCTCAGGATGGGTGCGTATGGAAGGACAAGAAGAAACTACATATGATCTTATTCGTGAACATAGAGATCGTATGGTTCGTATAGATAATACAAGATATAACTCTCCAGATAAGCCTTGGGATAGGTGGCTTGCAATTCCCACACAAGAACATTTTCCTACTCTATATGATTTTTTACAGAAGAACACACACCAATACAAAGATTGTGCTGTCAGTAGGCTTGGTCCTGGCGCGACAATAAACCCCCATATTCATCATGTTCTTAAACCAAAATATCTCTATAATTTGTGTATAAACTTTCCAGAAGGGTGTAAGTTTGAGGTACATCCTAATGGTGAAATACCATATCGCCCAGGCGACATATATAGATTACAGACAAGACATTTACACAGTGTGACAAATGATTCAAATGTAGACAGATATCATGTGGTTATGGAGCATCTTTGACAAAAAAAAGAGAGTTTATTTCATATAGTGACTTGTATTTAAATTTCAGCTGTGGTATATTAAAGGAATATAAATTAGAGGAATATATAAATGGAAGAAGAGATTATTGAAAAGTAATTGGGAGTGGACTAAGGTTCGTAGTAATTATCATTTTGATGATAATGTTACAGACCAAGAAGGCGATTGGTTTACGATCTTAGGTTGTTTTGTGCTCCCTAACAGATGGAAAGAAGAAAGAGATCATCTGGTAGAATGCTCTACTAATCCTATCAATTGGGAAACACGCAAGTTCTATGGAAATAAAGAAGACCTGTCTCCCATGCTTGAACAAGAGGAGTTAGATATTAAACAGGGTGGTGGTAATCCTAAGACACTCATGTTGACAAATATGACAGAAGACTTTGATGACTATCCTGTGATTAAATCTATGATTGATTATTTTGGACTTTTAGGAAATGATGATGAGTTCAAAGTTCGTTGTCATGTGCAGACAACAGGGCAGATGTTTAATTACCATATAGATAAACTTTGGGACAGGGGTGATCCAGAAGAAGTATGTCGTATTACTTTTTTCCTAGAAGATTGGAAACCAGGCCAGTTCTATATGTATGGAAATTGTATATATGATCATTGGGTTGCTGGTGAAGCACACATATTCGATTGGCCCAATGTTCCTCATGCCACTGCAAACGCTAGTAATCACGTGAGAACTGCAATTCAAATAACTGGATTGAAATCAGAAAAAACTAAGGAAGTAATAGAAAATGGAAGAAGAGATCAAAGATTTTTTTGGTAATACTTGGAATCAAACAGAAGTTGATGAACATGTGTTGGAAAAAATTAAGGATGCTAGACATGTCATTGATGTGGGGTGTGGGTTTAATGCATACAAAAAATTTACTGATAATTTAATAGGTGTCGATATTGTCAACGAACGGGCAGATTGGATAGGAGACATTATAGACTATCCAAATAATACAGATCAGTATGATACAGCATATGGTTTTGACGTTGCAATCTGTTATGGTATCTTGCACTTCAACTCTTATGATTGGATTCGGGAGAGGTTAGAGTGGGTAGTAGAACATACTGCACCAGATGCACAGATACTAATGAAGGTTAATCCTTCTAAAAAAGAAGATCAGGCAGAAGAACTACGGAGTTCTGATGTTATTTGGTTTGACAAGTGGAATCATGGATTAGCCGATCATTTTGCACAGATATATAACTTAGAAGTTTGGAATTGGAGGGAATGGCGTAATCCTCTTGATAATAGTAAACGCTTGAAATTTGATTATAGAAAAAGGAGATAATCGTGGATACATTATTTACAGAAAGCACTGGTTTGATGGTGCTGTTGGTATATGGCATTTTTGCATTTGCTATGACCTATTGGTACTCTAAGGGGTACAACGATACTAAGGAATCATTCTTAGTCGCTCGTAGAGAGTTAAATACATTTCAAGGGAGTTTGAGTGTTACAGCCGCATGGTTATGGGCGCCTGGATTGTTTATCTCTGCACAACAGGCATACGTCAATGGTCTAGTCGGACTGTTCTGGTTCTGTCTAGGTAATTTCTTGACCTTGGGTGCATTTGCGTATTTTGCGAAGAAGATACGACAATGGGCGCCAGATGGATTCACATTCTCTGGTTATCTGAAAGAGAAGTTCTCTGGTAGGGTACAGGCGCTATTTGTCGTAGAGATGATGTTCCTCTCTATTTGTGCTTTTGCTATCAATCTGATTGCGGGCTCTAAAACTGTAGAAGTACTTACAGGACTAGACGCTGGAATTGTATCACTACTCATGGTTCTGATTGCAATCCTGTATTCATTTAGGACAGGCCTTAAAGCAACTGTAATGACAGAGATGATTAAGATGGTTGTAGTCTGGACAGGTGCTATCATCCTAGTTCCTTGGGTTATCTTAAACGCTGGTGGTTGGGATGTTGTCGTTGCTGGTCTTGGTGGTAAATCAGGATTGGGTGCAGACATTTTCGGTACACCATTTGCATGGGGTGTGTTCACTGGTTTTGGTGCAGCTGCATTTCTTGGTCATATGGGTGGTCCTTGGGGT
>Ga0114995_10002939_pt1 | contig 11741 bp, 7 predicted proteins | sample ArcticOcean_MG_C_11_FD_87038 | JGI IMG/M metagenome (GOLD analysis project Ga0114995, IMG submission 87038) | Marine microbial communities from western Arctic Ocean - ArcticOcean_MG_CB2_154 | ecosystem: Environmental > Aquatic > Marine > Oceanic | place: Arctic Ocean: Canada Basin | collected... | reverse complement strand
TTTTAACGAGAGCGTTGTTTTTTGAATTTTTCAAAAGAAAGTACTACGAAACTAAGAAACCCGTCTCTGCTACAGTGCTACTTTTTATTGCAACGCGAATGAACCGCTCGCTGGATTTTCCATGAACCAATATCGAGGTTTTAGATGTTCGTGAATGAACTCTAAACCAGAAGGAAGTAACTATTCGATCCAGCCAATGATAGATTTCTGTGCCGAATTGTTTTTGCAACGCTTTTTATTTTTTTCTATACTTTTTGTCTTTTAAGAAGAGGAAGCGAGCGCGTTGCTTTCGGAAGCGGCGCGATGGACTGCGACGCGTCTCGGTCGTCGTGCGAGTGCGAGAACGCGGCGGTGATCGAGACGAACGAACGCGTTTTACAGAAGTCTTAAAGGACGAAGCAAAGCTAATGAATTTGAACGCGCGTCTGTTTTTAACGCCAAAAGGAGCTTTTAGCGGCGCAGATACCAAAAGTTGAATAAGTCGGTACCGGTCGAGGCGAGCTCGTACTCTTCGGTCGCCGCGAAGAGCGATCTGTTCCTTGGATTTGTTCCGCGATGACCGTATTTGTTTTCTTCTGCTTGTTGTTGATCTCGTTCTGGTTCCCATCTCGTATCGCGCGCGTATCTTTGTCTCGATGAGTTCAAATAAACGTCGGAGAGGAAGAACAAAATTAAACCGATAACGAATCCTAAGAACAAATACGCGCGAAGACGCATAAGAAAGGTAAAGCTCGTTTGAAAACATCCCGAAGATGCAATGGCTAGACACGGTAAGCACGGCACAAGAAAACAGAAGAACTCGCACATGTCCCCTACGCCTTGTCTTCGCCTCGTTAAAGTTTGAATCAACCCTTCCGTATCGTGTATGCTCGCCGAAGCGTTCATGATGGGCTTTATATTTTGCGCGAAATCGACCATCGCAGAGTTACAGACTTCACACATCGCGCATTCGCGGTTCCTCAAGCTCTTCATGTACGCCACGCCGCACTCTTTGTTCAAATGTACGTACGAGTTCTTACATTTACATCCGAGCGCGCTCGCTATCAAAGCGTCGTTATTATTCACTCGCACGTCTTTCCTCGTTATCGTATCTAAACAAACTCGGCAGTTCCCTATATCCGCGGCTATCATAGCCGTACTATCGCCGCGCTCTATCACTGCTTCTCCTACGTTTCGCTCCTCACTCGCGCTAACGCCGTACTCTTCCTCAACCGATACTTCTTCTCCTCGCGCTCCTGCTGCTCCCGCTCCTCCTCCTGTTTCTTCTTCTCCTTCCTCTTCTTCTTCTTCTTCGATAGTACCTATATCTCTTCCTCTGCCTCGTCGTCGTTCACTTAACTCGACACCGAAACCAACTTCTTCCACTGCTCGACCGTTTTCTTCATCGATATCCGCTCTCGCTCTGGAACTACCGTTACCCATTAACTACCACGCTGACACTAAAACACGCAACCAGCGCTCGATGTTGAATATCGGTCTCTGAGGCTTTACTTCCGTGCGCTTTAATCGATGTATACCGCGCGATACTTTTCCTAAACACGAGGACAAAGTGGCAAAGATATTTTCACGAGAGTGCGAAAATAAAAGAAAACGTCGGTACAAGTACTACTACTAAAGAAAAATATCGCGACCTAGGTGACCCATTAACTAACACTGAACACGCACTTGAACGCACTTGAACACCAGTGTTCAATATCGGTCTCTCTGAGGCTTTACTTTTGTGCGTTTAATCGATATATACCGAGCGCTATAGCGAGCGATAGTTTTACTTAAAAGACAAAAGAGAGTGGCAAAGATATTTTCACGAGAGTGCGAAAATAGAAAAATATCGGGATTCTTGTTTAGGGTTTAGGGTTTCAAGTAAAAAGATAAAGAATTTAATACAGACGTAAAGTAATATATTTAAATCGATTACGTAATAGCAATAACAGAGAGAGACAGAGACAGAGAGAGAGAGAGAGAATATAATTGAAGGAATTAATGCGAGGAGTCTCTTTCGCGCGCGTGATTTTTGCCCCCTCATCTTCGGCTTCCAAAAGAACTCGTCATTAACTTTACTCATTTCGTCAAAAGAGGAATATCTGATGAGTATTGATTGATTAGCAAATAACGGAAGAGAAAGTGCATGCGAGCAAGCAATCAGAGAGAGAACACCGACACACGATTATATTGTATGAAATGAATTCATGAGAACGTGAGAGATCGATCGATGATTGCTTGTTTCGGTTTCGGATCTGCGCAAGGAATGCGAGATGGTCTGTTCTGTATCGAAGCCAAGCTAAGGAAGAAGACGCGAATACCTAAAACGAGGAAAGATGATGATGATGGGAGGAAGCGAGGAACGCGCGATGGTATGTTTAAGCCAGAGAAGACGCGAATACCTAAAACGAGGAATGATGAGAGGAAGCGAGTAAGCTCTCGAGGCGCTACTGATGGTGATCAATATCTGATCGACGCGGCGAGGAGACGAAAAGATGAAGAGGACGAGAAAGTCAGGACCGCCGCCGCGACGACGACGACGACGAAGAGGAACGAGCGATCGGTCGTCGAGGCAATTGAAGAAATTGGTGGGTTTTTTGAGATCGCCCTCGTCGATGTTTTGAACGACGCCGTCGATGCAGTTCATCGGGAGATTTTACGGGACGAGGACGAGGAGACGATGATGATGTGCGAGATTGGAGTATACAAAGGGAAGAGTTTTTGTGCACTCGTTGCAATGAGACGAAGAGATGAAATCGTCGTTGCTTGTGACTGTTTTGACGATCAAACCGTGAACGTCGATGAGAGCGGCGTCGGTTCGTTCGCGTCGTTCGCGAAGAGCGTTAGGAAATTCTGCGAGAAAACTGACGCGGAAGACGACGCTAAAAAGATAAACGAGGAAACTGGTATGCCCGATTTCATACAGGTTCTAAAAGGTGATTCGATGAAGTTGACCGTGAATGATTTCCCACGGAACAGACTGGCGAGGATTTTTTCAATCGACGGCAGTCACACAGAGGAAGCGACCGTATCGGATCTAAACCTCGCCTCAAGTCTCACGCATCCGAAAGGTTTGATCGTACTCGATGATTGTTTCAACCCGGACTGGCCAGGCTGCATATCAGGCCTCTCATCTTACCTAAGAAACGACGAAACCACTGAGACGAAGAAGTTCACTCCTTTCGCGATTGCGTTTAACAAAGTCTTCCTCGCTCGCGACAAAGACGCGATTCTCGCGTATAAAAAAGCTCTCCTCCCTAAATCCAGGAAAACCGCGATCCTATTCGGGCACGAGTGCTCCATTCTTAAGCACGGTTTCGTCGCTGCTTTTCATGCGAACGATGAACACCGTTATTAGCGTACGATCTGACGCGTAGCCGATTCGTTGAAATATATAAAATTCTCGCGCTATTTGTTCCAAAACGAATGTTTCACTCGCTCCACATTAAAATCGCCCCACAAACGACAAACTAACAATTTGACCATCAATAAGAGAGAAAAGAAGGAAAATGTCCAAAGCGACTGAAAACGATGATAACGACGAAGGCTTAACCATAAACATCACTCGCGACAACGCAGAAGAAGCATTCGGCGAATTAGCAGAAAAAAGGAAAGGTAATCCTCGTAAGCGCGTGGTCCAACGCGGTCAAAAGAAATGGATGGGCGGGAAACAAAAACGAATTGATTTCGAGCTCAAGGACGCTAAGAACGGGAAAAGAAATGGCAATAAAACAGGCGATGATTCGGACTTCGAGCGAAAGCGAAAGAGTTTTCTGAACGATCAAAACGAGCGAGAGAGCTCGGGGAGAGGGAAGATTTTGAACGAAAATGTCGAGTTTGGGATTTCTGGCACTGGCGGCTCCGTCAAGGCAGATGATGAGGATGGTAAAAATGAAAGAAAAGCGGGAAATGGCGAGAGAGTGGCGAAGATGATCGAGGGTAAGTCTGTTTGGGTGAAGAAACCGACCTCTTCTGCCAGTGTTCAGACGAAGAAGACGATGATGAAGAGGAAGAGGACGAATGATGAGGGCGATGAAGATGGCGACGGCGAGAACTTGAGCGCGAAAGAAATGTTTTTGAAGAAATCGAGAGAGCATAAGGAAAAGTTGGAAGAGATGAAGAAGAAGAGGAATAGCGAGGCGAGCGAAGAGGGAGACGATTACTATGCCGATAAGAAGAAGAAGAAAACTAACGAAGATGATGATGATGATGATGACGATGAAGCGTTTAATCCGGCGGATTGGGCGAATTTAATGAAGAAAGCGACGAAGAAGACTGAAAAAGACCAAGATGATGATAGAAAGGGAGGAGCAGCTTCGCGAGGAGAACGAAAAGACGATGCGCCGCATAGAGATCGAGTGTTTGATAGTAATACGCTCACCGCAAAGTCGTTTTCAGAGCTCGGCGTTCCAGATACTTTAACGAAAATAATGTCCGAATCTGCAGATTTGCAATTTACTGAACCGACGCTCGTGCAACAGTTGGCGATGCCGTCTATTTTAGCCGGAAAAGATTGTTACGTGCGCGCGGAAACTGGAAGCGGGAAAACTTTAGCATATGTCTTACCGATAGTTATTAGCTTAGGAACAGCAAAGCCTCGCGTGGACAGAAACGATGGCACGCGCGCGTTGATAATCGTGCCCACGCGCGAGTTATCCACGCAAGTTTCGTCCTTCGTCGAGAAGTTATCGAAGCCTTACCATTGGATTTCTTCCGGATCGATTCACGGAGGCGAAAACCGCGCGAAAGAAAAAGCGAAATTAAGGAAAGGATGCGTCATTTTATCGGCAACTCCTGGGCGACTTTTGGACCACTTACAAAACACGGAGGCGTTTGTCTTTGTTAACTGCTCGTTCCTCGTATTCGACGAAGCTGATAGAGTTTTAGATTTAGGATTTGAAAAAGATGTTGATGCGATATTGGACATTATCGAAGATACAAAGAAAGATGCGAAAAGTGCGCCATTCCAAATGACGTTACTTTCGGCGACATTGACGCCGGGCACGGATCGCTTACGAATGAAGATGCAAAACGCGGTGACCGTTGATGTGAATCCAGAAGCCGATCGTGAAATTGAATTTGTGCAACGAGATGATGACGACGATGATAACGAAAATGATGAAGATGAAGAAGGGTTAAGGCGCGCGATGGCCAGAGCTGCTGGGACTGTTGACGACACTAATAAACAACCACAACATGAAAAGAAGATTCGTGTTCCTGCGCAACTTACGCATACTATATTTGAAACGCCGCCAAAGGCTCGTTTAGCCGCAATTGCAGGATTACTCGCAGGATGGGCTTTATCAGATTTGAATAAAGTCATCGTGTTCTTTGCGAGCAGAGAGTCTGTCGAATATCATTACGAGATCTTATCTTGGCTCGCTGGGCAAAAGAATAAGAAGAATAGCAGTAGCAGCGATGATGACGACGATGACGATGATGATGATTCAGAAAACGAGGACGATAACAAAAAAGATTCTTCAATGCTATACGAAGTGTTTCGTTTGCACGGTGCGCAGAAACAGGCTGATCGTCAAAAAGTCGTCTCTCGATTCCAATCGCAAAAAAGGGGCGTTTTACTTTGTACCGATGTCGGCGCGCGCGGTTTAGATTTCGAAAACGTCGGCGCGACCGTTCAAGTTGACCCACCAGCAGATGCAAAGACGTACGCGCATAGAGTCGGGAGAGCCGCTCGTTTAGGAAACGATGGCGAGGCCGTTTTATTCCTCGCTCCAAAAGAGCTCGAATACGAAGACGTTCTCAAGGAAAGCATCGAAGATCTGTCGTTTGCGAAAGCAAATTTAGGGGCCGTTTTGAACGTTCTCGCAAAGACAACGATGCAAAAATATTGCGAACGACAACAAAAAGGCACACAACAACAACAACAACGATACTCTCAAAACAACCCAACTGAACACATCGCAGTGAAGGCTTTAATGCACGCGGCTGAAAAGAAAATGCGTTCAGACCCTGGCTTAAAATCGAGAGCCGAAGACGCGTTCCGCTCTCACGTCCGCGCCGTTGCCGCGTACCCATCCGCTCTCAAGCACATCTTCCACGTCAAAAGATTGCACCTGGGGCACGTCGCTGGCGCCTTTGCATTACGCGAAGCGCCTACTTTGGTCGGCAAAAAGGGCTCCGATTCATTCTCAAACGCCAAAAAGCTCGATAAGGTTACGACCATGCGCAAAAAACGCGAGAAAGATAGCCAATTGCGTAAAAAACGCACATCGAAGAAAATCGCTCAAAAACCAGCCACGCGAAATCGACTCGTCGGTGCTCTTTAACGTTCGTCGTTTCTTTTCCGCGTCTGTCTCGTATTTCACGCACAGACAAGCGAGCGAACGCAAAAGCGAGAGAAACGCGTAAGGCAAACATTTACTAGCGCGTCGCAGCACCTCATAATAACACGGCCGCACACACACACACACACACACACACACACACACACTCCTAAATCTACCTATTCATGTAAACCGACCGTTACTCTCTCTCTCTCTCTCTCTGCGCAATCGTGCGCCTGGCGACAAAAATCTCCAAAACAAGCAAATTTCACTTTGGATGTTTGTTTTGCTGACTGTGCATAAAAAGCAAACTCGCATTAATGCAGAGCCTTAAAATCAATAAATAATCGATTTGAGAATTAAATTAAACGCATCGTAAAAATGACCTCCTCGTTCGTGATTTCGAACGCAATCTCGCGCATGTCTTGCCCGAAGCGAGCTTTTCGCTTTCGTAGTACGAACGATAGTTCTAAGAACTTTGATCGATTACAATCAAACGACGAGAGCGTAAAGAATTGGAGAATTCGTTCATTAAATGAAGATTACGATGCTAAGAAAGAGAGCGCGAAGAACGCGTTAAGAAATAAAAGTAGGGGAAGAGAGAGAGTTTGTGTGAGCTTTTTTGATGACGAAGATCGTCCGCGTTCTTTTGTTTCAGTGCGAAGTACGAGCGCCAGTAGTAGTGCTAATGACTGCGATGAAGATAAAGGTGAAGACTTTGAAGGCGAGAAAAAGAGGACGGCGAACAAATCGTGTTCGTTGAAATTCTTGAAAGAGATTAAGGAAAAAATGGACGACCCGTTAGCAGAATCGACTACGCAGGCGCTATTAGTCGTGTCTTTGATAGTAATCGCGGTCGTTTTGTATATGTTGTCAGGACTTGGGAGCTTAAAGGCGACGACTGACGTGTCGGTGGCGGTCGAGTTAGTGAAGAGAGCGTTGGCGAAGACTGGATTTACGGCTGCGTTTGCGTTGATTTTTATATCAGAACTTGGAGATAAGACTTTTTTTATTGCCGCTTTGTTAGCGATGCGTATGGGGAGAGCGCCCGTGATCGTTGGGGCGACTTCTGCGCTCGGTTTGATGTCCGTGATTTCGGTTATTATTGGGAGAGTTTTTTCAGCCGTGCCGGCGAGCTTTTCGAATACGATTCCGATTGGCGAATACGTCGCCGTTTTGTCTTTGTTGTTCTTTGGATTGAAGTCTTTAAAAGATGCGAACGATATGCCAAAGAAAGTTAGCACTAATAATAATGGAACGATGACGACGATGAATAATAACGTGGATGGCAACGGCGTTGTTATAGAAGGCGCTTTAGCCGAAGCCGCCGAAGACGTATGCAAAGTCGAATCGAAAATAAGTAATCAAAAGGATGGATATTTCAGAAATATCATCGAAACGTTTTGCTTAATATTCGTCGCAGAGTGGGGGGATAGGTCCATGCTCGCAACGATTGCCTTAGGGGCGGCGCAAAATCCAGTCGGCGTCGCTGTTGGAGCGACTGCTGGTCATTTATTCGCGACGATTATTGCCGTTATTGGCGGGAGTTTGATTTCAAAGAAAATTTCAGAACGATTCGTAGCGTTCTGTGGAGGCTGGTTGTTCTTAGCGTTTGCCCTATTCACGGCTTTGGGAATCTTTTAAAAATAGAAGAAAATTCAAAAAGCGTGTGCGCGTGCGTGTGTTTTAGACGCGCGCGCTACTACGTCTCTTAAAGAATTATATTATTTTAATAAGTCCATTTATATATGTTCAACGTGTACATAGTGCATTTATTTACTACTATTCTGGGAGGATTTTTGATAATAAAGCGATCAAGACGACTCCAGCTAAAGCGCCCGCTAAATGCGCGATATGATTGACTCCGCCAAGACCAACACCTCCAACCGATTTTCCAATCATTGATGTTTCGTGCAAAATTCTTTGCAAGACGAATTGTCCAAGAACGACGACTTCGAGAATTCGTTTCCATTCAAACTTTAATTTCACGAGTACTGATACGGCAAACAAACCAAAAACCGCTCCAGAAGCGCCCAACGAAATCGTCGAAGATGTGCCGACGCCTAAAATGCCACCAGCCGATTTCGGTAACACGATCCAAGACACTACCGAAGCGCCAACGCCAGTGGCTAAATACGAACACCATACCCCAAAAGCACCTTCCTCTTCCTCGATCAACTTCCCAAATATATACAAAAAGAAAATATTCGACGATAAATGATCCCACGAAGCGTGACAAAACGTGCAAGTCACAAACTGCCACCACAGCGGACTCGCGTGATTTAAATATAACATCTTCATCTGCGGTATCAAGAGCCAATGATCGCACGCGAAGAACAAAAAGTTCAAGAACAACAAAGCGAAAACGCCGTTATACTCTTCCCTCTTCTTCTTCGTCGTCATTTTCTGTACGCTCCCTATCGCGCTTCCTAACGCCTTCGTCGCGTCTTTCGCCACGTATTTCTTCATTATATCGCTCAACGAATCATTGGTATTACTGTTATCGTAATTACTACTACTACTACTATTCGACTTCGATGCGAACATTTTCGCGCTCGTGCCCCTGCTGCGCCGTTCAAAATCAAAACCTTCAAATCTCTCTCGAGTGCGATTAGTATCACACCCATCACCCCTGAAACTACTGCGCTCACACAAAACCATCCTCGCACTACTACTCCTTAAACTCGTTTTCTTGTTCTCGTTTCCATCTTTATCGCGCGGCAATAAAGATTTCGGCGCGATGTTTATCTTAACCGTCCTCGTCATCATTTCTTCCCTTGGTTCAAATCCTTCAAATTCTTCCAATTTATCCAATTCTTAAGAGAAGAGTTTGCGATAGAAACGAAACAAAAATAAGCGCTTTCAGAGCGGCACAGGTCGTTCGATCTCCTTCTTTAAAAGGAGTGCATAAACGACTCGGAAAATCGCCACACAGACAGACACACACACACAGACAGAGAGAAATCAAAAGTGGAGAGTTTTGGAAAAAATGGATCATTACAAAGAACACGTTCCTCGATGAAAAGTAAACGCGCGGCGTGCGCAGTTCTTAAAGAATCAGTCAATGCGAAGAAAAACAAAACGCGCGCGAGGGAAAGAGCGCTTACGAAGTTCTTCCAAAGCAGCGCGAGAAGAGAAAACGTCGCTCGGAAAGCGCATCGGTCAAACGTTTTTTAAGTATTTTATTTGTTAACAAAAACAGAGAGAAGACAGAAGAGAAGTAAAAGAAAAGCTGAAAAAGGCGTTTTTTCTTTGAAAACCTTTCCGTTTCTCAACGAATGCTGTAGCCTTGCCTGGTTAAAGGACAGAACTATGTCTGTGTCGATAATGCTGCGTATTTATATTTAAGTAAACAAATAAATGCATAATACAATAAATAATAATAAGTCTGACGTTTATTACAACCTTTGCTTTATTCCAATAATACGTCTAAAAAAGGTATGCTCAAGATATGCTTTTAGGGTTTAGGGTTTTCCTCTCTATGCTTTTAGGGTTTAGGGTTTTCCTCTATACCGTAGTTTTTACTCGCCTACATAAACGTCACTTTTTAACGAAGAGTTCTTAATAATCGAACTTTGAATACTAATCGATTTAAGTTTAAGACGTAAAAAGAGAGAGAGAGAGCGATGAGAACAACGAGTTCGTCAGTGCGCTGCTCCAGCAGTTGCAGTAGCAGTACGAGCGAATTCGATCGTAATCATAATCATCAGAAGATGAATATGAAAACGAGGAAGAACGTGATGCGTTTTTCCCAAGCACGCAGTCAAAGAAATCGTTCGATTGGATCGGAGCACGCGATGATCGATCGAGACGAGCTCGAGATCGGCCAAAGCGCACAAAAGAATCCATCGCAGTGGCTTCAGAGAGCTCGCGAGAGCAGAGAGAGCGAGCGAGTCGGCGTCCTGTTATTGAACCTAGGGGGGCCAGAGACGTTAGATGACGTCGAACCGTTCCTGTATAACCTGTTCAGAGACCCTGATATAATCAGATTACCGAGACAGTTACAATTTTTACAGACAATAGTAGCGAGCGTGATCTCGAAGTCGAGGGCGCCGAAGAGTAGGAAAGCGTACGCGTCAATCGGCGGTGGAAGTCCGTTGAGGAGGATAACGAACGAGCAAAAGAACGCGTTGAAGGCGGCGATTAGGAGGAAAGGGTTTGAGAGTTGCGAGTGTTACGTAGGCATGCGATATTGGAAACCGTTTACGGAGGATGCAATAGAGGAGATTAAGAGAGATAGGATAACGAGGTTAGTCGTGTTGCCGTTGTATCCACAGTTTTCGATATCTACGAGTGGGTCGTCGTTGAGGTTGTTGGAGGAGATTTTTAGAGAAGACGACGTCTTGAAACGTTTGAACATGCAACACACGGTGATTCCGAGTTGGTATTCTAGGCCTGGCTATGTGAGGAGTATGGCGAAGATGATTAAGAAGACGTTGGAATCGGAGGCGTTTGTGGATGCGCCGGAGAAACCGGTTGTTTTTTTCTCCGCTCACGGAGTGCCGACGTCGTACGTCTTAGAAGGTGGCGATCCTTATAAGGACGAAATGGAAGAATGCGTGAAGTTGATTACGGATGAATTGAAAATGATTGGATGCGAAGGGTATAAGCATGTTTTAGCGTATCAATCGAGAGTCGGTCCTGTGGAATGGCTGAAACCGTATACGGATGATACCATTAGAGCTCTCGGCGATCAAGGAACAAAAGCTTTATGCGCCGTCCCAGTATCTTTCGTCTCCGAGCACATTGAAACTCTCGAAGAAATGGATCAAGAGTATAGAGAACTGGCCGAGGAAAGCGGCATTGAATATTGGGGACGCGTTCCAGCGCTCGATTGCGACGAAATCTTCATAGACGATCTAGCCGACGCCGTCGTCGAAGCTTTACCATCCTCTACGACGACTACGTCGCAGTCGCAGTCGTCAAAAAATACTACTACTTCTACTACGAAAGAAATCGTCCCCTCAAAAACGTCAGTCGACGAAATTTTATCGGCCTATGATAGTAAAGACCTCACGATTCCAACGAGAGAATTCACTTACGAAACCGACGACGTGCTCCCATTCATCGCGGTCTCCGCGTTTTGTTTATTCCTAGGGATCCAAGTTCGTCTCGGTATCGAAGGGATTTTCGCGCCAGGCGCCGGAATCGTCCCCGACGGCCTAGGAGGTTCCGATTTCTTCCCGTTTCAGTAACATAATTAAGTAGCAGTAGGAGCAGTAGTAGTAGCAGTAGTAGAGCGCGCTCGACGACGAGCTCTCGAAAACTAACAAACAAAACTAACAACAAAGCGTCAAACTATTTAACACGTCATATACTAATCACGTAAAACGTATTATCTATCTCCGAAGTGCGACAAAAATGATCACGCGCACGATCTCACTCGCATACACGCGCGCCTCAACAAAGACTCGAACGAAATCCACGCTCTCAATCGCTTCTTTCGATCGCTCGCGGCAACGTCGCCGTCTTTCGCGT
>Ga0114995_10002936_pt1 | contig 11744 bp, 13 predicted proteins | sample ArcticOcean_MG_C_11_FD_87038 | JGI IMG/M metagenome (GOLD analysis project Ga0114995, IMG submission 87038) | Marine microbial communities from western Arctic Ocean - ArcticOcean_MG_CB2_154 | ecosystem: Environmental > Aquatic > Marine > Oceanic | place: Arctic Ocean: Canada Basin | collected... | reverse complement strand
TGATGGGCACGTAATTACGCAAAATGAATTAAGTTTAGATGAGTATTATATGAAGCCAATCAACTCAAAATAGTGACGAGTCTTGGCTCGGACTATACTTTACTAAGGGGATATTTTTAGAAAAATGATACTCAGAGGAGCTGTTCAAACAATATTTGGAATTTTAACCTTTATTCCAGGCGTCTATCAATGGCGTGCAAGGAAGCTAGGCTCTGGGGGGAGTTATTCTTCGTTATATTGCTATAGTGTTTATCTTCGCCACATGGTTAAAGCAAATGAAAGTGGATTGAATATTAAGCCGAATACTGTTGCGGAACTAGGTCCAGGGGATTCTCTAGGGATTGGTTTAATGGCGTTACTACTAGGGTCTGAAAAGTATTATGCATTCGATGTTGTGAAATTTTCTGATCTGTCTAAAAATTTAGTTATTTTAGATGATTTAATCATTTTATTAAAAAAACGAGAAAGTATTCCTGATGACGTTCAATATCCTCGAGTTTGTCCAAAATTAAATAATTATTCTTTTCCTGAGGAAATTTATTCAGATGATTATTTAGAGTACTGCTTGTCAGATGAAAGAATTAAAAGGATTAGAGACTCTTTATCTGGCGGTTCAATGATTGAATATAAAGCACCATGGTTTAATAAGGAGGCAGTTCAGGAGAATACTGTAGATATGATTATTTCCCAAGCAGTGTTAGAGCATATTGATGAATTAGATCTTACTTATCGGCAGTTGTATCAATGGTTAAAGAGAGATGGGTTTATGACGCATTGTATTGATTTTAAATCACATGGTTATGCTAAAACCTGGGACGGGCACTGGAAAATTTCTAGTTGGAGATGGTTTCTACTTCGCGGTAATCGGACGTATTTTATTAACCGAGAACCCTATTCAACACACACAACTTTATTGGAAAAATACAAATTTAGAATTATGAAAGAGGTAATTGTAAAAAAAGAACCTTCCTTTCAAAATAATATTACCAGTAAGTCTGATGCAGTAATTAGTGGTGCTTTTATCCAAGTAAAAAAACAGCCTGAAGTCTGCTAATGAAAGTTTTAATCTTATTTTCTAGCAGTGGCATTGGCGGTGCTGAGCGCTCATTAACAAGAATGGTTAGTAATAACAAGAATCTAGATTTGACATATGAACTAGCAACTTTTTCACAAGATGGTGATTGGTTACAATGGTCAAATAGTCTTGATTTGAAATCAACTTGTTTTGATAATAGTTTTTTTAAGACCGTAAAGTATATTCAAAAAAATAACCCTGATTGTATCTATATTATTGGTTTTAGATTATCGGTGTATCTACGCTTTTTGAAGTTTCTATTTCCTAAAACAAAGCTGATTCAAGGAGTACGTTGGAATCCTGAATCCAATGTAAGTCTTGATAAATTTTTTAGGTTTGTTGAGCGATATTTTTCATTTTTATTGACATCTTATATATCAAATTCTGAAGCGGCTAAAAGAACAATGGTTAATTTTGGAATTAATAAAAATAAAATTTCTGTTATCCATAATGGAATAAATAGTCACTCAAATCAAGGGAAAAAAACCCATCATAATCGGATAATTTCGGTTGCAAATCTAAATCCAAGAAAGGGCTATATTGAATTCTTAAGTGTTGTTGAAAAAGTTGTTGAGCAATTTCCAGATGTGGAATTTTTGTTTATCGGTCGAGATGATATGGATGAAACTATCAATAAAAAAATGAGAGAGAGGGGTTTAGATAAAAATGTTAAATGCATGGGGTTTCAGAGTGATATTTCCCAGTATATGCAGCAATCACAAATTTTCGTCCTTCCTTCGCTATACGGAGAGGGCTGCCCAACAACAATACTAGAAGCTTTTATGTATAAAATGTGTGTAGTGGCATATAAAATTGATGGCATACCTGAATTGGTCGATGATCAAAAAAATGGACTCCTTTTTGAATTAGGTCACGAGAGTCAAATGGCTGATGGAATTATTGATTTGTTACGCCATCCTTTAAAAGCTGAAGAGATGGGGAATGTGGGGCATGAAAAAATCTCTTCACATTTTTTAATGGATGATATGCTATCTAAGCACAATAATTTTTTCTTGGGAGTGAAGTGATTCTATGTGCGGAATAGCTGGAGGTATTGGATTAATCGATAACAATATTAAAGATATTGTAAGCTCACTTATGCATCGAGGCCCTAATTCTCATGGAATATATAAGCACAACATACTGAGTTTAATACATACCAGATTATCTATCCAAGATATAGAGCATGGTTTTCAGCCATTTTCAATAGGAAGCTATGTAATTATTTTTAATGGTGAAATATATAATCATTTAAGTTTACGGAGTAAGGTAGCTCACTATAAGTTTAAAACCCAGAGCGATACAGAGACTTTTTTAGCATTATTTGTTGAATATGGAATATCTGCATTAAATGATTGTGATGGTATGTTTGCATTTGCGATTTTGGATAAGAAATCCAATAAATTGTTTTTAGGTAGAGATAGGGCAGGAAAAAAACCTTTGTATTTTTATAAGAAAGAAAAGGCGTTTGTTTTTGCAAGCGAGCTAAGTACATTGAAAATTGGAGTACCTGATTTGGAGATTGATAAATCTCAAATATACTCTTATATTAGGAGTGGATTTTTTTATAGAGAAAATACACCTTATAAGCATGTCTTCGAGGTAGCCCCAAGTCATGTGTATACAGTTGATTTAAACAGTTTGCTTATAGAAAAAAAATGCTACTTTAATTATTTGGATTATTATAAAAAAGACAAGATAAGCAATTTTAATATTGCATTAAGTAGAGTTGATAAGTGTTTACATCAAAGTATTAAAGATAGGTTGCTTTCTTCTGACTTAGAAGTTGGGGCTTTTTTAAGTGGTGGAATTGATAGCTCGTTAATTGTTGCTATTGCAAGCCAATACGTTGATCAACTAAAAACCTTTACAGTGAAGTTTGAGGGGATGTCTGATGAGTCAAAACTAGCAAGGTTAACAGCCAGTAAATACAAGACTGACCATACAGAATTATCCATATCAATGAATCTAAAGGATGATGTAGAGAAGATTCTTCTTAATTATGGTGAACCATTCATGGATAGTAGTGCTATTCCAAGTTACTATGTGAGCAAAGAAGCAAAGAAGCATGTGACAGTAGTATTAAATGGCGATGGTGCTGATGAATTATTTGGTGGGTATCGTCGATATGTGCCAGCGGCTAATGACTGGCTAAAGTTTGCGTCAAATTTTACTTTTTTAAGTTCAATGTTGCCAATCCCTCATAATAAGCGATCTACTTATAATTACCTTTATCGAATGTTAAAGATATCAACTAAAACTGGATTAGATTTTTACAATAGTGCAACTAATGATATTTTTGAAGATGTTTATCAGTTTAAAAATAATCAGACTTTTTCAGATATGAATCAACAGATCTTGGACATTAATGGTGAAAACATATCAGAATTATCCAAGATGCTGCTTATGGATTTTAATTTTATATTGCCAGGTGACTTATTAAAGAAGATGGATATAGCGACTATGGCTAATTCGTTAGAGGGGAGAAGTCCGTTTTTAAGTAAATCAATGCTTGAATTGGCACCTACATTAGATGATAAATATAAAATTAGAGGAACTAAGACGAAGGTTGTTTTAAGAGAATTAGCTAAGAAGTATCTTTCTAAAGAGTTAATTAACCAGCCAAAAAGAGGGTTTGAAGTTCCATTAAAAAAGTGGGTGGAAGGAGATTTAAGAGAGAATATTTTTGATAGAATTAATAAGAATTGTTATTCTAGTGAATTTATTGAATGGAATTTTATAGATAAGTTGCTGAATAATAAGTTAGATGTATCAAGTGAGAAAAGAGCAAAAATGCTATGGACTTTATATAGTTTAGAAGTATGGAAAGAGTCTCAATTGTGACCAAAGTCGCAATTGTTATCAATTCAGCATGGCAAGGGTACAATTTTAGGTTGAATCTTGCTAGAAAGCTTAAAGAGAATAATTATAAGGTTGTATTTATTGCGCCAGAAGATGGAGAATACAGTGATAAATTAAAGTCAGAATTTGAATTCATTCATGTCGCTTTTAAAGCAGGAGGAATGAATCCTATAGATGACTTAAAAGTTTGCCTTTCGTTGTACAGGGCATACAAAGAAAATAAATTTGATATTGTTCTTAATTTTACAATTAAGCCTAATATTTATAGCGCCATGGTTGCAAAATTATTACATATAGACTCTATTAATAATATTACAGGGTTAGGCACTGTATTTATTAAAGAAACCTTGATTACTTCTATTGTAAAGTTACTTTATAAGATGTCTTTAGCTTGTTCAACATATGTATTTTTTCAAAATCCTGAAGATCAAAATTATTTTTTAAGCAAGAGGCTAGTATCTATCAATAAGTGCAGTGTAATACCAGGAAGCGGCGTAGATACTAACAAATTTACACCTGTTGATCATGATAATGATGGTATTTTCAGAATCTTATTGGTTGCAAGGGTTATCCAAGATAAGGGTATTTTTGAGTATATTGATGCTGCATATATTCTTAAAAATAAATATAGCAATATTGAATTTGGGTTATTGGGTGAGTTGGATTCAATTAACCGAACAGCAATACCAAAGAAAAGAATACTAAAGCTCCATGATGATGGCGTGATAAATTATTTAAGCAAGACAGATAATGTTCGAGAGCAACTGGCCAATGCTGATTGTGTAGTTCTTCCTTCGTATAGAGAGGGAAGCCCAAGAAGCTTAATGGAAGCCTCATCAATGGCAATACCTATTGTCACAACTAATGTTGTTGGCTGTAGGCAAGTAATTGATGATAATATTACAGGCTTCTTATGCCAAGTTAAGGATTCATTTGACTTGGCCTTAAAAATGGAAAAAATGTTTAATATGCCAGAGAGTGACAGAAAAAAAATGGGAGAATTAGGCAGAAAGAAAATGCTAAAGGAGTTTAATGAATCAATTGTGATTAATAAATATATAGATACTATAAAATATATTCTTGCAAAGAAATCTTTATGAAGCGCGCTGTTGATTTATTTATTGCGTCAATCTTAATTATTCCGATTAGCATGTTGATAGTAATTTTCGGGATAGTGATTAAAATCAGTTCAAAAGGCCCTATGCTGTATTGGTCTGATCGTATTGGGAAAAATAATAATATTTTTAGAATGCCAAAGCTTAGATCGATGAAAGTTGGCTCGCCTATTGTAGCGACACATTTGCTAGATAATCCAGATATTTTTCTGTCTTCAGTTGGTGGATTTTTGCGCCATTCCAGTCTAGACGAGCTACCGCAATTATTCTCAGTTTTAAAAGGTGATATGAGCTTTATAGGACCGCGTCCTGCGCTTTATAATCAAGATGACCTAATTTCTTTGCGTACTGAGAAAGGCGTGGATAAATTACTACCTGGCATTACAGGCTGGACACAAGTGAATGGAAGAGATGAGCTTTCAATTCCTGATAAAGTCGTATTGGATGTAGAGTATCTAAATCGTCAATCCTTTTGGTTTGATATGAAAATATTAAGGATGACCTTCTTAAAGGTTATTAAGCGCAATGGTGTGAGTCACTAGTAAAGGTATTGAACTAAGTTGTTAGCTTTTCTGTAGTGAGTTAACAATTAACCAGTTACTATCATTCCAACTTTGAAGATATCTCATCGCACTAGCTTCTGATTTCCAGCCACCTCTGAGCATAATTTTCTCCAGGGGGATGTTTTTGTTTAATAGGTCAATCGCAGCACCAACTCTAAATGAGTGACCTGATAGTTCTCCAATTTGATTCAGGCCGGCTTGCTTTTGAAGACTCTTTAAAATATGGTTAATAGATGCAGGTGTGAGAGAAGATTTGGTAGATAGATTTCGCTTGAAGCTTCTAAGGATATAGCCACTATCTTGATCAATTGCCAATGACCAGCTTGAGATCATCTCAGAGAGCCCAGCAGATATTAGAATTATTTTCCCTTGGTTGTACTGATCAGTTTTAGAGTGTCGAAGTAAAAGTGCATGTTTATGATTGCCAAAATGTTGAAGGTCTTCAAATTTAAATTGACAAATTTCAGAGCGTCTGCGCATAGTTTCATGACCGAGTTTTAAAAGTAGCTTATTTCTAAGGCTAACTATATCGTCAGAACAAACATTTTTAAGTTGTATCAAAATATCATAAGTTAGAGGTGTTGCTTGTTTTTGAGGCTTCCCAAATTTTCTTCTAAGTTTTTTAAAAGTTAGAATGACTATAGGTTCTTTTGTGGGGTTGGTGCTTTTGGTGAGATTGAATATACTGCTAAGACTGGCTACTCGCCTTTGGATTGTTGCAACAGTTAGCCTCTCACCCATCTGCAGAATATAGTCTGCAAATTTATCTTCATGAGTATCTAGAGGATCGTATTGATATTTATGACACCAGGTGGAATAATGCATATAATCTGATTTATAAGATCTAATTGTATTGGGCGCGTAAGCGCCCTCTAAAGAATCGAACAGGAGATTTATTTTATGCATTTTAATTCCAAATGGTATTTTAAGTACCATTATATACTATTTTTATGATTTCATCAAGACAAATAAAGGCCGCACGCATGCTTCTTGGGTGGAGTGGCCAAGACCTGGTCGATAAGAGCGGTGTTGGGATTACAACATTAAGAAGATATGAAGCTCAAGATGGAATACCTAACGCAAATACATTTGTTCTTAAGGCTATTAAGGATTGTTTGGAAGAGGCGGGAGTGGTATTTTCTGGAGACCCTGTTAAGAGTCCAAGTGTATCACTAAATCAAAAAGATTAGTTATATACTGTTTCGTCTTTTTTGAAGTTCAAGCAATTTCCCAAGTGTTTCAGAAAACTGCCTTTCATCCGCGGTTCGATAGCGTTGGATAAAGCTTAATTTTTGAGTATCAGGCATTGCAGCGTCCTTGAGTTGTTGGGATCTCTTGCTTGTATTGTGAAGTATCATCTGGGCTGGTATGTCACTACCAAGGTTTCTAGAAAGTTGTTCGAGATATCGTTGCAGTGAAGTTGATTGGATTTTGTTAGAATCTTGTGTCATCTTTACTTTGGGTGAGAATCTGTTATCAAGAAGAGCACCTCCATTTATAAATTTTATCTTTTTATTAACGTTGGCTAAGTTCTCAGTTTCTCGAAGTATGAAACTATACAAATCAAGATCTTCCTCGGAACACTTTTTGATAATATAGGCTTCGGCCATTGGCATATGTTTTTCGACATAACCCCATCCAGATACATCACTTAGGTTTTGAAAGTCAATTTCATCCATCAGATTGATTTTATCTACTGTGGCGCGAGGATTACATGTCGGTTTTCCAAGACGGGCAGCCTCTATGGAATCAATCAATCTTGAGTCTAATTCGCAATTATTACTAAGACTTTTGATGGCCTTAACAGTATGTTCGGCCTCAATACTGGCAAGATCAAACATGGCATTTTCAGTATTTTGAATGCGTATGAGTCTTACAGAGCATTCGTCCATTTTTGCAATAAGTATTTTTTCAATGTATGTTTGTGGGTCAAAATCAACTGTTAAATTTTTAACAGTCTCATCAAATAATGACTGTTCATCGGTATTTATCCAGCGTCTTGCAGTGAGTCCGTGAGTGGTTGAATTGCGACTAGAGTTAGCCTTGCCTTCGTCAGTTTTTGGGCCACTGGTGTTTTTAATTTTATTAGGCATGATGTAGGGGTTATAATTAAACGATTACCTTATTTTAACTAAATTTATAAAATTATTTGTGCAAATAAACATCTTTTTACGAAACGAACTAACCTTTGATAAATGCCCTTATCATCTATTAAATCACCAGCAGTTTTTCAAGTATAGTTTGACCTCTCTTCTAACAGAACAAAGGACTATTGATAAATACCAATCTGAATCACCTGCCAATGAATCCAACTTTAGTGGGCAAGGTTTGAGGTCAGCGAAATAAATTCCAGGCACGCTCGTGGCCATAATAAATAAAGAATTTTATTATAAATTCTATACCGCCAATTATCACGGCGATCCTTAGTTCTCCTGTCACTATGAAGGCGATGCAGGCGGTTGTCAGTGTTGCAGTAATTCGCCAGGTGAGCGCTTTTGCCAGAGCACATATTCGAGAATCCGAGTTCTTCAAGTCAGCTATTAGTTGCATAAAATATCTTTATAAAGTGCTGGATCGTTGTTGGGCATACTTATTGATTCTGGGCGCGCGTTAATATTAGTTCGACCAGCACTTTTGCTGATTCTGCTACCGTCCGGTCTTCTGTTTTCAGGATCAAGCTAGGGTTTTTAGGCGGCTGGTACTCGCTGTCTATACCGGTGAAATTGGGAAACTCTCCACTTCGCGCTTTTTTATAGAGGCCCTTTGGATCACGTTCTTCGGCAAGAGCTAGGGGTGTATCAACAAATTCTTCAAGAAAATCGTCAGGCTCAAATAAACTCTTTGCCATATCGCGCTCATAGTGAAATGGCTAAATAAAGGCTGTGAGCACGATGACTCCATCATCCATCATTAGTTTAGCGACTTTTGCAATTCTTCTAATATTTTCCACTCTGTCGGCCACTGTAAACCCTAGGTCTTTTGAAAGGCCGTGGCGCACGTTGTCTCCGTCTAAAATCTATGTTCGGTAACCTTGTTCATGGAGGACTTTCTTTACTGCGCTGGCGATTGTAGACTTTCCTGAGCCTGAGAGACCAGTTAGCCATGCCACTCTCTAGCTCGGTGCCCAGATAACTTTTCACGGGCGGCTCTGTCTACCAAATGTGCTTGTCTATGCACGTTAGATGATCGACGAAGTGCAAAACGAATCATCCCTGCTGTAACGGTTGCGTTACTAAAGCGGTTGATCAATACGAAGGCACCCAACCCAGGACAATCGGCATAGGCCTCAAATGGGATTTCGGCATCTAAGGTGATCTGGACATTGGCGATCTCATTAAAAGATAGCTCTCTGCCTGATAAGTGCTGGAAGGTGTTAACGTCATACTTGAACTTAATATCGGATAAGCTAGCATTCGCCTGACTGGTGCCTAGCTGTAAAATATATCGTCGTCCGACGTAGCCTGGTTCGTTGTCCATCCATACAAGTTTCTGCGTCAAATTGATCTGAGACTTCACAGGGTGCATCTGCGGAGACGATCAAGTCTCCTCGAGAAAGATCAATTTCACGATCCAGCGTCAAGGTAACTGCCTGTTAGGAACTGCTTGGTCTAGATCGTTGGTTGAGAGTACGATTCGATCAATCAACGCGATTTGACCTAAGGGTAATGCTCGAATCTTATCACCTGGTCTAATGCTACCGGCGACGACGGTACCTGAAAAACCACGAAAGTCAGCATTTGGTCGATTAACCCATTGGACTGGAAATCAGAATGAGTGTTGGTTCAGTCTCTCTCGAATGTCAACGGTTTCCAAAAATCTCAAAAGAGTAGGCCCTTGATACCAATCCATTCGCCCGAAGCGTTCAATAATGTTGTCTCCTTTGAGCACAGAGAGTGGAGTAGGTGTGACTGACTTGAACGCCAAGTGCTTGCGCAGAGCTTGGTAATCGTTACAGATCGCATTGAAGCGGACGTTAGAAAATTCCACTAAATCCATTTAATTAACGGCTAACACTACGTGCTATATGCCAAGCAGTGAGGCAATAAAAGAATGTCGCCGGGTTTGGGTGAGCACGTCTTGGCTTGCTTCAATTAAAATAATTGCAAAGTCGGCTGTCGAGGCACCGGTCACCATGTTGCGGGTATATTGTTCATGTCCTGGGGGGTCGGCAACGATAAATTTACTATGATCTGTGTTGAAGAAGCGATAGGCAACATCAATAGTAATACCTTGTTCGCGCTCTACCGCTAGACCGTCGACTAATAATGCGAAGTCGATGTCAGCGTCCTGGGTGCTAACTTTTTTAGAATCGGATTGAAGGGAGGTAACCTGATCTTCAAAGATCATCTACGCTTCGTACGGCATGCGCCTTATTAGGGTGTTTTTGTCATCATCCACTGATCCGCAGTTGATAAAGCGCAGGAGGTCGAGATGCGATTGAGTGTCAACATAGGCATCCACTCGGGATTGCATCTCCTTGTGGTTGCTATGGTTTGATTGCTTTTCCATTAAAAATAGCTCTCTTGTTTCTTCTTTTCCATTGAAGCACTGCCATCTGAGTCAATGGCTGGGCCTTGCCGCTCGTTGGTGTAGCTTTGTAAAAGCTCCAGCACGATTTGAGATAAATCCATGGCCGATGATTCGACTGCTCCGGTTAAAGGGGAGCATCCCAAGGTTCTAAAGCGGACTTTTTTCATCTCGATAGACTCACCTGGGAGTAATTTCAATCTGTCATCGTCGACCATAATGAGCATGCCATTGCGCTCCACCACTGGCCGCTCAGCTGCAAAATAAAGTGGCACAATAGGAACATTATCCCGATAAATGTACTGCCAGATATCCAGCTCAGTCCAGTTTGATAGGGGAAATACTCGAACACTTTCTCCTGGTGCTTTTCGACAGTTGTAGAGGTTCCATAGTTCTGGCCTCTGGTTCTTTTGGTCCCAGCGGTGACTGTTGCTGCGGAAGGAAAAACACGCTCTTTTGTCCTGCTCTTTTCTTCATCTCGTCGTGCGCCGCCAAGGGCAACGTCAAATTTGTGTAGGTCCAGCGCTTATTTTAGTCCTTGGGTTTTCTTTATGTCTGTATGCAGTGCACTACCGTGGTCAAAAGGGTTGATGTCTTTTTCAATTCCCTCAGGGTTAGTATGAACAATAAATTCCATGTTAGAGGCCTTGGCCATGGCATCGCGAAAATCATACATGGCTTGAAACTTCCATCGTGTATCCACATGCATAAGGGGAAACGGCGGTGGGCTTGGGTAAAAGGCTTTTCGGGCTAAGTGCAGCATGACGGCAGAGTCTTTGCCTACTGAGTATAGCATCACTGGGTTCTCTGCGTGAGCCATAACCTCTCGAATAATATATAGGCTCTCGGCTTCAAGACGATCTAAATGAGAAAGTTTCGTTGGTTGTCTTTTAGCCATAGTTTTAGTCTCCGGCATATATTCATCATTGGAAGTATTGGGTTCAGGAAATTGCCCGGTTGCAATATCAATATCTTTAGTCAGACTTTGTCCCAATCGCTTAAATTCACGGCAAGTCACTACTAGGACCCCTGAGGGAAAGAAAATGGTGGGTTTACCAGCGGCTAAAAGTGCCAATCCGGCTAAAAGTGATGGAATCTCGTCGTCGCACAATAGGCACCAACGTTTCGCTCCTTTTCCATCTTCTGCAACCAAAACATTATATTCTTGCGGTTGCTGGTCATCACCCACATTAGGGAGACGATGTAGTTGCACAAACAACGCCGCTTTGCGTTTCTTTCGAGCTCTCATTACAAGGGCGTCGAGCACAAGTTGACGGGCAGGTCGGTTTAACTCATCTAGCTGATCATTAGCATGATGTGAGCTCTTAAGCCATGGAACCGCTGATATCCAGCGTTCTAGTGTGCGTTTAGCAGTGCTCGCATCTATACCTCCTGTTGAGGACCTCAGATCGTCAATACGCCACATTTTATCTGGCCCACCAGCTAGAAGATGATTTCTATGTTGTACTTCAACCTGTTTTTTGGCCATGGCGCTGTCGCAAAGTGATATAATTCGAATATATTACACTAATTATAATTATCTTTTTTAGAAAATCAGAGATTTTATTAAAAAAATTCATTTTACGACAAAATAGTTAATTT
>Ga0114995_10002927_pt1 | contig 11763 bp, 14 predicted proteins | sample ArcticOcean_MG_C_11_FD_87038 | JGI IMG/M metagenome (GOLD analysis project Ga0114995, IMG submission 87038) | Marine microbial communities from western Arctic Ocean - ArcticOcean_MG_CB2_154 | ecosystem: Environmental > Aquatic > Marine > Oceanic | place: Arctic Ocean: Canada Basin | collected... | reverse complement strand
TCCTCCTATCCATTCCATTAGTACTTCAACAGCTCCTGGATTGTCTTCTATAAATTCGTCAAATCCTTGTCTATATCCTATAGCTCCAAATATTTCATCTAAGTTTCTAGAAGCATTCTCCTTTATTAATGAACCTAGATATTCAGCTTGGGCTCCATGTCCTTTAACAGACTTTTTTAGTTGACCTACTATCTTCTTAACTTTCTTTACTTGACCTTTTTCTAACTCTTCTGGAAGTTCATTATTGGCATAATCATCTTCTTCTCTGCGATAGTCTTCATAGTCTGTTTGGTCGCTTCCTTTTGCTCCATCTAGTAAGTCTCCTAGTTCAGCATCATATTCCATTTTTGGATTATTTAAAGTAACTGCATTTGGATGAGTATCTCCTCTTCCTACATGAAGTTCGTAGTCCTGTTCTGAATAGTTAGCTTGTAAGTAATCAACTACATACTGTATTTCATCTAAATCAAATCCAAAAGTAAATAAACTATCATCAGGAAATCCTGCCTCACTGAGGTGTTTAGCTTTTGCTGCTTGAAAGTCTCCTTTATATATTTGCTTAACTATCTTACGGCCTAATTGCTCTAATTGATCTAAGGATAATGTATGTTGTTTTTTAAATCCTGCAAGGTATCCTTTACCTATATCTCCATATTCTGCTGGATCTATTGCATTTTCATTTGTACTTGTATCTACCTGCCTATCATCATAGTGAACTACTTTTCCACCTCTTGCTTTTTCAAGTGCTGTATCTATCTTGTTTAACATGTCTCCATATTTGTCAGATATAGGTCCTCCTTGTGGTTCTGCCTCTTGCTCCATGTCTCTCATCACTTGAGCTCTTTTAGCTTCAAGTTTATCTATGATTGCTTTTACTCTAGGAGAGATACCAATTGCTTTTTTATAGTCGGGATTAATTTTTGGTGTAACTTTTTTCATTTTATCCAACTTTTTCATTTGTCTTCCGTGTTGGTTGATATTACGAATTTTCATAGCCCAATCACTATTATCTGCTGCTTCATCCATATCTGCTGAATGATCTGCTAATTCGATATCGTTTGCTCTTAAGTCCATTACTACATCATAAATAAATGCTTGTGGATCTTCATCAGGTTCTTGGTAAAATTCTGAGTCTGGATTCTCTGAATCATCGTACATATCGTCAAAGCCGGCTTCATGTTTGAACATAAAGTATATAATTGTATTCCCTGCACCATCATCATCTACTACATCCATTTTGACGTAAGTTGGATCAACATTTTGATCTAAGATAGCCATAGCTTTCTTATAATCGTGTGACTTTACTTTGATATAATGATGATCATCTCCTTCACCTTCTTTAACTGAATCTTCTTCATTTAAAGATCTAAAATGTTTAAGAAGTTCGTTTGTTAATACATCTACATTTACTATAGGGTCTCCTGATGGTTTAACTCCTATATCTACTAGTGTTTTATCAAAGCTGAAATCTACTATATGTAATTCGTCGTTTATAATGTAAAAGGAAAATTCATCTTCTCCTGCTTCTCCTTTGTATATTACTTCAATGTCAAAGCTATTAATATCTATTCGATGTGCTTTCATTCTAGCTACTTCATCTCCTGATTGCTTAAGAGATTTAATTAGTGCTCTTCCTACTTCTTTTGCAATTAAACCAGATTCTTTTTTATCAAATTCAACTCCTTTATTTTTACCTAGTAAATTAACTTCTTTAATTTTTGCTCCTTTAGCTGTATCTATTCCTGTGATAGCTGGATCTTTTTTTAAGTCCATTGCTGTTTTTCTATCCATCTTAACTGCTTTGGTATCCCCACCTTTGGTTGAAACAAACATAGTCTCATCTCCTTCTTCTATTATCTTCATTTTTGAAAGTAAATTTTCACGTACCATATTTAACTGTTGTATAGAGTTTTCTACGTAAGTAGAAGTTAACGTTTTAGATTCTGTTGTCTGTAGTTGCTGTAGTGTTGATTCAACAGAGGTCAAACGTGCTTTTAATTCTTCGTAAGTCATATTACTAGTTTTATGTTGTATAGCTATATAAATAAATAGATTACTCTTCCCAAATAACGTTTTTAAACTTCTCAGGTTCTAATCCAAAGAAATCTGTTCTCCACTGGGTTTGTTCAAAGAAATCTAGATTTATCCATTCGTGTTTAACTTTCCACAGGTCTATTGCTGTTTGATCCCAGTCTAAGTTAAGAATAAATTTTTCAATTTCCAACTTTTTTTCGATTACTTCCTCATATATAAAAGAATCCCATTCGTAATGAAAGACTTCAAAACACTTAAGCTCAGAAACATAGTCTATTGATATGTCTATTCCCCACTTAGGTTTCATTTTAATAAGTTTCCACAACATAGGGTTATATTCCGACATTGCTATTAGTTGTTCTTTTGCTGTTGAAGCAAACCCTTTTCTTTCAAAAATGTCAGAATGATTTATATGTGCACCATCTTTTTTATCCCAGAGAAGCCAGTCGTACCTTAAGCAATCTTCATGTCTTCTTGCTATAGGTTCATATCCATTATAAGATAGGTATGCTTGTTCTGCTTTGGTTAAATGGTATCCGTTCTGGTCAAAGAGGTCTACCGAGGTTCTATCTCTTAGTATACTTACGTCCTCTATAGGGTTTGTAAAGTATGCCTGTTTATCTAGGGCTGTATGTGCTATTTTTATTGACAATGGTAGTTTAAATATCTTTGTAATGCTTTTGCATAGTGAGTACCTTTATCTTTTAATCCTGATTTAGCTTTTTTTACTTTAGAGCAAGAGAGCTTGCCTAATCTTTTTTTTAGTATACCGGGTTTAACCGGATCATGGGGACCTTCTTGTAGTACCTCCTTTATAATTTTAGTTAAGTTAGATTTCTTCATTTCTTTTAACTAGTTCTTTTTTAATTGCAGCTTTTTTTCTTTTATACGAAGGGTTATTAAAGCATTTCTTTAACTCTACTGTTGATGTACTACTAACAGTGTAGTGTTCCCATACCCACTGGTTGGTTAGTTTACCGTTACTGGCTTTAAGGTATTTTTTTGAACTTGGTTTAATTTTTACAGGCATTTTATTTTATTTTCATCTTTATTTTATTTTTATCAACTCAACAAAAACTTTAAATACTAAACCTGCTAAAATACCAAATATAATCCATAGAGCTTTAGATACAGTATCTTTCCATCTCTTAAGATCTTGGACTTCAATCATTTTAGAAGTAAATTCTTTCTCACCTGTTTCCATCTTTCTTCTGAATTGTGAGTTTGTATTTGTTTTAACTATGACTCCGTCTTCTGGATTTAGTAAGGTGTACTTCAAGTCCGATACATCCTCTTTTAAGGTTTTCATGTCCGATTGCATGGATTTTAACTCTCCATTGGGCATGTGTTTCTTTATGTGGACTAGTTCAGTTAATACTGATTCAAGTAGTTGTTTCTGTGTCATGCTATTTACGATATATAAAGCTTTTGAGTATATCTAATAAATAGAGGTTAATTTAGCTTATTCTTTAGGTACGATATGTATTCGGTAACTTTTTCAGATATAATAGCTCTTTCCTTTTCTTTGCTGCTGTTCCAGTTTTCTATATCTCCTTGCTCAGTAACGTAATCATTAGTCTGTTCTAAGGTGTCTTTTAATTGATCTTCAATTTCATTTATATAGTACTTTAAGTTACCCTTTTTAGCGTGGGTGAGGTACTCTTCTAACATTCCGCTATTTCTAAGCTCTGTTTGCCAATCTATCACACAATCAAAACACATCTTATTTACTTTATATGCTTCTTTTGAAATATAAGACTTTATTGCTTTTTCACATTTAGGGCAAGTTAATGGTACCTGAACTGCTTGTTTAGCAGCGTCTAATTTAGTAATATTTTGCTTTATGCCGTTTTTAACAGTCCATTTTTTCCCTTATTCTTCCCATATGTCTCCTTCTTTATGGCTTTCGTATATTCTTTTATATCCTGACTGTGCTTTAGTTTTACCGGTGTAGTCCTTGTTAACTATGTTACGGATTCTTTCTACGTCTGAATGTTTAAATTCTTTTTTCAGTTTACTACTCATATCCTAACTCTTTTAATCCGTTAATTGCTTCTGTGATATCTCCTTTTTTTACTTTAAAAGCTATACCGCCTTTCGCTCTCCATTGTTCAATATTAGAAGGTTTATCGTCTATCAATATACTTGTAGGGCTAGCAAATTTTTGTTTACTTGCTGAGTATGCAAATATAACTTTAGGTTTAGGTGTTAGCTGGTTTTTAACCCATACGTTCTTTCCAAGTCTAGATGTATTGTCTCTAGAAGGAGAAGTTAGTAATGTTGGATTATATTTTGAAATAAAGCTCCATAAGGTTCTTCCATTAGGAATCCAGTCCATTCCCACCCAGAATGCTACTCCGACGGTTTTATCAATAAATTTCCAGAATTCTTCTATTCCAAAAATTGCTTCAAAATCTTTTGGCTTAATAACTTTTTTAATATCCTTTAGAGGATAGTAATCAGGACCTACTTCGTTAACTTTATCAAAAAATCTCTTTTCAAAATCTGTTAATACTCCGTCCATATCGCAGTATATTTGATACTTAGATGTTTTTTCTTCTAAAGTTGGAGGATGTGCTTCTAATAAATCTACAATGCTTGTATTCATAACCTTTTTTATTTATAGTATTAATACTTAAATATACGAACTTATATGGTAGTAACCAACTTATTTGTTAGTTTTTTCCTTCTATATTTTTTAAATTATCTTCCCAGTTTCGAAAAGTAATATTACCTAAAAGGTATGCTTCTTTTTCTAATTCTAAAAGTTTACCGTCTTCATTAGTATTCTGTGTCGATATATTGTGAAGAGTTCCATCTAGGTTCTGCATATGGTGGATCATTTCGTGAGAAAAGGATCTTACTATATCTTTATCATGTCTTCCTGTGGTATATATTACTATTTCTTTAGCATTAGGATCATAGTACGCTGTTCTTCCGAAAAAGTTTGAAGCATTTACTTCATCTTTCCTTATTAATACTTCTGGAAGAGGTACTATATTCATACCCTGATCTATCATGTACTCAGTTAATGATGCTATGTAGTCTTTTAATTCAAGTTTTGCTTCTGTATTGTCTGCAGGTTCATTATCATGTCCACATTTATGGCATATATATAGATCATCTCCACCACTTGATATATCCCAACTCCAATCACAATTGTCACATTCGATTTTATCACCTACAACTGCTTCTTTTAAGTCATTGTTTAAATATGCTGTCATATCTACAACTACAGTGTCTGTTCCACTAACGTTTGCTTTTGGAAAGTTTTTCTTAATGATAATTTTATATAACTTACTTCGAGTATTTCCTTTAGCTCCTTCTTCTCCTGATTTGCCTTTGGTAGGTTCGAATGTAATAAACTCAACATCTCCAGCCTTGTTAATTTGTTCTCTTGTAATGTCAACTATTGTAGACATAACCTTTAAGGGTTCATTATCTCCAGTAAGAGCATCTGCAGAGAATCCTTTACCGTCTTTACCTTTAGCTACAAATGACATATCGTAATTAACTGTCTTACCGAATTCTTCTCGATTAAATATAACTTGATACTTAGTGCCATTATCTGTATTAAAGTCATAATACGTATAAGGGTCTGAGGAATCTTTGGGTTTAGCGAAGGCTGACCATTTATATGGCTCTTGAGATAAATCTCCGATTTCATTTACAGTATCTTCTTTGATGAAGTAATTATCAATAAATCCTTCGATACTATTTGCTAATACCTCAGATACTATTTTATCTTTCAGGTCTGTTAATATGCTTAGTATTTCTTCTTTAGGCAGTACTTCAGGAAAAAAATCTAAAACCTTATCTAAATTACCTGAAAGTATTGTGTTTCTGAAATCAGTAGCTCTAATTCCTGATCCAGGTTCTGCTGCTAAAGCTAAACCATTTACATTAGGAGCATTTTTAAATGTGGTAACTCTTCTTAAGTCAACAAAATCTTTATCTCCTCTAATTCCTGTTACAGAAACAAATTCTAATTCAGGGTTTGCTTGGGCATAATCTTTTGCAGCAAACATTGGGTTTGAACCGCCGTCTAATACTTCTACATTTCCTAAATACTTAGCGTATATATTCCAAATAGACATTGACTCTTCCTTAGTTATACCGTTTCTCTCACCTGCTCCTACAAAAACTAATACCTTATCTACCTTTGGTTTATTGGTACTTCTACCCTTAAGAAGTTCTGTCCCTGTTTCTTTATAATTATCCTTATCGTAGATTGATCCATTATATGAATTATCTAAAAGAGACTTTACAACATTAAAATGTCCTCTATGTGGAGGTTTATAAGCTCCGGGGTAAAGTGCTATCATGCTAAAAATGCTTGTACGTTTCTATCTATTTCTCCTACCTCTGAATGTTTTAATAGTTCTTGGAAAGTAGGGCTAAATAACATTTCTGCTATATTCTCTAAGATATCATTATTTTTTTGATCAGACTTTTCTTTATTTTCTCTATATTTCTTTACTGCAGCTTTTAACTTATCATCTCCAGGGCTAACTCCGTTCTTTTGAAATGCCTTTAAAAAGACTGTTTTAACTGCTTTATCTTCTGATCGGTTATTGTTATCGAACTCTACATTCTGTATTGCTTGGTTGAACGCAGTTTCCTCTTCTTTAGACATTTCTACTGGTTTAAAGAATGTTGACTTTCCTGCTCCTGTTTCTTCATTATATGCTGTTAGGTATTCTTTTATACCCTCAACTCCTGCTTCAGCAGCTTTATTAAAGTCTTCTACTTCTTTAGAGTATTTTCCTCCTCTATCACTTACATAGATTGATAAGTTACCTTTCAGCTTTTCTTGATACTCTCCTATCAATTGGTAAGCATTCCTCCAAGTTGAAAAGACTGCTACTGATGGTAGAGATCTTTCTGAACGTTCGAAGTTTGCAGCGTATGAAATCATAGGATGGGCATATACCATAACCATATAGATATCGTATCCACTAGACATCATAGTCTCTAGTTGAGACATAAACCTAGTTCCTGATGCAGTTGTATCCCAAACGAAGCTTTGCTTATCTCCGGTAGCTGCTGCTACATCTTTAGCTACCTGGTTTGATGCGGGACCTAGTTTGTTGTAATACGGGTGATCCGGATCCTCTACGTATTTGTCTGGGTTGTACTGTTGGAGGCTGTCTAATGATAACTGGTTTAGTAGGTACGATTTGCCTACTCCTCCCCCTCCTGCCATTATTACTGCTTTCGGTCGGTCTGATTGTTCTAGTATTAAGTCTGATAATTTTATCATTGTTATTCGTATTAACTGTTCTTCTACTTCTTGTTACTGTTTGCACTACTCTTCCTCGGTTCCCGTTTATATTGGATGTAGCTGTTCTTCTATTATAATTATTACCGTAAAACCAATTATTACCGGTATTCCATCCGTAATGATTATTCCACCCATAAGTATTATTCCAACTGTTGCTTGACCAACGCCTATTGTTCCAGCTATATGACCACCCTATTCCGTATCCGTAGTTACTATAACCCCATCGGTCATATCCAAATGGTGACCATCTATGAGGTGAATTCCAATTATAACCCCATACCCAATCATTCCACATTTGACTTCTACTGTAATAAGGATTATAGAAGCTATACCTATTCCCTAGTACTCTATTATTCCAATCAAATGATCTAGGCTGACTTATTGCATACTGAGCAAAATCGTATCTAAAATTAAAGTCTGTTCTAAGTAATCGTTGAAGTTCAAACTCATTATCAATTACCGTTATTTCAGCATCAGAGCCTTCAATAGAATATATTGGGTCATGATTTAAAGTGCTAACTTGAAAAGAAGCACATCCTGTTAATAGTGTTAATAGTAGTAAGATTAGTACTCTATTCATATGTTTACAATTTAAGGGTAGTTGGGTAGCTATTATAAATAGGTTCCGTATTAGGGTTCTCTAGTGAATACAGTTTGTATATCATCTTAAATAATTCAAAGTTCTCTTCAATTTCATCTATCTGCAATACTTTCCACCCTTTTCCCTGTATAACATTTTTCTGCTTTGAAGGACCTCTTGAGTGGCCTTTTAACCATATTATACCTGTACGTTCGACTTTAATTCCTTTAGCTTCTTCTAATCCTTTAGCGTATGCTGAAAGCTGTAGATCGAAGGACTTATGTACTGAGTTGGATGTTTTTATATCCAGTAGCCATATTTCTCCATGCATTTTAACTACTAAATCTGCTGTTCCTGCATACTTGTGTTCATCTGACCATACAAAGTCTTCAGCGGATATTAATTCAGGTTTATGAGTTCTCCAGAAATCAGCAAACTTTAATATCATTTCCCAAACTATTTGGGAGTATTTAGCGTTACCGTAGTCATCCATCCATGAGACTTCATTTCCAAGTACTAGTTGTTCGCAAGCTTCATGGACTTGTGTTCCCTGTTTACCCGCTCTTCTCATAATTAAATCAGAGTTGTGTCCTACATCTTTAAGCCAAGATTCAAAGAACTTATTCTTTGGCATGTATTGAAGTATTGTAGTAACTGAAGGGTAGTATACTCCTTCTTTTCTCTTGTAAACTCTTCTATCTAAGAAATTAATCTGCTTTAGTTGTGGATTAAAATCTAATCTCTTCTTTTCATTCTGTTCAAGAATGTTCATTCCCTGTTTTATCATAAATTTAATTTTTGCAACATTATCTTAGAAAAATCTAATTCTATTGCGTTCTGTACTAATTCAGTAAAGTTTTGGAATCCCATTTCAGAAGGATCTTTACCGGGTAGTTCAATTAGGTAAACTCTAAAACCTCCTGCTATAAGTTTTTCAGCAATTTTTAAAGCTACGTCTTTAGCGTCTTCATCTAGTGCTATGTAGATGTCTGTTAATTTACTTGTTAATATTTTTTTATATAATTCATTTGATATACTCTTACCTAAAATGGGTATTGCATTTCTACGTATTGATATAGCATCAAAAACTCCTTCACATAGTATTATAGGACAATCCCAGTTTATTAAATTTTCATAGAAGATTATGTCTTTGGAAGATTCCGGATTTTTGTACTTAAAGTAATTGCCGTCAAAACTTCTTCCAACAAAATAATTGAGCCTGTTGGATCCAGAATAACTTGGCAGAATAACTCGTCCGCCATACTCTCCACTTGTGCAGTATCCAATACCATATTTAATAAAATCATTGTCGGTAAGTCCTCTGTCATAAAGATATTTTTTAACTAAATTTGCTATGACTGATGTAGATGTTGCTTCATCTAGTCTTTGGTACTCTTTAGGAAGCTCTACAATAGATAATCCTGTATATTCTATCTCTGAACCTTTCGGTAAATACTTTAATATAAGTGCTGCTTGATCCTTGGGTGTTTGAAGTTGTTTTAGTAACGATCTAATAGTACGGCCTTTAGTTTGACAGACCCAGCACTCCCAGGGGTTATGACCTTTTTCATTAGTAGCCATATTAATTTCCAACTTGGGTTTTCGATGGTTACAGAAAGGACAATGGAATGCGTGGTTAGATCTTGCTCTTTTATGAGATTTACCTAATAAATTCTCGATAGAACCCAATAAAAAAGAATACTCCATATAATTTTACGTACTTATTAAACTATAATATACGAAAAATAAGTGTAATGAGCAACTTATACGTCAATCATTTTTAATTTACCAGATTTGGGGTGCACCATAATGTTGTCTCCTACAAAGTCTAATTCATCTGGGTCAATTCCTAATCTAGTTGCTTCTGTTTGGGTAGCCTCAACAAATTCTTCCGGTATATCATCTTTTAGTTTCCCTAATACTTCCATTACGACTATTCCTAATTTAGTATTAATAACCTCTACGTCGTAGATGTATACAAAATTATTTGTTTTTTTCTTATTTAATATTAAAGCGTGTTCCAATTCTACTTCGTCTGTAGTGACTTTATATACTTTTCCGTCTAGTAAGTAAGCTGATCCGTAATCGCCAGATCCTAAGTATGTAGCTCCTTTGTCTTTAAGCTTATCGATTTCTATTTCAAAACCTCTATTTGATTCTAATATTTCTCCTATAAGGATTCTAGTTAGTTTCATTTACGTCAAATTGAAATTTTATTGTAGGGTAGATTGTTCTTTCTCCCGGGTCTACTTCATAGTAGTTTGATTCTTCTGTAATTTCGTAATCCTTACCTTTAAGGAATCGAATAGCTTTATTCCACTCTTCAGGTGCTATTTCATCTGAACCTCTAAAGCTCATTTTCCCGAATCCTTTTCCTCTTAAAGGGTCATTATCTTCTCTACCTCCTACGTATTCTCCTAGAGAGAAAGTTACATCTGAGTTGCCAAACTCTTTGCTTAGTTGGTCTGCAAGTACTCTGTACTCTTCAAAATCTCTTCCTTCTAATATTATATGTGCTAGTTTCATTTTTGTATTTTTATTGACAAATCTCCTGTTCCTTTTATTAATCGGTGATATGTGTCTTTAGGTATAAATAGTTTGTCTTTAGTTAAATCTACAGGAAGTTCATTATCAAATTGAAATTTCCAATCTGTTTTATGTAGAGTTTCTACATACCGATCTTCTTTATCTCTATGCCATACTAATTCGAAAGCATCTGTATCATAGGAAAACTCTCTTATTATATGACCTACTTTATTAAGCTCTATATAGGGATTATCCATTTTTAACCAGCTACGTGTTTAAGAATTGCGTAGGATGTACCTGTATATGAAGAAGCATAAAGTGTTTGAGAAGTTGTTCCGCTACCTACTGCTCCAACAAAACCTCCTGATTCTGTATACCATACCCAAGTTCCTGCTGAGTATCCATAACTAAAGCTACTAGCTGTGATTGTTATAGAACTATAATCATTATAATTAATTCCGGATAGGTATAGTTTATAACCGGCTGCGGAATTGGCTGAATTGATAGATGTTTGTTCGGAAGATGGAGAAGATCCTGCTTTCCATGTTACTCCTTTACATATAGAAGGATTAGAGACTCCTACGGTGCAATTCTCTCCGTATATTATTAAGAATCTATGTTTTTTTAAAGAGCTTGAGGGGTTAATCCTAAAGCCTGGGTTTGTATTAGTTCCTCGGAATGGTACACCGTTTGATTGTAACATTCTTGCATGTACACCATAACCTCTGCAAGTGTCTATCGACATATTTGTGTTACCGCTATACCCCGAGCTATTTCTTAACTTAGCTTCTGCAGATAGGTTATTAATTGCAGTGACTGTAATATTTGTTGTCGGTAAATTTACTACTCCCATATCTTATATTTTTTACCAGTACCCACTGAAATTCTTTGATCCACCTAATGACTTCCAGTAACGTCCGATATTACATGCCCAGTATCCTGGTTTGGTTTTATCTTTCTTAGTTGCACATTTATGACGTGCTGCAAAAGAAGATCGTGCTCCAGGTTCATCTATCTTAACATTCAACCCTGTTGTACCTCCAAAAGATACTTTAACAATATTTCCTTTTTTATTTTTAACATAAACGTAGAACTTTTTAGATCCTCCTCGTTTAGGTTTATTTAATGCTACATCCTTACCTTGGTATTCAGCTTCTTTAAGTACAAATTTATCTACCCAAACATCGTGAGTTAGTTTATATATTATTTTGTCTGGTATTCTGTCTGTATATACTTTTATTACAGTGTCTGATATACGGTTGTGGTTGATGTTCATGTCTTGCAACTTATCGATCATATCTTCGTAATTTCTAGGTTCTACTCTTAGTAGAGCGTATTT